>OJAW01000339.1_pt1 | contig 34975 bp, 52 predicted proteins | sample 1589151 | NCBI WGS metagenome assembly OJAW01 (sample SAMN03283290) | human gut metagenome | biome: human-associated habitat; material: feces | host: Homo sapiens | place: Peru | collected 2012
GTATTTTGAGCAACCGCTTGTACTCCGGCTTGAGATTGCATCGGTCAATAGCGTCAGCTATGTCCTTAGTATCGCCGACGCTATGCACCGCTTGTCTGCGCTTAGCGTGGTCGGTCAACCTTATCCCTCCTTGCTGTCCTCCTTTTCGGCGGTGTCGATAATGCCTTTGATTCCCTCCGCGTCAATTCGCGCCGCGTCAACTTTGCTCTCGCCGTAGATGTAGCCGATGATTGACGAGATAGCCGTAATTGCACCCGCAACCTTGCCCGCAATCTCGCCGTAGTCGCTCTCACCCACACCGAAGCTCATTGCCACACCGATGATGATACCAATGATTGTCACCCACAGCTTTCTCGAGGTCAGCTTCTGTTTCCAGTTGATTTTGTTGTTCATACTATTCTCCTTTTTCATTTTCATAAGTTATCTCTTCCTCTCCGTAGTCGGAGCGGTAATCTTGTTTGATTTTCTCGCGGTTTTCCATTGCAGACTTGATGAGGTAAGTCACCACACCGCAGCTCATCGGAGCACCGATGTAAGTCAACAGTCCGTCAAGAGATGCCATGTCGGGAGCGATTATCAGCTGCACCACAAGGTAGCACATACCGAAAATCGCGCCCGCAAACCACAGCTTCACAATTGACGAGATCTGACGTTTTGAGTATTCAACGTCTTTCTTTTTCATAAATTTTAGTTTGAGTTTAGTTTGAGTTTAGTTTTAAACGAGACTTAAAGCAGTGTTAAACAGTCCGTTAATGCGTTAGTTAATGCGTTAAAACGCGATAATGTTGTTGACCGCGCGACTGCCGCCCGTTGACCGTCTCTTGATTCCCTCGACACGGATGTACGAGCCGCCGCCATCAAGAGCGATAACGTCCTCAAAGCCCTCACCCTGTATCTTTCGCCAAACCTCGCCGGACTTGATGTAGTTTGCCGAGGTGGTCTTGAGAGTGAGTACCCATATCTCGCCGTTTCGGATTCCGAGCATATTTCTTGACGTGCCGTAAGTGGTGGAGCCGTCCCAGCCCTCCGCATTGACGTAGCTCATGTCGACAGGCTTTTTGTCGGACACAACAGGCACTCCGCTGACGGCGTACTTGATTCCCGACGGGATTTTGTCAACGCGCTCGATTGTCGGCTTGCCGGAGTACGGCACGAGCAGGGTAGACACCTTTTTACCCGCAAACTGCTTTGTCGCGTTGTCGGCAATACTGTACACAAGGTGGTTGCCGTAGACGTGTTCAAAAAGATTCCCTTTTGCCGCCGCCGGAGTTTCTTCGATATCACAGGCAAGGTTAGCCACAGGGAGAGTATATACCTCGCCGCCCTCCGAGCGGTAATTTGCGAAGAAACCGCCGTTGATGTATCTCTTCACACCGCCCTTGCGTTTGTCCTTGTCGTGATAGATGATTGCAAAGTCTTTGGCGCGGGTGTATGTGATTCCGTCCTTGTCGTAGCTGTCCTTTCGCACTGTCGGTTTTTTCGGCGTGGCTTTGATATCGTACTGCCCCCACTCGTTAGGTATGCCGAGATACGGTGTCGGGTCTACGGATACGCCGTTTTTGCGGACCTCAAAGTGACAGTGACTGCCGAAGGAATATCCCGTGTTGCCCTCAATCCCGACTACGTCCCCCGCCTTGACTTTTTGACCTACTTTGACTTTTCGGGAAGCCATGTGGCACATGAAAATCTTAAGTCCGTCAGCCGTGTCAATGCGAATGTAGTTGCCCCACTGCCATGTGAGATTGGACGTGTCTGTGATAATTGTCGACGAGCCTATCACTCCGTCACAAGGTGCGACAAGCGTCTTGTCCGTGCCGCTGAGGTCTACGCCTTTGTGATAGTCGCGCTGTCCGTTGAGCGTTCGCCAACCGAAGTGCGACGTGAGCGTGACCTTGCCGCTCTGATAGGGTAGATTCATTTTCACTGCGCGTTACCTCCGTCGTGCGGCGGTTCTGTCGGTAAGTCCATCACTTGATGATAGAGCTGTGTCGCAACGTCATTGCCGCCGAGGTTGTGATAAGCCGCGTATGCGCGTTTGAGAGCTTCCTTCGCGTAGATGGGGCAATATCCCCTGTCGAGATACTTGTCGTGATTGCGGATTATCTCCGCGCGGAGAAGACACTTTAAACCTTCCTCCAGCGCACTTTCACGTTTTTTTCGCAGCTTGATGTATGTAACAGCCCATGTTACCGCTCCGCCGCATACAAACGGCACAGCCCATTTGATGATTGTCTCTACTATCATTTATACCTCCGCAAAGTACGTCGCGTCGTCAAATCCTGTCGGTATGCCATCGGCAAGCGCAACGTACACCGTCGTACCGTCCGTGTAGTGATACCCCATTTTAACCGACTTGCCCGTGAGCCAGTACAGCGGATTCCTCATCGTGCCAAGCGCGGTCGGGTCTTCGACGAGTTCCCACGCGAATCCGGCAGTTGACGTGTACATCGGCTGCCATCTGTAGCCGACTTTTGGTTCTACCGTCGGTGTGGGAGCTGTCGCTATCGAATCGAGCAGCAGCTCAATTTTTCTTTCATTGGTCAGCGGTTCGGGCGTTTTCTCCTGCTCCAAAGCCGCCGCCTGATATTCCGCTATTTCCTCCGCCGTCATTTCACGGACGATACCGTTTTCACATATTTTCATATTTTAATTCCCCCACACTTTTAAAATTGTCCCCACCGGAAATTGCTGAGTTGTGTCTGTTGCGACCGTCATAATCGCAAAAGTGTTTGCTTCGGTATATGCAGCCTTCGTCACGCCAACCGCAACAGACTCGTTTTGGTTATATCCATCAAAATTATCAAATGTCTTGAGACCTCTGTTTGCGTAATATGATAATCTCCAATATCCACCGCCAATGCTGTCCGCCGATACAGTTAATTGTGACGTCAGCGTTTTATCCGGTATATTCGGGGCGATATAGTAAAACAAGTACGATGCGCCGATTTTGACACTAATATATCTATTAACTGCTTCCGCTCCCGTTGCCGGACACCAGATTTTTGACACTACGTGTTTAACACTTTTAGGCAGTGTAAAAGATATTTCTCTGACGATTTCCGTTGTGGTTTGTTCTGCCAGCAGCGTCCAGTCTTCGCTTCCTCCGCTCGACAAATCCGCCGCTTCCCACTCCGTCGGTTTGCCAGCGTCATCGACAGACTTAACTTTGATAATCTGCCCGACGGCTGCCGTAGTCGGCGCGGTTATCTTCTCAGCGAGAGCTGCCGTCACGACTTTATTCTGCACGGGATTTACCGAGGTTGACGAGAGCGCGTCGTCGACGGTGATTGACGGTGTGTCCGGCGCGTCAACCTCTAACGCCTTGCCGTTTAGCGTGACGAGCTGCCCGTTGTGTGTTACTACTTTTGGCATTTATTTTCCTCCTTTATCTGCCGTATATTGTGATTTTGCCTGATACTGGCGCATATGTGGTGTTTGCCGTTGCCATTTTTATTGATGTAGCTTTGCCAACTCCAAGTACAACATTATATGGGATATATGCGGTTGATGGAGTGAGATTGGTTGCGGATATAGCTACGTTCGGCTTGTGGCATTCCCAGACTATTCCATTAAATTTTGCTATTGCGTAGTTATAAGCTGTCACGCCGCTCTTTCGCACATCCACAAAATTGACACATACTTGTATTTCATTTATGAATAAATTTTGCGCCGAATCCGTGCTTGTAGCATTTTGCAGTCCGCTATTAATCGCTAAAAATTCCGTGTAATTGTCCAGTCCCGTGACTTCAAAAGTTGCGGTTGCCTCCGTCACTTCTGTTTCGAGGATTTTAGTCCACTCTTTTTCGCCGCCCCCGCCCCCGCTCGGCAAATCAGTCAACGTCGCCGCAATTCCGCCCGCTACGACTTCCTCCGCCACAGCAGTCTTGTCCGCGTCAGTGAGCGTGTACGTCGGCTTGTCCTCCGGAGTTACGATTCCGTCTTCGCCAATGCCGAGGATTTTTCCCGCGTTGTCTGTGCCTTGATTTTTGTCGAGTTTTGTGCCGATTGCTTGTCCAATTTTTTGTAAAGCATCTGTAAAAGCTAAAAACGATATATAGTCTTTTAGTATATCCTTTAAGGCGGTATTTGTGACGTAGTCGGTTTGCTTTGTAAAATCACTATAAGTTTCCGAGGATAAGTAGAGCGTTCCGCGCCAGACTACGCCAGCACCGTCATATACCGTGGTTGTCACTTGCCCATAAGACATATACCCAAAAATCACAAGCGCGGGCAAAGTCATACCATTCGGACTATCGCCATGATTGTATCCGCTCACTATGCCATATCCGACATGCATACCGTACAAATCGAATACATCATCATAGTTATCGCTCTTCCACGTTGATACCGACGGAATAGGCGAAGCCCCTATATTCTCCCTCGCCTGTGCCTTCTGCTCGTCGGTCAGCGTCTGCGCAACGTACTGTACCGCGTTATCCGAGCCGCTTCCTCCCTCAGCCGACAGCACGCCGTTTTCGTCCACCTCCAGCCCGCCGCCGAGCGTGGTAAACGGCTTGTTCTGCACCGTCTCCCATGTGGGGGTAGTGAGGTTGTTGAGCATTGCTATAATCTGCTCGTATACGTCGGGTGCCGGGTCTGGTATAGGCTGACCGAGATAGTCCGCGATACTGTCTTTGACTTTGAGACAGCACGGGCGCGTGGTTTTGAGCACACTCGGTTTTTCCGCAGAGCCTGCCTGCACCCCAACAAATATACGCCTGTGTTCTCCCGCCATCATAGGTACGTCGCATGAGTTTCCGCTCATCACAACCGCCTGATAGCTTCCGTCCTCACAGACAAAGTACACGGTTTTGACCTTGTCCTGCCACTCTTCATCAAACTCAAATTCCGCGACGTAGTCCGAGTTGTGAGATATAACGTCCTCGCCAGCCGTGATTGTCGGCACTCTGTCACACACCGTGATGTGTATTGTGGTTAGCATTTATTTTCACCTCCTGTGAGCTTGATGAATTTCCTTAACGTGGTTAAGTCGCTGTAGGATAATTTTATATCCTCGTTTTCCGATATTTCTATCGGAAGCTCGGTGTCTCCGAGGTCAACATCAAGGTTCATAAGCTCATTGAATCTTTGGTTGAACTCAGCTTCCGTTTCCGCAATAGGTTCATATCTGCCGTTTTCGAGCCTGCAATACTCGCCGAGGATTCTCATCCGCTGAACGTCGTAGAACTTCATCTGAGCTTCTATCTTGTCGAGAAAGCCGAATAGCCTATATAACGTTTTCAGCGACAGGTTCTGCGCACAGAGTTTTTTGAACGCTTCCTGCGCATAGATTAAATCTGACATTTTCATGTTAATTACCTAACGTTTTTTGTTTATTGTAATATATCGTGTCTACGTAAAGCCGATTGAAGTAGTTTAGCGTGCTTCCTATATCCCAAACTCCCTTTTTTCCGGGGACTATACATTGGTTGGAGGTCTGTACTTGAAGTTGATAGCTTGCAGATGAATTGTCTGGGTCTTTGAAGTAGATAAACGATCCGTACAATTCAAGGAACGCCGCCATTCCCGATATTGGAGACTGTACACCGACTTGAACAACGCCGTTTTCTCCACTCATTTTAGATGTGACTATGGTGTAGTTCTCGTTTTCCGCAAAAAACACCTTGTTGACATAAAGATTGTCTGTGGTAACATTGCCGCCGTCTATTGTTGTTGCACCGCTTGTTGACAGGTCTGTAAACGTTACAAGTCCGTTGAAGTTAATATCAGCCGACGAAATCTGAACATTTCCGCTTTTCAGCGATATTGTAGCTTTGCCGCGTGAAGTTTTCGGAATAAAGCACTTTATCTTGAAGTAATCGCCATTCTTGTGTACGCTTGAATCCTTGATGTACTTGAACGTGATAAAGTGACTTCCAGGCGGTACAGTCATAGTCAAGTCAACGTAACTCGAACTTGATTCATTTTCACCCGAGAACGCTTTCTTAACACCTGTGGTGTCAGCATTGTTATCCCAATCAAGCGAGGTGTCAAGATTAGAAACAATGCCATAGTCGTGTTCGGCTTCTCCGTATGAGATACAGCGTATAGTGATTGTCGTTGACTGCGTAAAGTTAAACTTAAAACCGCCATACGAATAAGAACTATGTACACCTGCGTTTTGAGAAGTGTAATATCCGTCCGAAGTTTTTGTGAAGTCATATTCGTTATCAGGAGTGGCGGGAATACCGTCAACATCGGGGTGTTGGGCATATGTTCCGACTTCTTCCGTTGATGTGCTTCCCGCAGTTTCCGTAGCCGTAAGGTCAAGCGCGTTCGCCGAAAGTCTTATGGATGAGCTGTCGGCATTTGCAAACAAAGTCAGCAGAGCGCGGACATTTGAACCGATTGTCCCCGAACCGTAGGAAGCCGATAGGGATATTTTAGATTCAATGCCTTTCTCGGTTTTCTGTATAAGCTGTTCGATTGCCGTTGTTGTGGTTATCGTGCTTCCGCTTGATATCTCAACGAATTTGCCCTCGACGGCAGAAGTGATTGAAGCCTTGCCTTCCTGCGTGTTCAGATAACTCTCTACAGCTGTAGATAAATCCGTGCCGCGCAGCATTGACTTCTTGATTGCTTCAAGTTCACGCTGTTGTACGGGTTCTATCTCACGCGTCAAACCGCCAGTAGATTCATATTCAACCTTGCCGAATCCGTTCCATTTGATTGTTTGAGAGAATATCGGGAGAGTTTTCACCTCGTCATAATCATTAACTACAGTGATAATGTCACCGCATTTAATTTCGGGATACCATTCAGCGCGAACGGATATAGGAGAATAAGCAGGGAAGAGTGAAGTCTTTGCAAAAATCGCGTTTACATAAGGTTGCAGCGTAGGTATCTCCGTGTCGTTCTCGATGTACAGAAACGGATTGTCGCTGATAACATAGGTGTTTGTCCCCGTACCCGCAGTCACGAGCTGGTCTCCGTATGACGTGTAACATTCGAGCTTGCCTATAACGGGAGTTTCAAATTCACTCTCGCTCATCTCAAATCGGTCTGTTTTGAGAATTTTGTAGGAGTTTGTTGTAAACGTGTTTAACTCAACTTTACCGTCCGCATTTACTCTCGCGTAACAGCCCGCCGCTTCCGCAATCCACGCAAGCACTTCACGCGCCGTGTAGTCCGAGGTTGAGAACGGATTGAAAGTAAAGTTTTTTGTAGAGTTTGTAAACGTTGTCGTGATAGGTTCAACACCCACTGCGGCGCAAAGGGAAGAGAAAACCGCGCCGAGAGTGACGGGGAATTTCATGTTTTCGATGAAATCCGAAGCAGAAACTTCAAACTTCTGCATACGGTCATAAGCGGTAAAGTCTATGAGCTTGCCGCGAACTTTGTCGGGTCTCTCGCCTTTGAAAACGCCGACCGTCACATACTGAAATGCCGCGCCGACCTTAACGCCTATTTGCAAAGTAAATTCCTGTGTAAAATCGAAGTTGTTAAACTTGTTGTCAACATTGAACAACGTCATTTCAACTTGTTTACAAACAGCTTTGCCGAAAGTATAGTCAGTGTCTCCGTTCAGAATGTCCGTAATCTTAACACCATCACCCGTTATCGCAACGTCAGCTTTTCCGAGAACCGTGTTGTCGGCAAATGTTATCTTGATATCCTGTTCGGTATGAGCGCGTATAGCTTCAAGTAAACTCGCGACAGGTTGAGCAACGTTCATCACGTCCGAAGTCTTGTAGTCCGAACTGCTGTTGTTTGAATCGTAAGCGCATACTCTATACTGCACTGTAAGCCACGCAGAGCCTGCTGTGTCGATGTAAGATGTGTTCTCGCCCCGATACACCGTCATGTAGCTTGCGCCGTCCACGGAACGTTGTAGCGCATATCCCGCCGCATTTGAAACACCCGCCCATGTGATTGTTGCCGATTGCCCCGCAGTGAGAGCAGGAACTGTTATAGTCTCTGGCATTGACGGGACAGTTGAAGTGCCGCCGACAATCGTTCGTATGTCCGAACCCGACCACGTTGCGGAATATACATCTCCGTCTCTATAAGCCGCAACTCTGTACTGCACTTTAGTCCATGTGGGCTGAGCCGTATCGGTATATGACAGGTTCGCGCCTTTGTAAACGGTAATATAGTCTCCATCATCTACTTTGCGCTGTAGTTCATATCCTTCCACCTCTGAAACCGAGGGGGCTGTCCACGTTACTGTATAAGTATCTCCGACGTTAATAGTGTCAGGAATTTCAGGATAGCCGGGTGGATTAGGTGCTGATATGGCGGTTATGTCATCGCTTGTGTTCCAATCGGACTGTGTTTCTCCCGATACCGCACATACGCGATAGCCATATACTGTGTAACGCGTTTGTATCTGGTCATCGAAATAAGTTTTTGTGCCGCTGTATCTTTGAGAATAAGAACCGCCCGCGCTGGTTTTTCTCTGCAAGATATACGAATCCGCACCGTCGACTGCCGTCCACTCAATAAGAGCACTTCTACCTTTAACTAACTTCGGTATAGTCAGCGTTGTTGGCATAGAGACAGCCATAACATCCCCCCTAAAATTCAATAATGTTGAAAGACAAATCGAACCGCGCAACTTCTTCTTTGTCAATCCAGTAGTATTTTGTTGTTGCCGACCTGTCGCCCGCGTAGTATGTGCCGGAGCGCGTACCGCCTTTTTGATACGGGTCTGGGCAGACTGCTGTGAAGCTGTCGGAATTGACGGCGTTGAGTATTGAAGCCATTTCAGCCCATGTCAGACAGTTCCACTTGAAACCGAAGTTTATCTTCTGTCCCACACGGTTTCTGTGCAAAACAGAAGTCGCGTCGCGTTCCGCACTTTCGTCAACGTCTGCTATTGAGGGATTCCATTCGGAAGGGTCGGGAATACTAACCCCCCCGAACTTTATTCCCATTGTGTAATTAAGTAATGATGTCATGTTTAACCACCCGTAACCTGTTCAACCATCTTCTGAGAACGTTTTACAGCGCGTCCCAAAGCGACAGACGGAGAAATCGAAAGTTCCTTGTCAGCAATCTTTTGTAACAGTCTGTTTTGTTCTCTGAGAAGTTTGTTCTGCTCTGCGGTATCCTTGTCCGAACCGGAGCTGTTCGCGCGTAGTACACCGTTCATAGCGTTTGTGACACCCGCCTGAATGCCCGCTATAATCTGCCCGTTGTTCGCAACAGCGTTTCTGCCGCCTATAGTGCCTACCAGTTCGGGTCCGGCTTCACGCGCGACGAATAACTGTCCCATAGTCGGGAAACCGCCGTCCGCAAACTGATTATCGAGAGAACCGAAAAGCAAATCGTCAACAATCGAATCCGTCTTATTCTTGCGAATCTTAGCTCTCGCTTCTTCAACCTTGCTGAAATCCGCACTTACGTTGATGGTAACTCCCGCGCTCATGCCGTCAAGACTGTTCATTTGGTCTTTGAAAAACTCTACTTTTTTAGTCGCATTATCAAAGTTAGTTTGAGCGTCTTCTATGGCTTGATTGTTGTTGTCCATGGCTTTTTCTGCTTTTTCGAGTGCTTCTCTGTATTTCGCGAATTCAGTTACACCTTCATCTCCTAAAACCTTAGCGAAAGTTATAGCTGTGCTGTGAGAAGTCGAAAGAGATTCTGTGGTAATTTCACTGGCGTCTTTAACATCAACAAGCCCGCTGTGAGCTTCCCGCAAGAAGTATTGTAATGTCGTGTCATTTTGAATGAGGTCAAACAGCTTTTGCTGAGATTCCCTGAATTTGTCTGTAGCTTCTGCGTTTTCGGCTTGGTAGTCTTTTATTCTAACCATTGCGTCTGCCTGCTGCTTATATGCATCTTTGATAACTTCGCTATAAGCTTGCTGTTTTAGTTGCTTGTCGAGAGCAGTATAAAGGTCTTCAACTTCTTGCCTTGTCCTTGACAGCGAACCATCGTCGTTTATCGAAATGTCTATACCCATACCATTTATTTCGGAAATGAGCGTTTTTAATAGTTCTGCCTCACCGGATGTCCTTTGTTCCTTTGGAATGGAAGCAATATCGAAAGCCGCGTCAATTATATTTTTCAAATATGCCATTTGACTTTCAACTTCTTTTACAGGAGCGTCAAGATTGTCTATCTCTATGGCTATATCGGCTTCTGCTTTTATATTTAGCTTAGATTTTTCGAAAAGTTCATTCGCACGCCTGTATAACTCGTCCTCGTTATAGTAAGCCTTTGTCTTCTCGTTGAATCCTATCGTAAACGCAGTAGCCGCAGTTGCAAGAGTAGCAACCAAACCTATAATCAGTCCAGCCTTGCCCCATTTCACGGTAAGTCCCGCTATAGTAGCAAGCGAACCGAGAACCGCTTTGAGTATATTTTCTTTCGTCACTTCACCAGAGACGAGATTCTTTATACCGTCAAACTCAAACGCAAGTCCCGCAAAAGATATAGCAAGCGTAGCAGAAGTTCCAAACCCGCCGCCGAACAGTTCCGATACCTTTATGCCCACGAGAGCCGCCACAATTTCTGTTGCATACTCTTTGATGGTTGCCCATGTGCTAAGCAGCCTGTCCGACCATTCCGTGACGCTTGACGAGATGTTCTCCATTGATACCTCTTCAAACATTCCGCTGTAGTCGGGTGTAGTCTTGCCGGAAGAACTGCCCTTGCTTGATATCACGTTCAGCTCGTCAAATCCCGCAAGCAGCTGTTTTTGAGCCGCCGCCGAATCCTTAGCCGCTTCCGCATATTCCTTTTGCTGTCGAATAGCCTTAGTCCACGAAGAAGCACCAGTCATTTTCGCGATAAGCTGATTAAGCCAGTTTATACCCTCGACTATTCTGTCAATGAGCGAATCGAATACGGGAATAAGCGCGTTGAGTATCGGAGCAGTCATAGCACCTATTGAGTTTCGGAAATACTGCAGGGAAGTGGCGGCACTGTCCATGCTGTTTGCAAAGTCCGTTCCGACCGCCTTACTGTATTGATATAGGTTGTTCACGCCCTCGCTGAATGCCTTGACAATCTGTTTCAGCACACCGTTTACGGTACGGTAACGTAAAATTCTTTCAAGTGAACCTGCAACCTTGCCGATAGTCTCTCCGAGAACCGTGTTTTTGAAGTTCTTGCTCATCTGTTTGCCGAAGTCTTTTATAGACTGCGCCGCGTCTTTTGCTTTGAATGAGAAGTCGGCGAATCTCTCTTTCAAGGTAGCTGTTCTTTCCTCAAAGGTTTCCGTTGCGCTGGAAGCGTCGTTCATCGCTTTTCGCAGTTCCTCGGTATAGTCTCGCGTCTTTTTCATTACCGTAGGAGCTTCTTCGTCGATATTTATACCGTATTTTGCATTATATGCCGCTTCTGCAATTGAGGATTGATATAAGTCTCTTCTCATTTGCGCCTGTGTCTGCCGTTGCTCCATGAAGTTATCGACAATATTTTTCAGTTCATCCGCAGTTTGCCACTTGAATTCACTTTTTGAACTGCCCGCGCCGCTTGATTTCAACTTTTTGCTCATTGAAATAAGCTGTTTGTAAGAACCTACAGTAACTTTATAATGCTTAGACATATTGGCAGCTTCTTCACTCATTTTCCTAAGCGCAGACGTGCCGTTCTTGATACCGTTTGTGTCAACCATCTTGTCAATACCGCTTGCCGAGCCCATATCGCTTGCAAACTTTTTAAACGGTTCGAGTGTTTTGAGCAGATTTTTTAGCGCACTTTCCGCTTTCTTTGTCTCGGCAGTGACTACTATTTGTAGATTGTCTATTGTTCCGTCAGCCATTGTTTTTGTTCTCCTTTCCACTGAATTTTTGTCGCATAGCGGAAAGCCACGAGAACGCCTGATTTTGTACTTCCGCTTGTTTTTTAGCTTTTTCCGCTTCTTCCTCGGCTTTTCTCTGCCTTTCGGTTACGGAATACGGCTTTTCGGGATATTTGCCGGGCTTTGTACCGCGTTTTGCAAAAGCATGAAGAATAGGAGCGAGACAACCAACAGCCTCGTATACATAGATTCCTTGTAACCACGCCGCATAATTATCTCGCTCCTGTCTGTATTCTTCTGCTTCTCGGTAGTAGCGAAGTTCTGTAAAGTCTCCGTTCCAGTATGTGTCATAGGGAACCCCTATAGACATATAGTAGGAGCACAGATTATCCGCATACTCCGCAAACCACGGCTTGACAGCTGTCGGTTCAGCGTCAGTTATGCCCTTATCGCCGGAAGATGGTGTTATCCCTTCACCGTCTTCCACTTCACGTTTCCCTTGGGAGACATTTCTTCGATAACTTCATTTACCATTCTGAAAAGGATATCCGAAAGAGTGCTTGCAGTTTCGCCGTCCTCTCCGTCTTCCGAGTTGGCAAACTCTTTGTAAATAGCCAGTCTTTCGTTCCTCGGTACATTCCTGTGGAACGCGTCGAAAGCTGCACAGAAAAGGTCTTCCTGCGCCGTCAGTAGATGGTCTTCAAGGTTTCCGAAAGAGAATCCGCTCTTCTCAAGTCTTTTGAGTGTCTCAATTGTGTAGCCGAGCGTGTAAGCTGTTCCGTTGTATTCAAACTGAATTGTAGTTCTGTTAGCCATGGTTTATATTATCCTTTCATTAATTAGGCATCTTCTGAGAGTGAGGGAGCTGTAAGTGCTGTTACGGTAACGGTGCAATGAACAACTTCGTTTACACCCGCGCCGTTTACCTTGAGAGAGTACATGCCCTTGAAATCGAACTTGCCGTTAGAGCCTGTTGCGGTGTATGTGCCGTCGTTCGCACTTGTTCCACCAAACCATACGGAAAGGTCTGTTTCGGTGTTCTGACCTGCCACAAGAGCCTTGTATTCCGCCTTGGTGTAGTTAGCTTCAAACTCAATGCTTTCCTGCTGCTGAATGCCGAGTACGCTGACAGATACATAATGTGAAAGTGTTGTAGCATCAAGCGTTTCGGGAGTACCGCCGAGGTCGCCGAAAGAGTTTATATCAATGAGCTTTGTGTATGTGCTTCCTGAACTTTTCTTCATCAGGAATACGCCCATCGAGGTTACAGGGGTAGGTATAGCCATCTAAATTACCTCCTATAGATAACATTATTCTTGTCCGCACATCCTGTGTAACGTGCGATAATTCTGTAAATCGTGCCATCGTTTAAAGAAACAGGCTGCGCCGCAGTCCTCAAAAATCCGCGCATGGTGAGCTGTCGGTCTATTTCAGCGAGAATTGCTTTCGCTTCCGTTTTGCGCTCTCCCGCTTTGTTGGAGTAAATATTCACCTCATAAAGCAGATTCACGTGATTCTCGCGGTTAGAGCTGTCAATCGTGTCCGAACGCACAAGATTGTCTGCTTCCACAATGCTTACAAACGGAAATGACGATGGCAAACGCTCTTCAATGCCCGATATAGACAGAGCAGGGAACTTCTCTTTGAGCGCATTGTAAAGTTCCGTGTAAAGCACGTTTTCAATGTCAATCATGAGAATACCTCCTTTGCAATGTCGTATATTTTTCGGCGCATTTCCTCTGATGCGTCCCACATGCAGCGGTTGGCGTTGTTACCGTGAGTTCTTATTCTTCCGTTGCCGAGGTCTTCACCGTTCGTTCCGGGGTCTCCACGATAGTACCATGTGTAGTTTTGACCGTAGCCTTTGCCGTATGCGCCGCGAATCATGCCGAGTTCGTCAGCTTTCGGATGAGTCACGGGATTGTATGCGCCTGTTCCGAATTCGATAAACAGTATTGATTCACCCGAAGCGTTTATGGCAAGCGTATGTTCGTCAAGCCACGTCGGCGAAGAATCAACCACAACATCATTTACGCCGTCGTACTCCGCGCTTTGAAAATGGATTGCCGCCTGCGTTATGCCTATGTCGGCGAGTTTTTCAAGAAACGTGTTCAGTTTTGCTCCGAGACTGCGCGTGTAGTCCTTAATCTGACGCGCGACTTTCCACGTGTTTCTTATTCTGATGTTTATCATCCGTCAACCGTCACCCGCCTTATCGCATAGGAAACGCTGTTTATCGACCGTGCAACTTTTGTCACAATGTAGTCGTATTCCATGCGTCCGTTCGCGTCATAGGTCAAAGGCTTGTCAATGCACAGCACGGTGTGTTCGTCAATCTCAAAATTCGGGTCGTCTATCACAATAACCTTGTCGTACTGTATATCCGTTCCGAACGTCTCAACTACAACGTCGCCGTATGTCGAAGTAGATTTAGCCGCCGATATGTTAGCCTTGTACTTCTTCGGAGTTGAGTATTTCGCAGTGTGTTCTCCCGTGTAAAGTCCGTTTTCGTCTTTTCCATCCTCGTTTCCGAGATAGAGCGCATACCAAAAATCACGCTTATTCTTTCTCAAGCATCTCATGTCGGTCTGCCTACTTTCGGAATGATTTCATTAAGAAGCTGTTCGGACACCCATTCAGAACTCCACTTTCGGTCAATACCGTTCTCGGAATGAGAGAGTTGTCCCGACGCGCCGAGCCTATTGTACATGTCTTCCGCTATGCGTATTTTGAGGTCTCTGTACTGTTCTTCAAATGTAGCATTATCTCCCCCAAAGGGGAAACGGCGGGAGATTATGATATTTTCCGCGCTTTCAAGCAGCTCATAGAGAATGCGTGTATCACTTTCTTCCGTTCTGATTTTCAAGCGTTCTATGTCGGTCATTTTCTCCCGCCTTTCTCATTTCTTTTTGCGTGTGTTAGTTGCTGTCTTCGGTTTTTCTTCCGCTGCAACAGCCTTTTCTTTTTCTTCGGTTATCACTCCGTGCGCCGAGAGTTCCGCAGTATCGGAGGAAGATATCTCAAACTTTTCTCCCGCATTGTGCCACACACCACGGTAATTAACCGAATATTTAGGTGTGAGGTAAATCATCAGGCAGTTACCTTGAGAGTTACAACTTCGTTCATTCTCTCGTAGGAAGGAAGAACGATTTCGGAAGCGTAGATATTTGTGACGGCGGGATGAATTTGTACATTCTGTGTAATTGTGATCCCTGTATCAACAATGCTGACTTCTGTGTTCGCGCCGGAAATAAGTCTCGCTTCCTCGGGAGTTGTGCCGTACCAAGTTCTGCCCAGTGTACCTTCGGGAATGAATGTAACATATCCGTCGGGAACGAATGATTTGGTTGCACCGCTTTCGTTCTTATACTTCTTCGAGTAAACAATAGGTCTGATTCCGGTTTCGTTTTCGATAACATCAGAAGCTCTTGCGCCTGTTACATAGCTCTGAACAACGCCCGATGTTGAAATAATGGAGTTCTTAACAGCGGAGGTGGCTTTCAGAAGGTTGAATGTTGCGGAGGACATAATGGCATATCTTATTTCAGAACCTGAAACGTCAGCTGCCTTGTTCTTCATATCCTCGAAGTCCTTAATCGGGTCCGCCGTGGAAGCCGCTGACCAAAGAGCTGTAGAGGTAAGTGCAGAATAGTTGTTAGTCTTCCATGTATCGTTGGGGTCGTAGTCGTATTCATAGGCTACACCGTTCGCTTTTATTGAAATAGCCATATCGCCACTTTCGGGGAAAAGAAGAGACATTCTCATACGTTCAGAGACAACGTGAGCGCCGTCAATGAGGTCTCTTAAATAGTCAAAAGTGCGATTAAGTATAGCCAGTGCGTAAGGTTCATTAGAATCTCGCACCTGAAGGAATTCCTGAATGTCATTTTCAGAGAGCTTATGAGCTGCGCGGAAAAAAGGCATTTCTGTTTCGAATCTTGAAAGCTCGCCAATCTCACGATAAGTTGCCTGAGCGTCAAAAGCTGAAGGAGCGAGAGAAACAGGAAGTCCGCCGTATCCTTTTACCCAAGCAAGACGCAGTCCTGCTTTCTTTTCGGCAGGGAAAAGTCCTTCGCCGAAATATGGAATTCTGTTAGAGGCTGTCTGTTCATAGTTAGCTGCAATTACGCGCGGTGTGATAAATTCGCTAAGATTCATTATTCAAGTCTCCTTTCAAATTAAACGTTAGTCTCTGTGTCGGTTCTTATAACAAGTCCCGAAACAGCAGTGCCAAGAGTTGAAATGTCTATGCCGGAGTGAGCCTTTGCTTTAACGCCGTCTATAACACCCTGTACAACGATTGCACCGTTGGGATTGACTGTCGGGTCTACGTCATAAAGAAGTACGCCTACAGCACCCGTAACACCGCTTGAGGGAGCTGTGCCGTCTGCTGTGAGCGGCGTTCCGGCTTTAACAAGGGAAGTGCCGGCGACGGTAATGGGGATTGCATTGTAGTTATTAGTCGCAAGAATAGTGAACATCTTGCCGGATTTTGTTTCTTTTACCTGCATTTTCTATCTCCTTTTTTAAATTTTTTTAAAACTTCAAATAATGTTCAAGTGCATTCTTATTGACTTGATTAGCTTCTGCGGTACGTTTGCCGAGCTGTTTTGCGAGAGCAATTTCGGGACTGTCTTTTTCAGTGTTGCTCCCACCGTTCGGATGAAGCCCGCGTTCAACATTTTCCTTGAACCTCTTTTCACATTCGGCGTTATATTTCTTCTGATTTTCGAGAACCGCGTCCATGTCTCCGTTGAATATTGCTTCTGCGGTGGACTTTGCGAGTTCGGGAGAGTAACCGACTTCGAGATACTTCGCGGTATTTTCGGCAATGGAGGTCTTTTTCAGCAGTTCGTTGTATTTGTCCTGAAGTTCCTTCATTGCTTCATCTGATTGAGCCTTAGCCGCTTCTTCGGTAGTCATTTTCTCTTTCAGGCTTCTCTTTGCCGCCGCGAGCTCGGACGATGTTTTGTCAAGCAGCTCTTTCTTTACATATCCCGATAAGTCGACTTTCTCAGGTATATCAAGTCCGAGAAGAGCCTTAACCTGGTCTTCCGCGCTCATTGTGTCGAATCCTTCGATTGTTGAGGTGTCAATGTTAGGCATAATAAATTCTCCTTGCGTTTTACGGTCTTCTCTGACCTGATTTTTTGCGCTTTTATACTGCATCTCCGCAGTCTGCGAATTTTATAAAGCGACTTCTCTGCCGCCGATATATTAAGGCGTGAGCCGTATATCCGTTATCTTCTTTCTATAGGCGCGAGATAGCATCTGCAATGCCAGTGCTGCTTTTCGGGAGCTTCGTTTATCGGGAATATCTCTCCGTCAAGAGGTTTGCAAATCTCGCATACCTTTTCGTCCTCTTGCGTCACCCACATCACATACTCAACTCCCGCGTCCTTGTATGCTCTGAGTGCCGTCTCATCAGTCACTATATCGGCGTATTGTGCGGTCATATTCGACCACAGGCTTACTGCACGTCTCCACTCGCTATTAACGTCTGAACGCGTCCTAAGAGCTTCTGAGAGCCTGTCGCGCTTTCTCAAAACTTCGTTCTCGTACTCATACTTTGTTACGGAATTCGGGGACGAGAGAACGTCATTGACAAGGGTCTTTTTTCCTTTTGCGGAAATTTTTCCGATGTCCTTGTAACCGTTTCGGCTTGCTTCTTCGCCTATTTCTTCATATATGGCGAAGGCAAGCTCGAACATGGTGTCCCGAAAATCGTTATCAAGGTTCTTGTAGAGTGCCGCGACGGTCTTTATAACGTGAAGCTCGTCGAATTTGGCGAGCCTTATCGAGGACTTAGCTTTTTCAAACCGCCGTATTGTTTTCTTCCGCAGTATTTCTATCGCTCTGTCCGTCGTTATGTACCGTTCTTGCATTCTCAAGCTCCTTTTCTAAGCTGTTTTCAAGTTCGGACTGCGCTTCCTCATACCACTCCATACCGCGCTGATATGCATTCTCTACATCTGTAAACAAGCCTGAAATGTCGTAAGCGTCGCGCGGATGAACCTTTTCGTTGTTGAGCAGTTCACAAAGAACCTGTGCTTTCGATTGAATGTCGGTGAGGTTTTCGCGGGTAAACTGAATCTTAACATCGTTCGGGTCGAGGTCGAGAACGCCCTTGCCTTTGTAGATTTTGAGAATCAACTTCAAAATCTCTCTTTCGGAACGCGCAAAGAGCTTTTCTGTGTCGTTTGCTCGCGCGGAAGCATCCTGCCAACCGTTGCGGAATCTCGTTCCCATGCCCGTGTCCGCGGCAGAAGAGTTTCCGGCTCTTGTCGGCATACCCGTTATTTCGTCAATGTAATCGTACAGCGCGTCTATTTCCGTCTGAACACCCGTCTGAGAGATCTCGGAGGATATGCGGTAAACCTTTGCTTCTGTTCCCTGACCGCTTCTGATACAGATACACTGACCGCCTTTTGCGAGTTCCTTGTATGTGTTCTCGTCGATTTCGCAGTTCTGGAACACGTCATAGGCGTTTACAAAGTCAACAACGTTGTCAACACGAGCGGATTCAAGCGTGTTTATCATGTTGATAGGGGAGAGAACCGTTTCGAACGCGCCCAAACGAGCTTCATTCAGCGGATATTCCACTATAGGCACACGTCCGAAGTCGTAAGCAAGCCAGTCTACAACGTCGTTGCCCTTTACGGTGTATCTTCCTTCCGGCACATAAACGTAGTAAATGCGGTTGTCATCCTCGTCATATTGTTTCAGTACACCAGCGAGAGGTTTTCTGCCGATACCCGAAGAGTAGATAACAAACGCTTCTCTCGGGTCGAGTGAATAAAGCGCGGCGGGGCTTCCGTCTTTTTCGTTGTCTGGGTCGGGAAGAACCATTCGTGGCTCAACTCCGCATATGTGCATCCAGTCGGAACACTCTTTATCCTTCGATTCTTTGCCTTCGGAAGTCATAAGAACGTTCAAATAAGCTACCTTGTCGGATACGTCTTCTTTTCCGTTCGCCGCTACATACTGAATGGGAGAGCTGAGAAAAAACGAGGATTTAAAAGTGACTATCTTGTTTGGAAGGTTGACAGTGACCTTGTTGTTGTTGTCGGGTCTTACAGTCTTGTCTTTATAGCGGATATCCATTATTCCGCGATAAACGTCATATAAGTAATTTATTTCCGCGACATTTGCGCTGTCAAAGCCGAGCGAATCTTCAAGCACGGACACAACGTTGTCGGCGGTTATTTTTTGTTTGTTCGTTAGTATCTTTCGCCGACCATGAAGGCTATCACAAGTAGTAAGGCGAACAATATCATTTTCAAGCACGTGGAAAACCTCCGTGTAAACAAAAATAGGGGCTACCCGTATGTTTTCCATACGAATAGCCCCTATCGGCTCTTACTGTAACCCGATTGTTACAGCGTTTTTATAGTGTATTTAGCTTTTCTCGAAGCGGTTATTTCAAGTATAGTGACCTCTTCGCGCGATTTCTTAATTTTAACGTCATTGCCGCGTTCCAAAATCTCGTTGATTATGAGAAGCGCGTCTTCTTTGACATACTTGTGACGGTGCGCGTGTTTCTCTTCTTCCATAGCCACCTCAATAAGGTCTTTGTATTACTCTTACCGTCTGCGTCTCAAACGATTGAATGAAGTCTGCAAGCATTGAGAATGCATCGGGTACATCGTCATGTGCGTTTCTTCCCGCCATAGTATAACTGCAAAGCATACCGAGCGCGCGTTTATACTCTTTGTTGTTCTTTATAACACTATTGTCCTTGAAAAGGAAATGCTCTTTGACAAATGGAGAATCAACTATAATTCGCGTAGCCTTGTTTGCTGTCGAATATTTTGTAGTGATTCTTGTTATGCCGCCGCGCGTTTTTACCTCTTTTTGAACCTTTTCCGCGATTTTTCCACCCGCAGAGTTTGATTCAAAACGGCTCAATTTGACTTTGTGCCGTAAAAGAATCTCGACAAGCCTTGTTTCAACTATTTCGGGATTATTGTTGTCGCAGATTATTTCTTCGATGTAGAAGTCATTGCCGTACTGGTAAGCAATAGGCATTACGCAGTAGTCCGCCCCTTTGTCCTTTGTGTCGCAAACCGATATGATAGCATCCGGCGAATCCGAGGGAAGTTCAAAATAACGTCTGAGTTCGTCCTCGTTGTAGAGAAGTCCCTCGCGCTCTATAGGTTGATTCATAAACAAAGCCCGCCACGAACAATCGTCGAGGTTGTTTTTCATGTCCTCGAAGTACGCCTTATCGAAGCCGACACCATAGCGGTAATTGAAATTGCTTTCGCCGTCCTCGTCAACCGCAGGCATTACGAGAAACTGAGCTTTCGGAGAATCTGCATACATTACTTGCAGTCTTCCTATAGGGTCATGCACCGACCACCTTGTGGCAAGGTGCAATTCTTTACAGTTCAGCTTCTTTCTCGACTTCAAATCGTTCGTGTAAGCCGTCCAGAGCTTGTCAAGCCGGTCAATGCTCAATGCTTCCTCAATACCCGACACAAGGTCGTCGGCGGTCAGAAGTTTTTCACAACGCGTAGCACCCGTAAGGGAAGCACCTATAGCACGGCAGGTGAGCGACGAAAATCGGTGTTTCTTGCCGAGGTCTATCGTCTGTTCCTTTGCATTGGTTATAATTGTGCCTGCCGCAGGATACACGTCGTGCCATAAATAATCAGGGTCTGACAGAATGCTGTTTACGCCGTCATATATTGAGTTAGTGAGCGTTCCCGAATGTCCCGAGGCAAGGGAACAGCTGTCGGGAAACGCGCCTATCATCATCGAATGCAGGAAAATTTCGAGAGTTGACTTTCCCGTTCCAGGCGGAAGAGAGATTGATAATATGTCAAGTTCTCCGTCCACAAGCTTTTGCATTGCACGGCAGACAGGTTCGAGCTGCTTTCTTCTCGGTATCCAGAATCTTTTCTCAGGCTCTCGCTGAAGTTCTATATACTGCATGTAGCTGTCGAGCCTTAATCCTTGCGCTTCAAGCAATAGTACCGCCTTAAAAAGAGAATTCGCGTCTTTCGATTTATTTTGTATAATTCGCTCAGTACAATATCTCTTCAAAACCTCCGAATACCGCCACTTTTCAGCGCAGTTATTCATCGAAGACAGCACAGAATACAATGCCGTATAATGCTTCATGTTTTCAGGTTCAGCCTTGATGTGAGAGAAAATATTGTCCGCTACATCAAGATAACGCTTGTCGGTGTGTTCACCTGCCATTATCTCCGCTTGCAGTGTTTCCATTCTCGCCCACCTCTTCCATTCGCCTGAAATAATCACGAAACACAGGCTTTATCTTCTGATACCACCTATACTGTACCGTGTGAACAGCCGCAGAATCATCTATTACCATCCACAAGTCAAGATTGCTTTTCCTTTTCCACCCGATTTCAAACGTTTTCGGGATGAAATCGCATTGCGTATACACTGTAACATTGCACGGTTCTTTCAATGCTTTCAGCCCTTCGGCTATAGCAACCATTGTACAACGTATTGAGTTCCATCCGGCAATTCTTCCGCTAATGTATTTCTCATGCTTGCCATACCTCAACAGTGTCTGCCAATACCCAATTCCGCTATCTTCGATAAAACCTCCGAAAACGTATATATCGACATATCTCATACACACCTCAGAGGTCTTTTTTTGTTTTTGCGCGATTTTTGAAAAACAGAGCAAAGACATTTACAAAGTCCTGATTACAAAAGCCCTAAGTTTTTTAGTTTTTGAGAATATTTGAGGGGCTAACACGCGCCCGCCACTCCACAGCTGTCAACCAACCGGTATCTTATATCGGGTATCTCTTCCCCGAATTATACAAAATCTTCATTTTGTCTAATTTGATATGTGTCTGCCTGGGTGTGTCTGTACGCTCTCATAATACTTTATACGCTTAACTAAGTCCTTCCCTGCCCTGTCGCAAAATCGTGAATATACCGCTCTCATGGCATTGTGGCGCGTCTTACGTGTCGCTTATATCTTTGCTGTCGTATATCTCTATTACATCGTCAATCTTTGGTGCGTCTATTTGCTCTGTGGGCGTTTGTGCGACCTCTAAGCGGGTGTTGTTTGAAAAGCCTTGCGAACTGTTGTTGAGTAAAAACATCGCGTACACGGGATTGAGTGAGCCGTCAGCGCCTTTTAAAATCGTGTTTGAAGTAATTAACGCCTTAACCCTTTTGATAATGCGAGAATGCGGTTGCCCTATACGAGACTTAGTCCCCCACTCTAGTAATGTAATGCGGTCGACCCCCAACGCAAGAGCAAGAGAAGAGAATGACGGCAAGGCGTCGAACTTTGCGCACCATTTTATATAATCTGCGCAACGAGTTCCCACTTCCTCTGGGCTGTCAAGATCTATCGGAGAGAGGTTGTAAAGCTCCATGAGAGCAACAAGCGTGTTTGGGTTGTTTTCTGTCGTTTTCTCACTGTACGGCTCTGTACAGTGGTTAAGTTCGTTTGACACACGGTTTCGCTCGGTCAAAGCTCGATTTGTTGTCGTGTGTCTCCCTTGCTTCTTCCGTTTCTTCGGTTGTTCTACATTTGTAGGTTCTTCCGCTGTCTCAAAATCTGCTATATGTTCAGCTTTCATTTCACTCTCTCCCTTCCAAAAAAATTTATTATATAACTATATTATAACAATAATATTGTATTTTAACATTCTCCTATAGTACTAACTAACAGCTAAGATATAGTTTGCTCTGTAGATTATAAGTAAATTAATATCTTCCTTCTTCTTCCTTTTCTTCCTCTCCCCCCCTCCCCCGTGATTGATTATAGCACATCGTTTTAAGTTTGTCAAGTGTGGAGCGCGAGCAAATTATGTCGGAATTATTAACAGCAAAAAGAAAAGAGGCTTGCGCCCCCCTGCTCTTGCTTATATAAGACCCTGCAACCGCTTTTTTATGTCCTCGTCAAAGTCCGATTTTTCCGACGGCTTGTCCGGCTTTAGCGCGTCCGCAACCCTCGCCAGGACTTCCCGCCGCGCTTCTTCTTTCGCCTTTTCTTCTACTTTTGTATAATCCTCAATCCCTGCGTAGCTGTCAACCGCTCTTGTGATATAGGCGTTGAGCGACAGCCCCGCCGCTTTGGCTTTCTCCGCCCACTGGGATTTTTTCCCTTTTTCCGTCGTCAAATTAATGCGGTCATATGACTGCTTTATGTAGTCGTTTGCGTATTTTGTAGCGTCAAACTCTGCCATTATCGCACCTCCTTTTTTCCTCAATTTTAGCATGTTCAAAACGCAAATGTCAATATACTATTTGCACAAAACATATGCATTATATTTGTGTAATATTATTTAATATATTTGCGTTAAACCTATTGACTATTTGCGCAAATAGTGATATAATATAAGTGTCAAAGGGAGAGAGCAAAAGCAACTCCCCAAAAAATGAAAAATCAAAAATGAATGGAGAAAAGAAAATGAAAACCGTAAAAGAAATCGAAAACACAATGAAGCTACACCACATCGCCAGCCGCCGCGGCTACATCTCCCGCAAGTCAGCCGGAGAGGTCGAATCTTACAAGGGTAAGTTTGGAGAAGGCTACATCATTCTTCGTCCTCGCTTCGACACGACGAACTACATATACGTCGAATATTACATTGCTGATTAACACTCCACCCGATGAGAGCTGGTCGGCAACCAGCCGAAACCCCGTAAGGGGTCGTGGAAAGCTACAAAATAAAAAGGAGAAAATCATGAAAATCACAGCAACCGAAAGAACCGAAAAAATCGAGCAGAAGCGCACCACTAAAAAGAACCTTGCGACCGTTGTTGACGTGTACAAGGCAACCAGAGACACCGACCCAAAAAACACTGCCGCCGAACTTGTAAAGCGTATGGGGTACGCCGTGGCAACAGAAGCCGTCGCCGAACTGGTTAATAGTGTTGGAGAATGGGATGGGCGTATTTTTCCCAGCGTTAGAACATGGGCAGCAGAACAGCCCACAGCCGCAACCCATGACGAACTGGACAATATGAGCATTTATCAGCCCGCCGACATCCACACGGCACATATTAACCAACTTGCGGAAGCTATGCGGGACTACGAACCCGAGGAAATCCGCAAAGCGGAAAAGATAGCCCAATGAGAGGACAAACAAGTCGAATGCAGAGTGACGGGGCGCAGCCCCGTTAATGCGGTCTGGCAGACGGTCACAAGCCCCGACAGCCGAAAGCGAAGCAAAGAAAGGAATCAATCAATCATGACAAACTACAAAATCAGAGAAAATCCCCAGTTTAACAGTCGCGAGGTTTATTTCGACGGCAAGCCGTCCCGCGCAACTCTCGACGCGCTGAAAGCTCTCAAGATGAGATGGAATCATGTTAAGGCGTGCTGGTACGGCTTTGCGCAGGAGCATGAGCTTGTCAACGCCATCATCGCCAACGGCAGAGACGGCGAGGACATCACCGGCGAGAAGACGGAGGGCGCGACGGTCTACACAGACGGCTACCTCGGCGGCGGCGCGGTCTACGGCTCAAAGTCTGATAAGCACCTCTACGGCGCGGACTTATCAAAAGCCATCCGCGAGGACATCAAAGCGGCGGGCATTAAGGGCGCGTCTGTGCGCTGTAAAACTTACAGCGGCGGGAAGTCAATCACCGTCACGCTTTCGCTCCCTGCGTCCGCATACGTCACAAAGGAGCAGTTCGCCGCCGATTATCGTATTCCCGCGTCCGCAAGCTGGATTTACTACGAGGAAGAGGACGGGAAGGGTCAAACAATATCAATCAGCGACTACTACAGCCGCGAGATATCAGCTGCCGAGCAGGAAAAAATCCGTATCAGCGCGGCAGTTTATGAATACCATCGCGCAGCGGAAAGCGAAATCGAGGTAAATCAATACCATCTCGATAAATACACAATATACACACCCGCGACGTTAGAAATTATTAAAAAAGTCAATGCCATCATTTGTGCGTATCGCTATGACGAATCAAACGCAATGGTTGACTATTTTAACACAAACTTTTACTACGACATTGTAACCAAACCCGCAAAATAACATCTTCTCCCGCTTCGGCGGGAATCGTCAGCCGGTAAAAGTCCGGCTCTGAAGAGCAAGAGCGAAACGAAAGGACATCAAAAATGAAAGATATCAAGAAACACTACTTTGTATTTTCTCAATGCGTTGGCGGTGAGCGGTTCGCATTTGCCGAAACAATCCGCGAATCAGAGAATATTTTAGCTTTTGCTGCGCGTCAAAATGCCGATTATTGTATGGCTTGCAGCAGTCGCGCAGAAGCTGAAAAAATAGCTATAATGTGGAATGAATCCTATAAATTAAACGGCAATTACCCGAAATGGAGAATAGAATCATGAAAAAACTCACATCATTAGCATTAATAATCCTGCTGGGAGTGGTTGCCTGCTCCCCCATCAAGCAGGAGCGGCACCAAGACGGTACATATACCGCCGTCAACAGCGGATGCGGCTACATCGTCACAGCTGACGGAAACGTATGGGAGTATTTCGACGGCTCCATTCCCAACGGATCTTCCGTCCTCGTCACCTTTTCCGACGAGGGAACAGAGGAAGTCGAAGACGACGTAATCACAAACGTCGTTGCAAAATAAATCCGAAAAAAGTAAAAAAATTTCTCAAAACCTATTGACAAACCGCGGACATTGCGGTATAATATAGGTGTAAAGAGAAAGAACGAAAAGGAGAACATTATGAAGCTTATAGACAAAAACACAGGAAAAACCCTCTATTCAGTTCTCGGCGGAGAAAACCTCACTCTCGACGAAGCTATCGAGTGGGCAGGAGCGGAAGCCACCGAAGACCAGACCTACATCATCGACGGCGAGGAATACTCATACGAAGACCTCGACTGGGTGGCTGACAGCTACCAGCCCGACGACGAGCCGGAAGAACCCAAAAGCTGGGCGGTGAGAATCGCTCTCCTCCACGAAGACTTCCCCTACGACGTTGAGACCAAAGCTTACTACGGATTTGATGTAGCAGAAAAAGATGCTCGCTTCACCGCCGCCAGAATCGACAAGTGGGAAGATTCCCATTCTCGCCGCTCCCACCGCCCCGACGACCTCCCGACTGACGGAGGTGTCAACGGCTACGAGATAGCTTTTGAGTCAACCCCTGAACTCCACATCATTCTCAACACGCAGCCCGCCGACGACCTCCTTTCTGCTTACGTCGTCGAGAGCGGAAACCTCCTCAAAGTAGTCGACGAGGACGCGGAGGGCGGAATCGAGCTCCGCGAGCTGCTCGAAACCAAGCATAGCCGTGCGGTCGAACTCCGCTTCTCCTACTCCTTCGCCGAGCTCGCCAAGGAGGTCATCATCGACCAGGGCAAGCGAATCACCGCCGAGGAAGCTATTAAAAGATACGGTTTTCTCCGCCTCATCGACGACATTTTCGCACAAAAGTGCTATGTCTATAAGGACTACGCACTCGACATCATCGGCGAATATCACGAGAAATATGACGACGACGAGAAAAATGACTACTACGACGACGAGCACAGCTACGCTCACACGATTAAGAGACTCGCCGAACCCGGCTACCACATGACACAAGTAGAGCTCATCGAAAAGCTGGCAAAAAGCGACTGTTTCCCGGAGGGGGCGGTCCTTTAATCAAGTCGCCGAAAAAGCCGCGAAAATTCTCGGCGTTGAAATCTGAAAGGAAGGGAACATCAAGGGTAACACCTACCCGTGCAAATACGACGACCCGCGTTACATCACAATCGACGAAATCATCAAAAATATATCGAAAGGAGAATAATAATCATGTTATTGTCAGAATTTCACAGACTTCGCATAGACGCGGAGGAATGCTCATCACTTGATGAGTTTATCGCCGAGGAAGGTGGAAGCCTGCCCGAGGGATGCTATCCTGCCGATATGAGCGGAGACGCACCCATCAAAATCTTAACAATCATCTGGGAACTTTCGCGCTGCTTCACCGCATCAAAAGTCCGCGAAGTCAGCGGATTAACGCAAGTGGAGTTTGCCCGTAACTACCTAATCGGCAAAAGAACCGTCGAAGGGTGGGATATGAACGAAACGCAACCGCCAGAATACGCTCTCGAACTGCTGGCAGCGGACGTAGTATCAGCGAAAATTAAGGAGGTGATGGAGGAAAACTGAAAAATCGGCGAAACGGAATTGCATTGCTTTGAAATGTGGCGTATGCATCACGACGCACAGCGAAGGAAGAGCAAGGCGAGGCAAAGAATCGATTGACGAGGCGACGGAATTGAATCGCACTGTATAGTTGGAAATGCTGTGAAAAGCAAAGAAACGGCATTGCACGGTTGGAAAGGTTGAGAGGAGCAATGGAATAGCACTGCACCAATAGCATGGGAAAGCAAAGGATAAGCAGGGCGCAGATTCGCTCAGTGTGCCAAGAAAAGCAAAGGCACTGCAATCAATAGATGGAAAAGCAAAGGATATGCATAGCACAGTTGGAAAGGACGAGAGAAGCAAAGGCACGGCGCCGAAAAGCTTGGTCTGGACCAGAAACGAATAGGAAATGCACTGCATTGCATCCAAAAGAAGGAAATGCGGCGTAAAGGAAAGGAAAGGAATAAAAAAATGGCAGATTTTGTAGCAAAAGAAATGAAAGTCCGCTTGACATTTATCGAGGAAGTGTTAGGTTCTTCTCCGTCAAGTGAGAAGATTTATAGCGAGTACATCGCCAGCAAAGCACCCGACCCGCTCGATACTGAGGATGAAATAGAAGCAATCGGAGATGAAGAAGACAACAAAGGCGTTACCGTTTTCCCGAAGCAGGACGGTAAGCCAGGGGTATGGGATTATCAAATCAAAGGCGCGTTTAAGGACGCGTGCGGAGGACTTTCCCGCGTCAAAACGACTGAATCCGCGAAAATCAAGGCTTACAAGAAAGTAATTGATAAGCTGATATTTGTCGAGCCGCGTTTCGCGCCGTATAAAGTCAACGGCGAACTCGGCATATGCGAACGCCCGTTGAGAACAAACGGCGCAACAGGCGAAAGAACAGCCCTCGCCGCGTCTGAAACACTTCCCGCCGGTTCTTCCGTCGAGTTCACAATTCTGCTGTTCGACGAAAAATTGGAGCCGGCAGTCCGCGAATGGCTTGATTACGGCAAGTACAGCGGTTTCGGTCAGTGGCGAAATTCCGGAAAAGGCAGATATACCTGGGAAGAAATCGTATAAAGTCCAAAAAAAGAGAGCCGAAAGGCTCTTTTTTATACGGAAATAGAGCGGACTTACCGCTCTATTTTTATTCTCACAGCAAGTCTTTCCGCAGTTGCTTTACACCGTCGTAAAGCGTCTCATAGTCCGCTTTGTTTATGCGCCCTTTGACGTACATCTTCCAGAGTATCTCATCTGCGTAGTCAAATAATGTGCGGTTTTCTGGATAAGCGTCTATATCTCCACGCGCCGCTCTGTACTCAAGCACCCCTATTACTGCTACAAGCATAACACAATACTGTGCCATCTTATGGTTGATATAAGTGTTTTTTGCTTTTGCGTCTTCGTACTTCAAGCGAAGTATTTCGCCAAAATCGGTAGATTTAATATCTTCCCATTCCATTCCGCCCGGCAGTATCCGCAAAACCGCCATCCACAAACCCGTTTCACGGTCATCCGGCAACTTTTAGACGTGCCGGAGAATCCACCAGCTTAAAAGCCTCTTGTTCATCGTATTTGGTTTATGCTTTTTCATCAGTTTATGTTCCCGCTAAATTGCACATCGTAACTGTAGTAAAAATAGCCGTCTTGAAAATGTACAGTTTGCGAATCATCCCAAACATCCAGTTTGCCGCTGATTTTAGATACAGTCATAGGGAGTTCGACATTGTTATCGGAATAATATCTTATATATCCCGACGAATCAGCTGCTATACGATAGGAATCATTACTCACATCATAGCTAAAACCGTTTATCGATATGGCAGATGAAGTTGCTTTCAGCTCAACATTTGTTTTGTTGGTTGCCAAAAACTCAATGTAGTATTTCATCTCGCCCCAGTAGTTTTCTTCGGAGTAAACACGGCTGAACGAAATAGTGATAAAATCATCATCATACAGCACGTTGCTCATATTTTGATAACCGCTATCATTTTCATATCCGCTGTAACCGCCGGAACTTGACACCGTAGCCATACGCCGGTCGGAATCATAGCCGACTTCAAGTCCGTATGCTTCGGCAAGCGCGCGGAGCGGTGCATAAGTCGTGCCGTTGTAGGAGAACGTCATTACATCATTTCCGTTTGCGTCCTTCGGGCGGAACTCTTCACCATCAACGAGAATCTTTATCGATGGGTCAACATCAATCGTAATGAGCTGCCCCGCCGCCAGTATCGAGGTTGATAATGCGGTAACAATTCCGCAAGCTATAAGTATCTTCGTGCTGTTCTTCATTTGTTATTCTTCCCTTCTCTTTTACACTATTTTATTATATTTTTGACAACTTGTCAATGTTTTATTGCATTTTTGTTCAACTTGTGGTATCATTTTTTTAAAGCCGAAAGGAGTATCATCATGAAATCTAAAGCAATCAGCATTATCTTAGTAATTATCGCCGTAGCAGTAATAGCCGGCACACTGCTTGTCACTCACGAACTCGGCGAAGTTCAAAAGCGCAAGAACCAAGAAGAGTTTGAGACAAGCGAACTCGGTCAACTGCTCGAAAGCATGAACGAGAAGCACGAGAACCGTCAAAAGCTTCTCGAAGAGATAGACAAGGACATCGAAGAAGCAGAGAAAAAGATAGAAGGAGTAAAAGGTAAATCATGAAAATACTGAAATTTTTCCTCGTGTTTCTGCTTGTAATGGTTCTCATGGGCGCGTGTACGTTTTGGCTCAGGGCGAAATGGGATAGGGAATACGAGCAAACCGAATTAGGTAAACGCAACCACGAAATTTCCGAAAAGACCAAAGAAATCAACAAGAATAACGAGAGTATCAGACAAGCGTTAGACGAAATTGACGAAAGAATCAAAGAACTCGAAGAATTAGAGTAAAACCAATCAATCCAAAAAGAGCAAGGAATCGCTTCCCTGCTCTTTTTTTATTTGCTTTGTTCTTTTGGTTCTCCGCCGCTTACAATCCGCTTGCAGAACTCTTCTATAGCGTTCCACCCATCATCATCAAGCTGCGCAAGTGCCGTTATCATGCGTTTCCGAAAATCGTTATCGTCGTTCAAAATCTTTCCGAAGACATCAATCAATTCATCTTCGAGAGTTTTTTTGACGAACATCTCACCTTCTCCGTTGAGAAGCCAACTTTCGTTGACATTGTAAACAGTACATATTTGAGTTAAAAGCAGCGGGCGAGGGTCGGTTTTTTTGTAATCAATGTTCTTGATTACGCTGTCGCTGACACCTATTTTCTCGCCAAATTCTTTTCTTGTGAGCTTTAGCTTTTCTCGGAGTTCTAAAACTCTTTCGTTAACTTCATACACTCAGTACATCCTCCTTTCTGCATTATATTATATCATGACGGCAATTGGTTGTCAAGCTTTTTGAATCACATTTCTTTAAAAAACTTTGGTTTAAGGGGTTGACAATCCCTTCTCGGTGTGGTATAATGGTTGCAGACCAAGAAGAGAGAACAGGAGGTAAAAACAGTGACAGAAAAACAGAAATATCAAGCAGAACAAATTGCAAAGACAATCAAAGACGTGACCGACTATCAGAAAACCGTTATTTCGGCATTTACTGAAGGACTTTGCAAGGGCATTGAAATTGCCAACCAGACAAAGAAAGCCGATAAAGCCGAAAAGCCGGAAGAAAAAAACGAGAAGAAAGAGGAGGACTAGTGAACGAATTAATCAAAGTAACCTACGAAAACGACCGCCCGACAGTATCAGGACGTGACCTACACGAGAAACTGGGAATCAGCACAAGATATAACGACTGGTTCTCCCGTGTGTGCGAGTACGGTTTTACCGAAAACGAAGACTATATAGCTATTACTCAAAAAAGAGTAACAGCTCAAGGTAACGAAACAACTTTTACAGACCATCAGCTCACAATCGAAATGGCAAAGCAGATTTGCATGATACAGCGTACCGAAGTCGGAAAGCAGTATCGCGAATATTTCCTCGAAGTAGAGAAAGCATGGAATTCGCCCGAAGCTATCATGGCAAGGGCATTGCAAGTAGCAAACCGCCAGCTTGATTCAATCAAAGGACAGCTTACAGAAGCAAACAAGCAGCTTGAAGAAGCAAAACCGAAAGTCTTGTTTGCGGACGCGGTAGCGACAGCAAAAACTTCAATTCTCATTGGAGACCTCGCAAAGCTTCTCCGTCAGAACGGCATCTTGATAGGTCAGAACAGACTGTTCGAGCGGTTGAGAAATGACGGTTATCTAATCAAGAAGCGCGGCGCAAGCTACAATCTCCCCACACAATCTTCAATGGAGCGTGGATTGTTTGAAATCAAGGAATCGACAGGAATAAACCCCGACGGCTCGGTGAGAGTTAACAAAACAACAAAGGTCACGGGAAAAGGTCAGCTTTATTTCGTCAACGTGTTCCTCGCAGAAAAGGATGAATCCGACAATGAGTAGCCCCTACAAATTCAGCGAGTGGACATACATTGACAAGGAAATCGCCGAAAATCATCACATATGCACCCGCTGTCACGGTGACATCACATCAGACCACATCGGAGAGCCCGCCCTCATCACATACGACGGAGACAATATCGAGTATATATGTCCCGACTGCACAGCAGACTTCTTCTTCTACTCCCTCGGCAAAACGCTGGAAACACTGAATTGCGACCCCGTAGACACCGAACAGGACGAAGAAATCCGAAAGGAGCGGATGAAGAATGCCGAAAGGCATATATGACAGAAGCAAGGCGAAACCCCGCAAAAGAACAAAAAACAGACCGGCAGTAATTGGATTTTCACCTGAAAACGCAATCGTCTGCCTGACCTGCTCCGCAAAGAAATGCACAGGCGCATACGCTTGCTTTAAGAGAAGAAAAAAGGAGTTAATCAAATGACCGAGACAAACGAGATAACAGCTCTCGCCAACATCTACACCGAGGAAATCATCCCCGAAGGCGTGAACCTCGTCGAGATAAAGAGCGAGCTTGTCCTTGAAAACCACCTTGCAGACCTCATAGCACCGATAAACGAGTTCTGCGACAGAGTAGAGAACGTGCCGATAACGGAAGACACCGCAAAGGACTACCGCAAGGCAAGAACAAAGCTCCGCAAAATGACGGCGAATTTCAGCGACTACGTAGCCGGAATAAAAACCGCAGTTCTCGCCGGATATATCGACTTTGAGAACGACGCAAAAAACATCAAAAAACGCCTTGAAGCCGCCGACAAGCACATGAAGGAAGCCCTCGACAGCCTAAAGGAAAACGCGCCAGAAACGCCCACAACGCCGCCAGAGGACACTAAACTCTATAGGCTCACTTACATTGCCACAGGCACTAAGGAACAGCTCGTAAAGCTCAGGAACTTCATGGAGCAGGAAGGCATACAGTACGAAGATTATAAACCATACAGGGAGTATTGATAATGGAAAACATGGATATATACAACAAGCTCCGCGCAGTGCCGCAGGAAGCGATAAAGCCGATAGCCGCAGGAAGACTTAAGGGAATGTCGGATATCAATCCGATGTGGAGAATCAAGGCTCTTACAGAGACTTTCGGAACGTGCGGTTTCGGTTGGAAATACGAGATAACAAAGCAGTGGATTGAAACAGGCACGGATAACGAAATACGCGCTTTTGTCAATATCAACCTCTACGTTAAGGTCGATGGAGAATGGAGCGAAGCAATTCCAGGCACAGGCGGCTCTTCCTTCACTACAGTTGAGAGAAACGGCGCGTATGTATCAGACGAAGCCTACAAGATGGCTCTCACAGACGCTCTCAGCGTGTCCTGCAAGGCTTTAGGTATGGCGGCAGATGTATACTGGGCAAACGACAGAACGAAGTACACAGCCGCACAACAAACGAGAACGGCACATCAGCCACCTGTTGGCGAAATATCAGTAAGCGAACTCGATAACATGGCGCAGAAACCCAAAGAATACAAATGCGCAGTGTGTGGAAAGCCGTTTGAAGCCTTTACCGACAAGAGCGGCAAGACATGGAATGCCGGACAGGTTTACCACATGGCGGAAAGAGCGAATACAGACGGCATAGCGAGATGCAGAAACTGTTCGACAGCCGCAGGAACAAAGAAAAATGCCTAAGCGCGGAAGCGGAAAACTGTACGAGCTGAACGGGGAACGGCATACGCTGACGGAGTGGTGCAAGCTCTACGGCGTACCCGTGCAGAGGACGCAGGGGAGAATCAGCCGCGGCAACTATTCTCTCTACGAAGCACTCACAACGCCACAGGGGAACCCAATTCAATCACGCAGACGAAAGGAGGCACAGACACATGAAAAAGGTAACGGAGATAATCGACGAGAGACAGCTTGTAGATGAGCTGCACAGTAACTGGAAAACACGCGGCTACACCGACGGCGGAATGGCGGAATTGCTCGAAATAACGCCGAAAACAATCCACTATAAAATCAGCGGAAACTTCCCTCACAACGGCTACAAAGCGCATTTCAAAGTCAACGAGATATTACAGATAATCCACTATCTCGGCTTCAAGCTCTATCTCGTGAGAGAGGATGATGAGAAATGAACATCCCCGACAAGTGGAAAAACGAACTCAACTCACTCTCCCAAAAGGACTATATTACGCTGACAAAAGCTATTCTGTTTAACCTTCCCGAACCGCAGATATCCGAGAACAACCAATACATAGCAGACAGGATATACGAGGGATTTAAGAAGACCGAGTATAACAAAATAGCAAAGAGAAAATCACGGAAGTCAAACGGAAGTCAAACGGAAGTCAATTTGACGTCAAGCAAAGAAGAGAAAAGAGAAGCGTCTCCCCCTTGTTCCCCCTCTTCTTTTCCCCCACACCCCCTTATTAACTCCCCCTATAATCCCCCTCTTGAAGAGAAAAGAGAAGAAGCACTAACGGGCGCGGGCGAGGAAGAGCAGATACCCTTTGAGGGCTTTGAACCCCTTGACCCGCCGGAATCCGAGGTTAAGCAAAGAAAACCGACGATACAGGAGCGTTTTGAGAGTTTGTGGGAGGAATACCCCAAGAAAAACGGCAAAAAGAACGCTTATGAGAGCTATAAACGTGCTATAACAGCCGGAGTAACAGATGAGACTATAGCCGACGGTATCAGACGGTACAAGGACTACATAGCCGCAAAGCATACGGAGGACAGGTTCATTCTTGCAGGTTCAACGTATTTCTACCAGTGGCGATGGCAGGACGAATATAACGCCGTATCAGCCGCACCGACTTACAGAGATAATTCGGGAGGTGATGAATTTTTGAATTACCTCAACGAAGAGCTTGAAAAAGAAAACGCGAAAAGAGAAAGCCTATGGACAGAACAGACGTAATAGCAACGCTGAAAATTCTCAAAGTCGCATATCCCGGATTTTACTCGAAGATGGGCAAAACCGACGCAGAGGACACCGTATCAGTGTGGTGCGATATGTTTCGCGAAGAGGACGTAAACGTTGTCAAAATCGCTCTGTACAAGGTCATTGAAGAACACACAGGCTTTCCTCCGACGATAGCGGACATCAAAACTCAGATACGCGAAATGCGCAGAGCGGCGACGGGAGAGAAGACGGACGAAGAACTGTGGTCACAGCTGAAAGCGGCAGTGTCGAACGGCTACTACGGAGCAAAAGAGGAATTCGCAAAGCTCCCGCCCGAGTTGCAAAGATACCTCGGAACACCTAACACTCTTCGTGAGCTTTCACAGGTTGACACCGATACGTTTAACACCGTCACGCACGGGCAGTTTCTCAAACAGATAGGCATCATCCGTGACAGAGTGAGATTCGACAACGAAACGCCGCCCGAAATCAAGGCATTGCTCGGCACGGTAACAAAACAAATACCCGCAAACAACAGACTTACCGAAAACGAATTTAACGAGAGCAGAAACAGACTGCTCGACACATTACAAAACAATCCGTAGAAAGGACACAATACAATGACAGACAACACAATACTCGCAGATTTCGCACCATGGAATCCCGCAAGCCGTAAACCGAAAGCATCCGGCAAGTACCTTATCTGGACGAACGACGGAAGCATGATGGTAGCCGATTACTCCGTAAAATACGACGGATGGGGAATCCTGCCGGACGGCGGCAGAACCTACGAAATCAAAGACGTTGAGTTCTGGATGCGCGTTCTTCCCCCGACAATCTTCTAACCGAAAGGACACAGGCAATGAAACAAAGGCTGATACAGAACGCAATTGCGG
>OJAW01000345.1_pt1 | contig 34715 bp, 38 predicted proteins | sample 1589151 | NCBI WGS metagenome assembly OJAW01 (sample SAMN03283290) | human gut metagenome | biome: human-associated habitat; material: feces | host: Homo sapiens | place: Peru | collected 2012
GCAAAAAAATTAAAAGAAAATAATGTTGATGTTAAAATTATTTCTGATACAACAGGATTAACCATTGAAGAAATAGAAAAGTTATAATATTAAATTCACTAAAAAAATTTAGTGAATTTTTTATAAAAAAGTAGTGTTTTAAAAAGTTTTTGCGAATGATATTAGTAGGAGGGTTAAATGGATAAAAAACTAATAGTAAAGCAAAACGGATTAAAAGACTGCGGACCTTCATGTTTATTATCTATAATGAAATATTATGGAGTAGAGGCCTCACATGAAGAAGTATCTTTTATTTTAAAAACAAATATTAATGGAACTAATGCTTTAAATATTATTAATGGCAGTAAAACATTTGGTTTTGATGGATTTGGTATAAAATATTCATATGATGAAATAATAAACAATAATATTTCTTTCCCTATAATATGTCATGTTAATAAAAATAATTTATATCATTTTATCGTAGTTTATAATGTTAAAAAAGATTATTTAATAGTTATGGATCCTTCTAGTAGCATACACAAATTACATAAAGAAGATTTTAAAAAAATGTATCTAGGAGTATCACTAGTAATATATCCAATTAAAAAAATAAATAATTTATCACCCCAAAAAGAACTAAAAGAACACATAATAAATTGTTTATATTTAGAAAGAAAAAATATTATAAAATTATTAATATTATCTTTTATAACGATTGTATTAAGTACAATATCAAATTATTTTACATTATCAATAATAGATTACATTGTTCCAAATTATACTTTAAATTTATTAGTTAAAATATCTATTATATTTTTAATAATTTCAATTACAAAAAGTATATTAAACTATATCAAAAATAAATCTTTAATTACTTTAGAAAATAATATATCAAAAAATATTAATAATGGAGTTATTAGAAAATTATTTAATCTTCCATATCTTTTCTTCAAAAATAAATCTACTGGAGAAATTATAAGTAGAATAAATGATTTGAAGTTATTTAAAGAATTATTTTCACAAATAATATTAAATATTTCAAATTATATAATTATGATATTAATAAGTTTATCTATATTATTAATTATTAATACAAAGTTATTTATTATTTTTCTAATTGAAATGATTTTATATTTCATAATAGTAATTTCATATAAAAGAATATATAGAGTCAAAACAGAAGAGGTATTAGAAAGTGAAAGTGTCTATAATAAGATTCTCAATGAAAGTATTTATGGATATGAATCAAATAGAAATATAAATATGATAAATAATAGTATTAAAAAAGTAGAAATAAGTTATATATCATATCTTTTAAAAGTTAAAAATTTATCTTCACTTCTTAATAATCAAAATTTATTAAAAGATTTACTAGTAGATACAACAGAAATAATATCTTTAGTTTTATCTGCTGTATTAATTGTTAATAAAAATATAACTACTGGAGAATTTATTTTGTTTAATACATTATCTTACTATTTTACTGAACCAATAAAGAACATATTAGATCTGGAGCCTAATATAAATTTATTGAAAAATGTTTATAGAAGATTATATGATTTATTAATTACACGAGAAGAATCTAGTAGTCAAAATGAAATTGAATTAAATGGAGATATAAAAATAATTAATTTATATTATAGTCATGATGGATATAATAATATATTTGAAAATATTCAAATTAACATACCATTTAAAAGTAAATATTTAATCTATGGAAATAGTGGTAATGGAAAAAGTACATTAATAAAAATATTGTTAAAATATCTTAATGATTATAAAGGAAATATATTTATAGGTAATTTAAATTTAAAGGATATAGATAGAAACACAATATCAAATAATTTTACTTATGTTTCTCAAAATAGTTATCTAAATAATGATACGTTAATTAATAATATAATATATGGTAGAGACATATCTCTAGAAAATTATGAAGAAATGATTGATATCTGCAATTTAGATAATTTTAGAAATAGTAAGAAATTAAGAAATAATTTTTTAATAGAAGAAGATGGATTTAATATTTCAGGGGGAGAAAGACAAAAAGTAATACTTGCTAGAAGTTTATTAAAAAGTAGTAATTATATTATTTTAGATGAAGTACTTAGTGAAGTAGGTATAGATGAAGAAAAGAAAATAATTAAAAAAATATTTAAAAAGTTTAGTGATAAAACAATAATCTACATATCACACAAAGAAGAAATAATAAAAGAATTTAATCAAAAATACAAATTAGAAAGGAGTAAAGGAACATGTTAACTAGTCAAGAACTTTATGATGTACAAGGTGGAATAGGAAAATGGGCAGTTTTAACTGTAGCTGGTACTATTGTAACTTTTATAATAGGTGTTATTGATGGATACATGAGACCTCTTAAGTGTAATAAATGATAGAAGATAAAGATTTAGTTTTAATAGTTGGAGGTGCCTCAGTTTTATCCGCACCACTAATAAATGCACTATCAAGAGGACTATCTCTAGCATTAGAGTTAGGTAGAACTCTTGGCACAATCATAAGAAGAAAAGCAAAGAATACGTACTGTTAAATAAGAGTGTCAACTAATTTTAGTTGACATTTTTACTGTTTTAAGTTATACTATGTATCAAATCTGATACATAGTTTTACTATTAATTCAATTTTGAGTATCAAATTTGATACATACAATTTGAACAATTAATATAATTATGATATCATTTTCAAGGTAAGAGGGGAATGAAAAATGGAAAAAAAATATTTAGATGAATATCAAAGAAAAATATCTCAAATGACAGAAAAAGAGGTAAAACTAAGAAACATTTATTTGCAAAAACTTTTAAAGAATGAATATTTAGGACCAAGACCAAATTATCCGACTATGGACAAAGCTTGGCTTCAGTATTATCCTGAAGATGTATTAATGATAGATATACCTAATAAAACAGTTTATGAGTTTATGAGAGAAGGAAATCTCGATAACTTAGATGGATATTCTATAAGCAATCTTGGCAAAAATTATACATACAAAGAATTATTTGAGAAGATAGACGAAATTGAGAGAAGCTTAATTCAATTGGGAATAAAAAAAGGTGATATTGTTACAATTGCTATACCAAATAGTCCAGAAAATATATTTTTGTTTTATGCAATAAACAAAATTGGCGCTATTTCTAATTTTATAGATCCAAGATTAAAAGGCGAAATGTTAAAAAATAGCATAAATGAGGTTAATTCAAAATTAATGATATGTAGCGATTTATTTGTAACTAATATAGATGAAGCAGTTGATCAAACCACATTAGAAAATGTAGTTGTTGCAAGACTTTCAACTTCATTTCCACCGATTTTGCAAAAGTTATATAATATTAAAAACAAAATGCCAAAGTGTAATAGCAATAAAATAATCACATGGGAAGATTTTATTGCTAAAGGTGAAATGTGTAATTTAGATAGTCTAAATAATGTTTCTTCAAATTCAGAAGATATTGCATGTATATTGCATACAAGTGGAACAACGGGAACTTCAAAAAAAGTAAAATTAAGCAATTATGCCATAAATAGTATGGTTATTCAATATAAAAACATAGGAGTTGAATATAACAGATCGGAAAGATTTATGAATCAAGTCCCTCCATTTTTAGGGTATAATATAATTCTTTCAAGTCATATGCCGCTTTGTTTGGGAATGACAGTGGTTATGTTACCAAATTACGACCCCGATAATTTTGCTAAAAATGTAAATAAATACAAAATAAATCATGTTTTGGCCGGTCCTGCTGATTGGGGCAATTTTGTAAATAATCCTAAAATAAAAAAAGCAAATTATTCTGGCTTAGTTACGATGGGTAGTGGTAGCGATAAAATTAATGAAAGTGTTTTAGCAGAAGCAAATAAAGTTATAAAGGAGCATGGAGGAAGGAATCAAATTCTTGAAGGGTATGGAATGACAGAAGCTGGCACAGCTATATGCACAAATCTTCCAAATATAATTGAAGAGTTAGGAGTACCTTTGTTTTTAATGACAATATCCATTTTTGATGAAGAAGGAAATGAATTGGAATATGGTGAAGAAGGAGAAATTTGTGTAACAGGGCCAACTTTAATGGATGGATATTACAATGATCCAATTAATACAAACAATGCACTAAAAACTCATCTAGATGGAAGAATATGGCTACATACAAACGATATAGGAATAATGAATCAAAATGGAACATTAACATTTAAAGGAAGAAAAGGAAGAACTATCATAAGACATGATGGAATAAAAATGTCTCCAGTAGATATAGAAAAAGTGGTTAGCGATATAGATTTTGTTGAGAACTGTTGCGTTGTTGGAATTTTGGATGAAGAACATGGCAGGGGCGAAGTCGCTTGCTGCAATGTTATTATTAAAGATGGAATAACTGGATTAGATGATGATAAAATTAAAACAGTTATACTTGATAATTGTAAAAAGAAATTGACATCAAAATATTGCATTGGCAAAATAAATATAGTTGAAGAATTTCCACTAACAGAAGTTGGTAAAGTAGATTTTATAAGACTAAAAGAAATTTGTAATGAAAAATTAAATGGTGAAAAAAAATTGTCGATTAAATAGTTTCAAAAAATATAAATTTATGTTATACTAGTACAAGAATAGAACATAAAGGGAGGAAAATTTAATATGACAAGTAGTATTATTTTTTCAATTAGCAGTTTGCTATATTTATTATTAATAGGAACAATGTATTTTGTAAAATCGAAAGTAGATAACAATGAAAATAAAATATATAAATTGCTACTAATAGCAAATTTGTTGGGATTGTGTTGTGAAATAATTGGAACAATTTTTCAGTATTATTTTCCAGAAGCTGAATATCTTAAACTTACATTTTTCAAATTAATAATAGTCTATTTTATAACATGGCCATTCTTATTATGCTTATATGTAGTAACTACAGCAAAAAAAAGAGAAATAAATGTTAAAAGAGCAATCCCATTGTACATAATAGAATTGTTACTTGGGGTTCTATTACCTATAACATTAAAATATGGCAGTAACGGAGAAGTACTTTATTCAACCGGAATTAGTGTATATTATACCTATGTTGTTGGAACAATAGATATGATTATATGTGCATATATGATAATTAGATACCACGATGTAATAGGAACTAAAAAAAGTTTACCAATTATTAGTTTTATAGTTTTTAATTCAATATTTTCATTAATTTCTTCATATGTGCCAGAGTTGCTTATAACATCTACAATAGAAACATTGATTACAGTATTTATGTACTTCACAATTGAAAATCCAGACATTAAGATGTTAGAAATGGAGAAACAATTGAAAGAAGCTGCAATTCAAGCTAGTCAAGCTAAAAGTGAATTCTTAAGTAGCATGTCTCATGAATTAAGAACACCATTAAATGCTATTGTTGGTTTAAGTGAAGATGTTGCTTCATATAAAGATGAAGTACCACACGATGTAAGAGAAGACAGTGATGATATTATTAATGCATCTAATACATTATTAGAATTGATTGGTAGTATCTTAGATATAAGTAAAATAGAAAGTGGAAAACTAGAAATAGTTGATACATTCTATTCACCAAAAGAAGAAATTGAATCATTATCAAAAATAATGAGAACTAAGGTAGCTGAGAAACCTTTAGAATTTATTGTAAATATAGCACCAAATATACCACAAGTATTATATGGTGATAGATTAAGAATTAAACAAATAATAAATAACTTATTAAGTAATGCTATTAAATATACAGCTAGTGGAACAATTAGATTTGACACTGGTTGGGTAGAAGCAACTAACACATTAACTATTAGAGTTGCTGATACAGGATCTGGAATTAAACCAGAAAACTTAAATAAACTATTTGGTAAATATGAAAGATTAGAAGTAGAAAAAGTAAGTACAGTTCAAGGTACTGGATTAGGTCTTGCAATTACTAAAAACTTAATTGAACTAATGGGTGGTGAAATTAAAGTTGATAGTGTTTGGGGACAAGGAACAACATTTAGTGTAACTATTCCACAAAAAATAGGAACATTGGAAGAATTAGAAAAATTAAAAAAATTATCTACATATAATCCAGTTAATATTGACTTCACTGGTAGAAGATTATTAATCGTAGATGATAATCAATTAAATATTAAAGTATTAAAGAAAGCAATTAAGAGATTTAATTTTGTTACTGATGAATGTTATAACGGACTTGAATGTTTAAATAAAATTAAAGCAGGAGAAAAATATGATTTAATTTTATTAGATAATTTAATGCCAGTTATGAATGGTGAAGAAACTATTAAAAATCTTAGACAAATTCCTGATTTTAAAACACCAGTTATAGCCTTAACAGCTGATGCAATGACTGGAGCAAAAGAAAAATATGTAGGAATGGGATTTGATGATTATTTAGCAAAACCATTTACAAGAGAATCAATAATTCAAAAATTAGGTACAGTATTAAGCAAACATGATGTTAAAGTAGATAATTTAACAGTTAATGTTAATATAACAAGTAATGCTACTAATAATAACATGCCTAACTTAACAGAAACTACAGTTACAAATAATACTTTACCAAACGCAACAGAAGTGGCTATTGCTAATAACAATATGCCAAATGTAACAGAAACTACTATTGAAACAAATGTAGTTCCAAATGTAGAAACTGTAAATATTGAAAGTAATACAGTTAATGAAACAACTGTTTTACCACAAGATATAAATAATGGAGGCAATAACAATGGACAATAATACTACAAGTGCTCCAGTAGAACAAAAAAAGTCATTTGACTTTTTAGTAGCAAATGGAATTAATGTTCAATCTGGAATTGATATTCTAGGAGATAGTGAAACTTATGATTCAATGTTAAAAGAATTTCATAATCTATCTAGAAGTAAATATTCTAAAATATTAGATGATAAAAATAAAGGTGATATGACTTCATACTCAATCGAAGCATATTCATTAAAAGGCGATGCTAATTATTTTGGCTTTACAACATTATATAATTTAGCAAAAGAGCATCAATTAAAAGCATCTAATAATGATACAGATTATATAAATGCTCACTTTGGTGAATTACAAACCGAATTATTAAGAATAATTTCTGTTCTTGATGAATTCTATAAATAAAAATTAAATACGAATTATTTCGTATTTTTTTTATATTATTTAATATGAAAGTAATTAATAAAGATATAGAAATTTATATAAAAGATAATCTTATTCATATAAAAAATTATAGTAAAGTTATTGATATAAGTAATAACAAAATAGAATTAAAAGATGTAGTTATTAATGGAACTAATTTAATTATTAGTAAACTTGATGAATATGAATTATGCATCAAAGGTAAATTCAAAGGAATTATATTTAATGATTAAATATTATGTTTATGAAAAATCTACTTCTTTTATAAACTATCTTGTAAGTAATAATATTTATTATAATTTTTTAGATAAGAAAAAAGACTATTATATTATTATAACTAGTTATGATAATTATAAACGTATAAGTATATTATATAAAACATCTATAATTAGACATTATGGTAAAAAGTTTTATATAAATTTTTTGATTGTTAATAAATATATTTTAGTGTCATTTTTTATATCTTTGGTTTTATTATTTTTACTATGTAACACTATATTTAAAATTAATATAAATACTAGTGATGAAAATTTAAAAGATATAATTAGTGATTCATTAAAAACTTATGGAATAGAAGTGTATAAGAAAAAGTTATCTTTTGATGAATTAAACAAAATTAAAAATAAAATATTAAAAGATAATAAAGATACTTTAGAATGGATAGAAATAAATGAAATTGGATGTAGATATGATGTTAATGTAACTCCCAGAGTGATTAAAAATAATGAAGAAAAAGATAGTACTCCAAGTAGCATAGTAGCATCAAAAGATGGAAAAATATTACATATAAATTCTACTAGTGGAACAGAACTTAAAGAAATAAATGATTATGTTAAAAAAGGAGACATATTAATAAGTGGAAATATATTTAAAGGAGATAAAGTAACTAATCAAGTAAAAGCAAAAGGATTAATATATGCTGAAGTATGGTATACAGTAAATATAACAATACCTTTCAAATATAGAGAATACACAGAAACTGGTAAAGTGATAAATCATTATTATTTAGATATATATGGAACTAAATTTACACTACTTGGAAAGTATGATAGCAAAAACACAATAAATACTAAAAAACTCATATTAGATAAACCATATTTATTATTTAAATTATATAAAGAAGAGAAAAGAGAATATGAATATAAAGAGTTTATTTTAAATGAAGATGAAGCTTATTCTGAAGCACTTAAAAGAAGTGAAAATAAAATCAAAAATAAGCTTAATAAAGATGAGTATATTATTTCTAAAAAAGTTTTGAAAAAAGAAGTAAATAGTAGTAAAATGTATGTAGAAGTATTTTTCAAGGTTTATGAGAATATAGGGGTTACTTCTAATATAGAAATTATAGGAGAAGAAGATGAAAGCAGCAATTAGAGAAACTATAAACATGTCATGGCCTACAATAGCAATAGTCGTAGCTATATTAATAATTATGAGAGTTGCATATTTGATTAATGGCGAACGTAAAAAATTTATTTTACATGAAGAATTGTTTACTTTAATGTTTATTATTTATCTTCTTATATTATTTAGATTAGTAACAAGTCAAGATTTGCCTGGAGGTGGAACAAATCTTACACCATTTAAAGAAATAATGAGATATAAAGTTGGAACAAGTAGTTTTTATAGACAAGTAGTGGGAAATATACTTCTATTTATACCTTTAGGATATTTTGCAACAAGCTTTTGTAAAATTAAAAAACTCTGGGGTATTACAGTAGTGTCCTTATTATCAAGCTTTACTATTGAATGTGTACAACATTTTATTGGTAGAAGTTTTGATATTGATGATATAATACTAAATGTTGTTGGTGGAATATGTGGTTTCTTATTATATATTGGATTAAATGCAATTAGAAATCACTTACCAAAAATATTTAGAAGAAATTGGTTTTATAATTTATTAAGTATAGCAATAATAGTATTTGGAGTATTGTGTTTACTTAAAATTATATAGTAGGGAGTAGTATGGAAGATTATATTTTTAATACAACAGATGAAAAAATTGATTTTAGTGAAGTAGATAGTGTTATTAAATTTGCATGTAAGCATCTTAATATAGAAAATCCTTTACTAAATATTGTAATTGTTGATAATGAAAAAATAAGAGAGATTAATAAAGAATATAGAAATAAAGATGCAGTTACTGATGTTATATCATTTGCTTTTGAAGAAGTAAAAGATGTTAATTATGAAGATGTAAGATTTTTAGGCGAAATTTATATTTCTTATGAAAGATGCAAAGAACAAGCAAAAGATTATGGACATAGTGTTAGAAGAGAATTTTGTTATTTAGCTGTTCATGGTTTATTACATTTACTTGGGTATGATCATATGACTGAAGAAGATAAAAAAGTCATGAGAGCTCTTGAGGAGGAGATATTAAATGAATATGATATCACGAGATGAGAGAAAAAAGCAAAAAGGAATTAAAAAGTTTTTGCTTAGTTTCACTTATCCAATAAAGGGTTTAAAATACGCATATAGAAATGAACAAAATTTGGCTGTTGATGTAGGAATAGCTCTTATAGTTTTAATAGCTGGTTTTTTGTTTAAAATATCATTAAGCGAGTGGGGAGTATTAGCTCTAACTATAGGAATGGTTATTTCTGGAGAGTTATTTAATACTGCAATTGAAGCAGTTGTTGATTTAGTAACTGAAGAATATCATCCACTTGCAAAAGTAGCAAAAGACACATCTGCAGCAGCAGTATTTATTATAGCTATAGTATCAATAGTAGTAGGAATAGTAATATTTGTACCAAAAATTATAGCTTTATTATAAGGAGAATGAATGAAAGAAAAATTAATAAAATTATTAGATAATAGTTATGCACCTTATTCAAATATGCATTTTGCTTGCATAGTAGAAACTAAAAGTGGTAACTTTTATGAAGGAGTAAATATTGAAAATGCATCATATGGAGGAACTATATGTGCAGAAAGAAATGCAATTAATAATGCTGTAACACATGGTGAAAGAGAATTTAAAGCATTATATTTAATGACTAGTAGTGATGAAATATGTTATCCATGCAATATTTGCAAACAAACATTTTTAGAATTCTTTGATAAAGATGTTATATTTAATATAATGACTAAAAGTGGAAAAATGGAAGTAATGAGCTTTGAAAAAGTTATGAATACTACATTTACTAAGGAGGATTTAGTATGAAAAGTGGATTCGTAAGTATAATTGGAAGACCTAATACTGGTAAAAGTACTTTACTTAATTCAATTATTAACGAAAAAGTTGCCATTGTTTCTTCTAAACCACAAACTACTAGAAATTTAATACAAGGTATCTATAATGAAGAAGATACTCAAATAGTATTTGTAGATACTCCAGGAATTCATAAACCGAATGATAAATTAGGAGTAGCTTTAAATAATCAAGCTTACTATTCAATTAATGATGTTGATATAGTGTTATTTATGGTTGATGCTTCAACTAATTATGGTAAAGGAGATCAGTTTATAATTGATAAACTACAAGGAATAGATAAACCAGTATTTCTTATCTTAAATAAAATAGATAAATTAAGTGATAATGAAATTCTATTAAAAATAGATGAATATAAAAATCTATTTGAATTTTCTGAAATTATACCAGTATCTGCATTAAAAAATGATAATACTGATAGATTAATCAAAGTACTTAAAAATTATTTACCAGATAATGTTAAATATTTTATGGATGGAGAAACTACTACAGCTGAAATGGATTTTAGACTTTCAGAAATAGTTCGTGAAAAAATATTTATTCACACTAATGATGAAGTTCCACATTCAATATCATGCAAACTAGTAGGATATGAAGAAACTAAAGATATCGCTAAAGTTTATGTCGATATTATAGTAGATAGAGACTCACTTCGTAAAATAATAGTAGGAGCTGGTGGAAATATGATTAAAACCATTGGTCATGAAGCTAGACTTGATATGGAGGAGATTCTTGGAAAGAAAGTTTACTTAGAATTATTCTGTAAAACTATTAAAAAATGGAGAGAAAAAGAAAAATATATTAAAGATTTAGGATATTTAGTAAATAATAATGAATAAATATTTTTATTTCCAAACAATATAATATTGTAAGGAGATAAATGAGTATGAATAAAGATGAAGCTTGGGAAAAATTTAAAGAAACAGGAAAGATTGAATATTATTTAAAATATAAGAAAGGAAAATAAAAGCATAAAGATAACTTTATGCTTTTAATGAAGTAATGAAAATAATTAGTGTAGAAGGAATTGTTGTCAGTAGTACGCCATATAAAGAATCTAGTAAAATACTAAATATTTTTACAAAAGATATGGGCATAATAGGTTGCATGTCTAAAGGATGCAAAAGTCTAAAAAGCAAATTAAGGTTACCTAGTGAAAAATTTGCTTATGGTGTATTTCATATGTATTATAAAGAAAATGGTTTATCTACACTAATAGATGGAGATATAAAAGACTATTTGATTAATACTAAAAGTGACATTATTAAAATAAGCTACTTAACTTATATATGTGAATTATCTGTTAATGTTTATAAAGAAAGCGAAAATGAAGAGATATATCCTCTAATGATAAGTGCTATTAAAAAAATAGAAGAAGGACATGATCCTAAAATAATAACTAATATTTTAGAACTTCAATACTTAAGCTATATAGGAATTAACTTGGATTTAGATGGATGTGTTAAATGTGGTAATAAAAAAGTTGTAACATTATCAATGTCTCGTGGAGGATATATTTGTGCTAACTGTAAAACAAATGAGCCTATTATAGATGAAAAAGTTATAAAATTAATGAGATTATATTATTATGTTGATATATCAAAAATAAGTAATTTAGATATTGATAAAAAAGTTTCAAATACAATAAATACAATAATAAGTGAATATTATGATGAGTATTCTGGTGTAACAACGAAAAGTAAAAGATTTTTAAGAGAAATAGATTCTGAATAAGTAGATTAATTCTACTTTTTTAATTCTATTTTTTGTTATATATTTTATCCTTGATGGAATAAAATTATAGTGATATAATAACAAATCACAGGGAGTGGGAAATATGTTGAACTTTACTTTTGGTAATCTATATTGGGCACAAATGCCTCTTAGTGAAGCTGAACTAGCAGAAATACCAGAAAATCATAGAATAAGACCATACTTAGTTTTTGCTAGTGCTGATGAAAATCTTTTTTATGCATTTGCAAGTACAAGTAAAGAACCAGATCCAATTGCTATTGAGAGTTATTATGTAACAACAGGTTCTTCATCTATAAAGTTAGAACAATGTTATTGTTTATCACTTGAAAATTTAAATCATTTTAATCAAAGTGAAGAAGGTATGCTAGTACCATTTAATAAGTTATCAAAAAGAACATATTCAGAACTTATTAAAAAATTAAAATTGAATATTGATTATGATGAAACGATATATCCACAAAAAGTAGTGAATAAAATCAGAAGAGAATATTATCATCAATATTTTAATAACAAAGATATATTATTTAATGGAAGCAAATATATTGTATGTTTAGAAGAAAATGAAGATGGATACAAAGTATGTGATATAAGTTTTGTACCAACAGAAGGATATGCTGAATTTTTAGTAAATGGTTATAAGTGCTATGTTAGCCCAGAAACATATACATTAGATAGTTTATATGGAGAATATGAAGTTTTTCTAGTATCTAGTAATTTACCAACAGTTTTAAATACATCAAAAGCTTGTAGAAGTAAAGTTGAATCAACAACAGATGTTAATAATATAGACTCTCTTCCAATAGGTTCAGTAATTGGATACAATTATGATGATGAAGAAAAATATATTTTAATTAAAACAAGGGAAGATGATGAAAAAGTTTACTTTTTACTTGGCAGAGAAGGTTCATATCAAAGAGATTATATAGAATACTCATTTTTAAAAGGTAGTGATTTCATGTATGAATTTTATCACATATTAGGTAAAGATAAACTAACTTATTCACTAACTAAAATAAGAAAAAATTAAATTTGTCTTACTATTTGTAAGACTTTTTTGATACAATATAATCAATGGAGAATAGGTATGAATATAGAAAAGAAAATAACAGAAATAGAAAAAAGAAATAAAAGAGTAGAATTAAATAAAGAATGGGAAAATAGCTGGACAAGAAGAATATGCATCATGATATTAACTTATATAATAGTTGTTATGTATTCGTTTATAATTAGGAAATATGATAATATTTTTTTAAGCTCTTTAGTACCAGTTATAGGATTTGCATTATCTACTTTATCTCTAAAATTAGTGAGAAAAATATGGCAAAATAAGAAGTGAAGTTTTACTAAATTTGTAAGACTTTTTTATTTGTGAAAAATTTGAAAAAATTAGCACTCATGTATTGACATTGCTAACATATAATAATATAATGAATATAGCACAAGAAAAGAGAGAGTGCTAAAGGAGGTATATGATGATTGGAACAAGACAAAAAGAACTACTAAAGACAATAGTTGAAGAGTATGTAAAGACTGCAAGACCTGTTGGAAGTAAGTCTTTATGCAAAAAGTTTAAATGTTCAAGTGCAACTATTAGAAATGATATGGCTGAATTAGAAGATTTAGGCTATTTAGAAAAGACTCATATATCTTCAGGAAGAATTCCATCTGAAGTTGGATATAGATACTATGTAGATAATTTGATGGAACCTAAAAAAATTAGTGGTGAAGATATGCTTAAACTTCAAACTATATTTGCTAATAAAGATTTAGAATTAAATGACGCTATTAGTAAAAGTTTAGAAATAATAAGTGATATGACAAATTACACTTCAGTTATTTTAGGAAAAGAATCAAGTGATGCTAAACTACAAAAAGTAGAAGTAGTACCTATCAGCGACAGACAATTAGTTGCAATAGTTATAACAGATACAGGACATGTTGAAAATAAGAATATTAATCTTGAAGAAAATATTCCTGTTAATGAAATAACTAAAACTACTGAGTTACTAAATAAGATGCTTATTGGGACGCCTTTAGATGATGTTCCTAGTAAATTAGAATTTAAGATAAAACCAATAATTGGAAATTATATTGAAAATTATGAAGTTGTCTACAACGCATTTTATAATGCATTATCTAATTTTACTAATGAAAGAAATGTTCATTTTACTGGTAAAGCCAATATATTAAAACAACCAGAATTCAGCACAGTTGATGATGTTAAAAACATTATAAGTAAATTTGAAAGCAAAGATATGGTGAGTAAAATTGAAGAAAATGATGATGAGGTTAAGGTATATATTGGTAGCGAAAGCGATATTGATGAAAATGTAACAATAGTTAAAACTAAATTCAAAGCTGGTGGTAGAGAAGGAAGCATAGCTATCATAGGTCCAAAAAGAATGGAATATGAAAGAGTAGTAAATATGCTTGAATATTTGAAACAAAATATCGAGGGTAAGGTAGGTAATAAATGACAGAAAATTCTATTGAACAAGAAATCAAAAAATTATGTAGTCACATTAAAGTGGTTATGGGAAAACTAGAAGCACTTGAAGAAATAGATATTCTAATTTCTAGAAAATGTGAAAATAAAATAGTTGGATCATTAAGACAATATAGACCACTAAGTAATATAAATTTCTTAATTAGTTATGAAGAAATAGAAAGAGAAGCTGAAATTATTAAATCACAAACTAATAAAGATAAAAATCTAAAAGATAAAATAAAAGATTTAATAAAAAAAGAAATAGCAATACTTGATACTGATACTTTATGTGAACACATTAGTTTCTGTATGACACTTTTAACTAAATTAGAAAGAAAAGATATAGTCTTAGCAAGAAAACTTGCAAGAAATATTATGAATACATTAATGAACTATGGATTTTTTGAAACAATAGACTTTTCTATGATAGAAGATAACTTGCTTGAAGACATGCAAACTCTATTTATGCAAGAACAAGCAAAATTAACATTAAACAAAGGAGATAATGATGTCAAAGAAAAATAAAAATATAAAAAAAGAAGAAGAAGTAAAACAAAACACTTGCGATGAAAATTGCAAATGTGAAATAGATGAAAACTGTTCTTGTGAAGAAGAAGCTGATGGATGTACTGGTTGCTGTGATTCATGCGGTGGATGCGGAGGCGAAGCAATTGATCCTGAAACAATGATTCAAATTCTTGGAAGCAGAAATCAAGAATTAGAAGAAAAATATATGCGTTTGCAAGCAGAATATTTAAACTTCAAAACAAGAACACAAAGCGAAATTAGTAAAATGCTTTTATATGAAGGAGAAGACTTCATTAAAGAAATTTTAGTTATAAAAGACAACTTAGAAAGAGCAATCATGATGGATGACAATGATTTATCTGACGAAGTTAGTAAATTCTTAAGTGGATTTAAAATGATACTTGGAAATTTAACTAGTTTATTAGATAAATTTGAAGTCAAAGAAATAGATTGTCTAGGACTTGAATTTGATCCTACAGTTGCAGAAGCAGTACTTACTGAACATGATGAAAATAGACCTGAAAATGTAGTACTTGAAGTATTAACTAAGGGATATAAATATAAAGACAAAGTTATTAGACATGCTATGGTTAAAGTAAATAAATAAATTAAAAAGGAGAGATAAATTTATGACAAAAGTAAATAAAGTTATAGGTATAGATTTAGGTACAACAAACAGTTGTGTTGCTGTATTAGAAGGTGGAGAACCAAAGGTTATTCCAAATGCTGAAGGTAATAGAACAACTCCTTCAGTAGTAAGTTTTAAAAATGGAGAAGTTAGAGTTGGAGATGTTGCAAAACGTGAAGCTCAAACTTCAACAAATGTAATTAGTTCAATTAAAAGATTAATGGGAACTAAAGAAAAAGTAGAAGCAGAAGGAAAAAAATATACTCCAGAAGAAATCAGTGCTAAAATTCTTATGAATTTAAAAGAAACTGCTGAAGCATATCTAGGCGGTGAAGTAACAAAAGCAGTTATTACAGTTCCAGCTTACTTCAATGATGCACAAAGACAAGCAACTAAAAATGCTGGTAAAATTGCTGGTTTAGAAGTTGAAAGAATTATCAATGAACCAACAGCTGCTGCATTAGCATATGGACTTGATAAACAAGAAAACGCTCATACAGTTCTAGTATATGACTTAGGTGGTGGAACATTTGATGTTTCAATTCTAGAATTAGGTGATGGAGTATTTGAAGTTAAAGCTACTAGTGGTAACAACCATTTAGGTGGTGATGATTTTGATAACAGAATCATAGATTATATAGTTAAAGAATTTAAGAAAGATAATGGTATTGATTTATCTAAAGATAAACTTGCTATGCAAAGATTAAAAGAAGGCGCTGAAAAAGCTAAAAAAGATTTAAGTGGAGTTAAAACTACTCAAATTAGTTTACCATTTATTACTCAAGGTGAAAATGGACCTTTACATATCGATATGACATTAACAAGAGCTAAATTCGAAGAATTAATTAGTGATCTAGTTGAATCTACTAGAAAACCAGTAAGAGATGCATTAAAAGAAGCTAAATTAACTAAGAATGATATTGATAAAGTGTTACTTGTTGGTGGATCTACAAGAATTCCATGTGTACAAGATTTAGTTAAAGAAGAATTAGGAAAAGAAGGAAGCAAAGAAGTTAACCCAGATGAAGTTGTTGCTATGGGAGCTGCAATTCAAGGTGGAGTTTTAACTGGTGAAGTTAATGACTTAGTACTATTAGATGTTACACCTCTATCATTAGGTATTGAAACATTAGGAAATGTTATGACTGTATTAATTCCAAGAAATACAACTATTCCAACAACTAAGAGTCAAGTATTCAGTACTGCTGCTGATAATCAACCTGCTGTTGACATTCATATCTTACAAGGTGAAAGACCAATGGCTGCTGATAACAAGACATTAGGACACTTCCAATTAACTAACATACCACCAGCTCCAAGAGGAGTACCACAAATCGAAGTTTCATTTGATATTGATGCAAATGGTATTGTTAATGTTAAAGCAAAAGATTTAGGAACTAATAAAGAACAAGCTATCACTATCACAGCATCTACTAACCTTAGTGATGAAGAAATTGATAGAATGATGAAAGAAGCTGAAGCAAATAAAGAAAAAGATAACAAACGTAAAGAAGAAGCTGAAATTAGAAATGATGCTGAACAAATGGTATTTGCTACAGAAAAAACTTTAAAAGACTTTGGTGACAAAGTAAAAGATAAAGAAAAAGAAGAAGTAGAAGAATTAGTTGATAAAACTAAAAAAGCTTTAGAAGGCGAAGACACTGATGAAATTAAGAAAACTAGTGAAGAATTATCTAATAAAGTAATGGAAGTTTCTTCAAGAATTTATCAAGAACAAGCTGCTGAGAGTCAAAAACAAAGTGAAAATGCTTCACATGAAGAAGAATCAGAAGAAAAAGAATCTAAAAAAGATAATGTAAAAGATGCTGAATTCGAAGAAAAATAATAATTGATTAAGGGCTCTTTAAATGGGCCCTTAATTTATATAAGGGAGATAATGATGGATAAATATAAATGGGATTTAACAAAATTTTATAAAAACAAAGAAGAATTTAATAAAGAAATAGATGAAGTTAATAGATTATTAGAAGAATTATCAAAGTATAAAGGAAAAATATTGGAAAGTGATAAAACTCTTTTAGAAGTACTTGAATTAGACTCTAAAATAGATTTATTAATAGAAAGATTATATGTATATTCTTTTCTAGGATACTATGACAATATGGAAGATCCTGAATTCCAAGATTATAAAGAAAGAGCTATTAGCGCCGTTAATAAAGCATATAGTGAAAGAACATTTATAAATCCAGAAATATTGTCTTCTAGCTATGAAAAAGTTCTTGGACTAATATCTAAAAACAAAGATTTAGCAAAATATAAATTTATTTTAGAAAAAATATTTAGAAGAAAAGAACATGTTTTAAGTGAAAGTGAAGAAAAAATATTATCAGAATTAAGTGATACATTTAGAATACCAAATGATGCTTATGATGCAATTAATAATACTGATGCAAGATTTGGAACACTTAAAGATGAAAATGGTAAGAAAATAGAACTTACTACATCAAATTACACTAAACTAATATCTTCTAAAGATAGAAAAGTAAGAAAGAATGCATTTAAAAAAGAATATGAATATTATAAAAATCATATAAATACAATTAGTGCATTATATATTGGAAAGGTTAAAATAGACGGATTCTCTGCTAAAACAAGAAAATATAAAAATATTTTAGATATGTATTTATTTAGTGATAAAGTTAGTGATAAGTTATATAAAAATTTAATCAAAATTACTAATAAAAACACTAAATATCTAAAAGATTATTATAGAATAAAAGCTGAATCATTAGGATTTAAACCTCATATGTATGATATATATGTAAATACTTCTTCAATACCAGAAAAAGAAATATCTTATGAAGAAGGAATAAGGATTGTTAATGAAGCTCTTAGTCCTCTTGGCAAAGATTATTTAAAAACATTTAATAAGTTATTAGAAACAAATTGTGTTGATGTATATCCAAAAGCTAAAAAAAGAAGTGGAGCATATCAATGGGGTGCTTATGGAGTAGATCCATATGTATCATTAAATTACGAAAATAATATTGATTCAGTTAGTACTTTAGCTCATGAAATGGGTCATGCTATGCATACATATTACAGTAGTAAAAATCAAGAATATATTTATGCAGACTATCCAATATTTTTAGCAGAAATAGCCTCAACTGTAAATGAAGTATTATTATCAAATTATTTAATTAAAAATACAGATAATAAAGAAGAAAAAATATATTATATAGTTGAATTTCTAGATAAATTTAAAGCAACAGTATTTAGACAAGTTATGTTTGCTGAATTTGAACATTTAATTCATAAAAAATATGAAGCTGGTGAATCTCTAACAAAAGATTTATTATGTAAAACATATTATGATTTAAATAGAAAACATTTCAGTGGTGCCGTAACAATTGATAAAGATATACAATATGAATGGGCAAGAATACCTCATTTCTATACACCATTTTATGTATATAAATATGCTACTGGATTTATAAGTGCTTTAGTAATAGCTGATAAATTAGAAAATGATAAAACATTTAAAGATAAATATATTGAATTCTTAAGTAGTGGTTCAAGTGATTATCCATTAGAATTATTACTTAAACTTGGAATTGATATAAGCGATGAAAAAGTTTTAAATAGAGCTTTTGATATATTTAATGAAAAAGTAAAATTATTAAAAAAATATACAAGTGGGGAGTAGTGATATATGGCAAAAAGAGATTATTATGAAGTTCTAGGCGTTTCTAAAGATGCAACTGAAGCTGAAATAAAAAGTGCATTTAGAAAAAAAGCTAAAGAATTTCATCCAGATTTAAATAAAAGTCCAGATGCTCCAGAAAAATTTAAAGAAGCACAAGAAGCATATGCATGTTTATCTGATAAAGATAATCGTGCTAAATATGATAAATATGGTCATGCAGCTTTTGAAAATCCTTATGGTGAAGCTGGAGGAGGAGCTTATAGCGGTGGAGGAAATCCATTTGGCAACTTCGACTTTGGTGACATCTTTGATGATTTATTCGGAGGAGGATTTGGCTCATTCGGAGGAAGTGCTTTCGGAGGTGGAAGCAGTAGAAATACAAATAGGGCTAAAAAAGGAAGAGATACTTTATATGGCTTAAAAATAGATTTTATGGAAGCTGTATATGGTTGTAAAAAAGATGTTGATTTAGAATATTATGAAACTTGTGATGATTGTGATGGAAAAGGTGGACATGGAGAAACATCTTGTCCAGAATGTGGTGGAAGTGGTTATGTAATTAAACAAACTAGCACAATTCTAGGAACAATTCAAACAAGAACAGTATGTTCTGAATGTAATGGAAAAGGTGTTACATATAAATCAAAATGTAATACATGTAGAGGAAATGGAAAAGTTAAAGTTAGCAAAACTATTACAATTGATATTCCAGCAGGAATAGATAATGGAGATCAATTAAGAGTTGCTGGAAAAGGAGAAGCAGGCATAAATGGTGGACCTAACGGTGACTTATATATAGAAATAAGATATCCAGAACATGAATTTTATAGAAGAGAAGGAAATGACATTTATGTTGATTTACCAGTTACTATAACAGACTTATGTTTAGGATGTAAAAAAACAGTTAAAACAATAGATGGAAAAGTAGATATCAAAATAAAAGAAGGAAGTCAACCAGGTGATATATTAAGAATTAAAGGAAAAGGAATTAACAATCCTGATTCATGGAAGAAAGGTGATTTCTACTGCGTATTAAAATTAATTATTCCAACTAGTTTAACTAGAGAACAAAAAAGAATTTTAAGTGAACTTGAAGATACTGACTTAGAAGATTCAAGTGAATTTAGAAAATTTGAAAAATTAAATAAATAACTCGAAAGAGTTATTTTTTTTGATATAATATATATGTGATAATTATGAATAAAATAAAAGAAAAAACAAATGTGATGAGAATACTTGATCAACATAAAATAGATTATGTAGTACATGATTATACTAATAGTGAAGTAATAAGCGGAAAAGATGTTGCCGCATACTTTAATGAAAATGAAGAAAAAGTATTTAAAACACTAGTAACAATAGGCAAAAGTAATACAAATTATGTGTTTTTAGTTCCAGTAAACAAAGATTTAGATTTAAAAAAAGCAGCTTCCTCTGTAAATGAAAAAAATATAGAAATGATAAAATCAAAGGATTTATTAGGCTTAACTGGTTATATCCATGGTGGCTGTTCACCAATTGGAATGAAAAAAACATTTAAAACAGTAATAGATAAAACAGTTTATAATAACGAAAGTATATTTATAAGTGGAGGTAAAATAGGATATCAAATAGAAATAAAAGTAGATGATTTAAAGAAAATTGTTAACTTTATAACTTTTGATATTACTAAAGAAAAGGAAAATGAATAGTATTGATAAATTTATAAAAGCACAAGAAAAAGATTACGAAGTAGCATTAAATGAGATTAAACGTGGTAAAAAAAGATCTCATTGGATATGGTATATATTTCCACAATTATCAAGTTTAGGTTTTAGTAGTACTGCTAAATACTATGGAATAATAGATTTAGAAGAAGCAAAAGAATATTTGAAAAATGATATATTAAGAAGTCATTTAGAAGAAATAACTAATGAATTATTGATGTTACCTTCAAATGATATTTTATCAATAGTGGGTTATCCAGATAATTTAAAAATTAACTCAAGCATGACCTTATTTTATTTAGCAAGCAATAACGAATTATTTAAAAAAGTTATAGATAAATATTATAATTCTAAAATGGACGAAAATACTATTAAATTATTGGAGGTACAAAAATGAATGAGATGAATACAGAAGAAACGAGTACTTTAATTAAAATGACAAAGTTTGAAAAGACATTAACAACAATACTCACATGTATATTAATAGCTTATGGGATGTCTTTTAGATATCAAAGACAAATAGATGGAATCATACATGCAACACCTGCAGCATTATTATTCATGTATTACTTTCATATGATGCTTTTTGTAATAGAATTAATTGTTATTTTAGGACTTTCCAAATCTAAATTTTCATTGATGAGTTTAATAATATTTTCTGCTTTTAATACTATGAGTGTATTTCTTATGCTTATAACTAATATAGTTTTAATACAAAATCATCCAATTTTTTTAGACTCAATATATGATGGATTAAGTGTAAAATACTTGCCATTATTAGCAATAATGCTATGTTTTATAACATCAATATTGTTCTTTGTATATGCCAAAGTAGAAAAATTAAGAAAAAGTAAAATTATGTTAGTAATCATATATGTTTTATATTTAATATCAATTTCTACAATAGTTTTTCTACCAATTAAATACAATTTAACGACATTTATGCCAATCTAATTATTTTGACAAAATAGTGACTATATGATATAATATAGTCGCTTTTTTTTATAGAAGGGGGAATATCAATGAGTAAGTATGATGACTATGTATATTACAAAAGTTTTAATACTAAAAATTATTATAATGATTTTATACCAATTAAAAACTATGGTAATATTTATGAACCAAAAGTTTTTACTGAATCAGAAAAAGAATTAATTGAAAAATTTATATTAGATGCTTTTAGTAAATATAGTGGTCAAGAATTAATAGATCAATTAAATAAAATCATTCAAGTTTTATCTGATTATGGGTATACATCAAATCAAATTAAAGGAATATTAAATCAATTAATAGAACTAAATAAAGAAGCTATACTATCTAAATCCAATATTGAAAGATTAAAACGTATAGAAGAAGAAAAAAGAAGAATAGAAGAAGAAAAGAAAAGAGCATTAGAAGAAAAGAGAAGAAAAGTTGAAGCTCGTAAAAAAGAAATAATTGATAGTTTCTTAAGTGATATTACTAATAAACAAGGAAGCGAAAACTTTAGAGGTTGGGTTCTTCCAAATGGTGAATTACTAAGTCAATATAGTGAAATAGGAAAAATAGAAGGTGGCACTAGACAAGATCATAGTAGTCTATTTAAAACATTTATGGCTGGACTAGAAGATTATGATATTGATGCATATGATAGAATTTATGCATTATATGAAGAATATTTAGGTAGCTACGGAATGAAAGGCGCAGATTTCTCTGAAAGCTTTGCAGTAGAAGTACTTGGATGGATGCAAATAAATATCTGCGGATATAAAACTATTTTATATCAAGGAGAAAGATGGCAAGATAGAATTTTAAGACCTTTCTTGGTTGATTATGGATTTAAATATCATATAAGAAATGCAAAAGGAAACTATAATACAAATGGTTTAGATACACTTTATGATCACATAAATGAAATATTAGAATTAGGCTTAACAAAAAAATATTCTGACACTTTAGAGAGAATATTACAGTAAAAATTGAATTTTAACATATATTTTATGCAAAAAATTAAAAAACTTTCAAAAAAAAGTAGTGTTTTAAAAAGTTTTTGCGTATTTAATTAATGGAGGGACAAATATGGCATCTGTTTCAAAAGAACTAATTGATGAAATAAAATCAAAAAATGACATAGTAGATGTAATAGGTAGCTATATAGATTTAAATGATAAAAATAAAGCACTATGTCCATTTCATGATGATCATAGTCCATCATTTAGTGTCCACCCAGATAAACAAATATATAAATGCTTCTCTTGTGGAGAAAGTGGTAATGTAATAACATTCGTAGAAAAATATACAGGAACAACATTTCTTGAAGCATTAAAAATATTAGCAGATAGAGCTGGAATTAAAATGGATGCAGTCACACCCAAAAAAGTAAATTCAGCACTAGAGAAATATTATGAAATAAATGATACAGTAAACAAATATTTCAAAAATAATTTAATCTCATCAAGTGGAAAACTTGCTATTGAGTATTTATCAAAAAGAAAAATAGATAAAGACATAATAAATGAATTTAATATTGGATTATCTACATCAAATAAACTATCATCCATGTTATCAAAAAAATATAGTGAAAAAGATTTATTAGATATAGATATAGTAAAAAATATTAACGGAAGACTTTATGATACGTTTCAAAATAGAATAATATTTCCAGTTATAGATGAGAATAATAATATAATAGCTTTCTCAGGAAGAAAATATTTAGAAGAAGATTTAAAAGATGATACACTTCCTAAATATTCAAATTCAAAAGAAACAATTATATTTAAAAAGAGTAATACATTCTATAATATAAATAATTCACTTCAAAATATTAAAAAGTCAAAAGAAATAATTATTACTGAAGGATTTATGGATACTATAAGAATGTCTAGTATAGGTTATAAAAATGTAGTTGCTCTAATGGGAACAGCATTTACTAAAGACCATTTAGATAAAATATTAAAATATAAATGCAAAGTAGTATTAAATTTAGATCAAGATAATGCTGGTAAGACTGCTACAATATCTATTGGAGAAGAATTACTTAAAAATAATATAGAAGTTTCTGTTATAGTATTTGATGACTATAAAGATAGTGATGAATTTATCTCTGCAAAAGGAAAAGAAGCATTTGATATAGCTTATAACAATAGAATACCTTTTATAGATTTTAAATTTAAATATTTAAAATCAAATAAAAATATGAAAGATGCTACTGATATAAGTAAATATATAAATGAAGCAATAGCTTCTTTAAATGAATTAGATGATGATATATTAAAAGAACTTAAAATAAAAGAATTATCAAATGAATTTAATATAGATGAGTCAATTATCAGAGGAAAGATAAAAAAGCCTATAACGAAGCCTAAAATAGCTTCAAAACAAGAAATAAAAAAGAAAAGATATAATAAATATGATATAAGTGAAATTAGATTATTATATTTAATGTTACATTATGATGATGTAATACTGTATTTTGAAAATACACTAGGATACCTAATACATGATAATATGTCAAATCTAGCTCATAAAATAATTGAATTTAGAGAGACATATGGTTACTTTGATTATAGTGATTTTATTGATTATGTTGCTGAACTAAAAGATATAAATGAAACATTAAAAGAAGTAATGATGTATCATAATGATGATAATTACACAAATCAAGAATTAGATGATTATATAAATACTATAAAAAAATATAGTATAGAAGAAAAAATAAAAAAATTAAAACAAGAAATGAATGATACATTAGATATCAATAAAAAAATAGAAATTGCTAAAGAAATAGAAAATATAAATAAGGAAGTGTTAAAATGGTAAACAATATTAAAACATTCGAAGAAAGAATAGAAGAATTAGTAAATACAGGAAAGAGTCAAGGCTATTTAACTTATGAACAAATAGCTAAAAAAACAATAGATTTAGATTTAGATGCTAATGCATTAGACAAATTATATAATGCATTATCTGAAAATAATATCGAAGTTAGAGCTGAAGATGATGAAGGAAATGAACCAATAGATTTAAAAGCTGATTTAATCATTGATGATGTACCAGATGAAAGTAAAGATATGTCTGTTAATGATAATGTCAGAATGTATTTAAAAGAAATAGGTAAAATAAGCCTTTTAACTTTAGAAGAAGAACAAGAATTATCTAAAAAAGTTGCTGAAGGTGATGAGAAAGCTAAAAAAAGATTAGCTGAATCTAACTTACGTTTAGTTGTTAGTATAGCTAAAAGATATGTTGGACGTGGTTTACTATTTTTAGACTTAATCCAAGAAGGAAATATTGGATTAATGAAAGCTGTAGAAAAATTCGACTATGATAAAGGATATAAGTTTAGTACTTATGCTACATGGTGGATTAGACAAGCTATAACAAGAGCTTTAGCAGATCAAGCAAGAACAATAAGAGTTCCAGTTCATATGGTTGAAACTATTAATAAAATGGCTAGAATTGAACGTCAAATGACTCTAGAATTAAATAGAGAACCAACTGATCAAGAATTATCAAAGAAAATGGGATTATCAGTAGATAAAATAGCTGAAATAAGAAAAATTAGTCAAGATCCAGTATCACTAGAAACACCAATAGGTGAAGAAGACGATTCACACTTAGGAGATTTCTTAGCTGATGAAAGAACCATGTCACCAGAAGAATTCGCAACATACGAAATATTAAAAGATGAATTAAGAGAAGTATTAGATACACTAACAGTTCGTGAAAAAGAAGTGCTAGAATTAAGATTTGGTCTATTTGATGGTTCAAGTCACACACTAGAAGAAGTAGGTAAACAATTTAAAGTTACTCGTGAAAGAATTAGACAAATCGAAGCAAAAGCTCTTAGAAAGTTAAGACACCCATCAAGAGCTAAAAAACTAAAAGATTTTTTAATTGAATAGAATAGAATCTATTTATTCACTTATAGATGAAAATGATAAAGTAGTAGATGTAGGGTGTGATCAAGCTAAACTATCAATAATGCTTGCTAAAAGAAATCAAAAATCTATCGCATCAGATATAAGTGAAAAAGTCATTGATAGAGCTTCTAAAACAATAAAAGAATTATCTTTAGATAATTTAATAGATCTAAGAGTTTCAAATGGACTTGATAATATAAAAGAAAGTGAAGTAGATACACTAGTACTATCAGGCATGGGAACTCATACAATATTAGATATACTAGGTGATACAAATATTAAATTCAAAAAAATTATAACTATATCAAATAACTATCATGATATATTAAGAGTTAAAATGAATGATTTAGGTTATAAAATAAATAAAGAATTAATAATAAAAGAAAATAACAAATATTATAATTTAATAGAATTTACTATAGGCAATAATAATCTATCAAGAGAAGAAGAACTAATAGGTTTAAATCACATAGATAAAACGATGTATAATGAATACTTAAATTACTTATTAAATAAATATTTAAATATTCAAAAACAATCAAAAAATCAAAATAAAAAAATAAATGAAATATTAAACATCATAAAAAATAGAGTACATAACTAATGTACTCTTTTAAATTATCTTATTTAACCAATTTAATATATCATCATAGACTAAATTATTATTAACCTCATTTAATATTTCATGACTCATATCATCATATAAAGTATTATCTATATTATGATATCCAATTTTCTCAAGAAAGTTTATAGCTTCATTAAAATCTTTTTTAGATTTAATAACAGGATCATCATTACCAGCTATAAAATAAATAGGTAAGTCTAAATTATTTCTATTATATATTTTAGGATTATATATATCTATCATTAATTTAATAATATTTTCATATCCATTTAAAGTATAAGTATATTTACATAATTCATCTTCATTATATAATTTAAGAATTTCTTTATTATGACATACCCAACTATTAGGTTCACTCCCTTTTTTATCAAATCCACCAAACATTAACTTCTTAACAAATTCACTTCTATATCTTTCACCTTTAATAGATTTTAATAACTTAACAACTTTAAGTCCTAATTTAGAAGCATTGTTTTTACTAGGAGAACCACATACAATTAATCCATCAATAGTATGAGCATATTTACTAATATATTTTCTTACTATCATTGACCCCATACTATGTCCAAATAATATTATTTTTTTATCTTTAAATTTATTTTTTAAATATTCATTAATTTGATGTAAATCTTCTACAACATAAGAAGCATTATCTTCATAAAAATATCCTAAATCATTAATGTTTTTAATACTTTTACCATGTCCTCTATGATCATGTATAAAAGATGCATATCCATTTTTAGCTAAGAACTTCATAAAATCAATATATCTTTCTTTATGTTCATTCATACCATGAGCAATCTCAACTATTGCTTTAATTTCTTTATTTGGCTTAATTAATAAACAATCTAACTCTAAAGAATCTTGATCAGAAATAATTTTTATATTTTCTTCTTTCATTTATTTCACCTAATTTATTTTAACATATATTATATTGACATTTCTACATATTTTTACTATACTACAAATTTGGAAAAAGGTGGTGTTAAAAATGGATTATGATCATAAAGTAAAATATAAAAATATGTCAATGTTTAAGGTAAATGAAGTAATTCCAGTTATTTGTGAATTATTATATGATAAACTTGGAATTGAGTTTGAAAGTACTAAAGTAAATTCTTTCAGTAGTAATTTTTATTTAATAGCTCCAAAAGGAAATGAAATATTAGAAAATCCTGAAAATGGAAGTAAGAATAAAAATGTTCCAATACTTGGATTAAATTATAAAGAAAGTGAGTCAGAAGAAGAATATATAAGTTTTTATGCAATCGGACATATGAAAGAAGAAGAGAATAGTCCATGCACACTATATTTAGAAAGAGCTCAATCTTTATCACTTTATTCATTTGATGTAGATGATATTGTATATGATTTTATTAATTACGCAATAGAAATGAAACTAGAAGGAAATAATATTTCACTAGAAGAAATATATAAAATGTACAAGAGTCAAATTAAATTAATTCACAAAAATAGAAATGCTTAATTTTAAGCATTTTTTATTAGATAGATAATTCAAAATAATAAGAATGTTAAAGTAGGTGATAAAAGTGTTTTACAGATTTAATAGAGAAATAACTCTTGAAGATACATATAAATTAATTGATGACTTATCAAAAAGTGGCCCTAGAATGTAGTAATCTTTTTATTTTAAATTTATTACAAAGCTTTGAAAATAAAAAAACAATATTATTTGATTATATATGATTCATTAAACTATGTAAAAAGAGATTCTTACATAGTTATTAGTTGTGCCAATAGTGAGTGTGATACTAGAATTGAATTTAAATTTTTTAGACGACAGTAGGTCGCTTTTAAATGTTAAAATCTTTATCATCGTGTGTTAATAATTAAATTGCAAAAATTACCATAAAATAGGTAGAAGACAAGGAAAAGTATCGTTTTTTAATAAATTTAGCATTAAAAAATCCCTTATTTTAAGGGAGTTTATTGATTACATTGGTGCCCGTGAAGAAGAAGTCGAATAACATTTCTTACAAACATTAATAGGTAGTAATAACTTACTAACTGATTTAATTATACTACATTTTGATTCAAAATGATAAAAAAGTTAAAAAATATGTTAAAATATGATTGTATAGTTTGTTAATTGAGGTGACAACAAAATGATAAATCTTGTTGATATAAATGATAATTTTAATAAGAACAGGAATTTTATAATTGATATTTTAATCAATTATTATGGTCATGAATACACTGACATTATAAAGAAAAGATTAGATAATGTATTTTTTGATTTTTCTAGTACTCCAGAAGAAGATTATAATTTTTCAAGAGCACATGGTAATCAAATAAATAAATTAAGTAAATTATTAATTAACTTAAGATATAAAGAATTTAAAAAGGTTCAAAACGAATCACGAAGCGCTAATCTAAAAGCACTAATTGAGTATATAAAAATCAAATTACAAATAGATAATTTTGATATAGTTAATATTGAAAGTGAAACATTCTTGTCACTATTTACAGATAATAATTTTAATAGTGGTTTTATTGATGCCTTTAGTTCAAAAAGCATTGAATTGTTAAATGATCCTAATATTCCTAAATCTATGAAAGAAAATATAATACATGATCAAGAAGAATTTAAAAGAATCATTAATTCTCTAGGAATTAAACTAGAAAATTTGTCTACAAATGATGTGAACGAATTGATTGAGTATAGAAAGAAACTTCAAACTATTTATAAAAATAGCATTATACAAAAATCTAAATATGGGAAAAATATGTTTAAAGAAATAAGAAAAAAGTTTGGGGTTGAACTCACACCAGAAAATCTCAGTGCTATTGCTCTTTTAGAAAATGCTTGGGCAGGATACATACGTGATGAAAACGAAAATGGTATTGCTTACCATCAAATTATTAAAATACCATTATTACATCTGATGAACCTAGGTATTAAAGGATTGGACGTTAATATCATTCATGAATTAATTCATAAAATTGAAACGAGTGGAGATTATGTGGGAATATCAATAAAGGATAACAATAATACCAATAATATTATTAACGAAATAAGAACTCAATATCTTGCCATAAGAATTACAAAAGAATTACACAAATCAGGAATTTATATGTATGATAATCCAAACGATTATAAAATTGAAGGTGAATCAACATATGAAACATTATTTCCATTAACCAAAGATTTTTTAGATGAACATGAGACATTATTTTCTAATTGTGCAATAAACAATACTCCTCAAAAATTGGATGAATATTTTGGAGAATTTTGGGAAGAGTTTAGTAAAAAAATAAATAGTATTTATTATGATTATATGCATTTATTCTCAAGAACTCATAGTATGCCTTGTATTAATGCAAATGATAATATTACAGAATTAATTAATAGTATGAATTTATTTAAAGGGAGAAGTGTTAAAAATGTTTAATAATCTAGTTGAGGTAATTGTTTCTATAAATAAATTTGGTATTTATAATACAATAATTGTGGATAATAACAAAAAAAATATTTCCTTAAATGGAAAGTTTAGCAAATTAAACTTACAACAATTTAACGATTTTTTAAATACCTTTTTTAAAATAATAAGAGAATGGAAAAATGAAGAATATTCAGAAAATGAAAATACTATAATAAACATTAGAATTGTGGAAAAAGATAAACAATATGATGTCCATATTTATCACAAATTACCGGATAATTTTGACAGTTTTCTAGATTTAGTACATAAGTTGTACTAAAAAACATAATTTTGCTTGAACGATAAGTTCTTGCTTAATTATGTTTTAATGTTTCAAAAAGGAGTATTCCCTTTGCACACCTATTGGTTCTGCCAATAGAGAAGTGTGTTTTATCTATTGGAAATAGATATTACCGACAAGCAATTGCTTGTCTTTTTATATGTCTATATCTCTATCATCATAATCTTTATCAATTCCATAATTTTGTTCATAGATATAGTTATTTATTTCTTCTTCTCTAGGTGTATCATCTGCTATTTCATGTAAATCTCTATCATTATAATAACCTAAATCATGATAAGAAGTTATTTCTTCAACTACATTATCTTTATCTTTTTCACTTCCAATATGAAAAAGTTTATTAAAGAATTTTTTAATAGTTTGTAGCATTACATTTAAGAAATTATGAAGTCTTCTATTTTCATCTCTTAATTCATCACTTATATTTAATTCTTTAGTTTTTATTGTTAACATATAATCACTCTCACTTTATTTCTTAAATAACAAAAAACTAACATTTCTGTTAGTAATTTATTACTCTCGAAACTTTAAAAGTTCGAGTATCAATCAATCTGGTGCAAGAGAAGGGAATCGAACCCTCAAGGTGCTTCCACACCGGCAGATTTTGAGTCTGCTGCGTCTACCAGTTCCGCCACACTTGCAGTACTAATTAATTATAACATAAGTTTTTAAAAAATAAATAAAAAATTAATATTTTAATAATTTATAAATGATTTTTATTTAGATTGTAAATAATGTGTAATTCCTATTTTTTAGTAAAAATATTTATGCTAAAATATAATAGGAGAGTGATTTATGAGAAACGTAGGAACAATCGCTAGAGGTATTAGAACACCAATTATTAAAGAAGGAGACAACTTAGCTCAAGTAGTTGTTGATTCTTTATTAAAAGCTAGTGAAACAGAAAAATTCGATTTTGAAGATAAGGATGTAGTAGCTATTACTGAAGCAGTAGTGGGAATTAGTGAAGGAAATTTTGCTACATTAGATCAAATTGCAAAAGATATTAGAAACAAACTAAATTCAGATCATATTGGTATTGTTTTTCCAATATTAAGTCGTAATAGATTTGCAGTTTTATTATCAGCAATGGCAAGATCTACTAAGAAAATTACATTATTATCAAGTTTTCCATCTGATGAAGTAGGAAACGACATTTTATATAGAGATGATTTAATTAAATACGGAGTTAAAACATCTGACTTAATTACTGAAGAAGAATACAAAGAAAAATTCTCTCATTTCAAACATTTATTTACTGGAGTAAATATGTATGAAGTATATAGAGATTTAGTACTTAAAGAAGACTGTGAATTTGAAATGGTTTTCTCAAATAGTCCAGAAGATATTTTAAAATATACAAAAGATGTTATCTGCTGTGACATTCATACAAGAAAAGAAACTAAAGAGAGAATCTTAGCTAATGATCCAACAGCTAATGTAATATTAATGAGTGATATTTTAAATGAAAGTGTTGATGGAAGTGGATATTCTCCATATGGATTATTAGGAAGTAATCGTTCAACAGAAGAAAGAGTTAAATTATTCCCAAGAACTGGAGATAAACTTGTTAATAGAGTTCAAGAATTATTAAAAGAAAAAACTGGTAAAACTATTGAAGTTATGGTTTATGGAGATGGTGCTTTTAAAGATCCAGTAGGTAAGATTTGGGAATTAGCTGACCCAGTTGTAAGTCCAGCTTATACTAAAGGTTTAGAAGGAAGTCCAAATGAAATAAAACTTAAATACTTCTCAGAAAATCAATTTAAAGATTTACATGGTGAAGCATTAGCTGAAGCTATGAAAGAAGCAATTAGGGATAAAGATAAAGAATTAAAAGGTACTATGGCAACTCAAGGTACTACACCAAGACGCTACACAGATTTACTAGGTAGCCTTTGTGATTTAGTAAGCGGAAGCGGAGACAAAGGAACACCAGTAGTTTTAATTCAAAGATACTTTACTAATTATAGTAATGACTAAGAAGAAGCAATTCTTCTTTTTTATTTGTTCGCTAGTAATTTAAAATTCTAAGTGATAAAATACATAAAAGAGGAGTATTTATGAAAATAAATAAATTTAAAAAAGTAGGTAAAAGTAAATATAAAATAATATTCGATAATACAGACATTACTTTATATGAAGATGTCATTCTTAAATATGATTTGCTAATCAAAAGCGAAGTAGATATAGATTTAATTGATAAAATAATTAAAGAAAATGAACATTATGATGCTTTTTATAGTGCTCTTAACTATATTGAAATTAAAATGAGAAATAAAAAAGAAATAATATCTTATTTGAAAAAGAAAGAATTTAATGATGAGATAATAAATGAAACTATTAATAAGTTAGAAAAATTAAATTTATTGAATTCTAAATCTTATATTCAAGCATTTGTAAATGATAAAATTAATTTAAGTAGTGATGGTCCATACAAAATAAAGAAGTCTTTATTAGAATTTGATTTTAATGAAGAAGATATAGATAATTATTTGAATACTATAGATGAAAATATTTGGTTAGAAAAGCTAAAGAAGATAGCTAATAAAAAGAAATCTATCATGAAGAGTAAAAGCTATTATATGTTTGTTTCTAAAATGAAAAATGATTTATATAATTTAGGATATGATAAATATATGATAGAGAACGTTTTATCAAATATAGAATATGATTCAAATGCTTTAAATAAAGATTTAGAAAAGGCAAGTAAAAAGTTCAAAGGAGATAAAACCAAAATAATTAATTCACTTCTTAGAAAAGGATATAGTTATGAAGAGATAAATACCTCTTTAAAGTAAATAAAAAACATATTTCGTTAATTCGAAATATGTTTTATTTTTTATTAATTAGAACTACTATATTGAGATTCATATTGTTTCATTAATTCTTCAAATGATTTTTCTAAATCGCTATCTACAATTTTCATATCATTCTTTTCTCTTAATGCTTTCAAAGCTTTAACATAGAAACCACTTTCATCAGCAATTTCTGTAGCAATTTTTTCAGTAATTGTAGTTTTTTCTTTTTCATCTAACTCAGGTTTTTTATCTTGAGATTTTCTATAAAGAATATGATAACCATAAGTAGATTTTACAGGTTCTTTTGAATAACTTCCATCACTCATAGATTTTAAAGCATCAAATACTTCTGAAACAACATCATCACTATTAACTTTTCCAAGAGAACCACCATTTTTAGCAGTAGCTTCATCTTTAGAGTTATCTTTAGCTAATGTAGCAAAATCTTCGCCATTATCTAATTTTTTAATAATCTCTTTTGCTTTATCTAAAGCTTTATTTTGAGCTTTAGTTTTTTCTTCATCAGTAGCATCACTCTTAACATCTACACTAATTAATATATGACTAGCTTCAATATCACCAACAACTTCATTATCATAATATTCTTGAATTTGTTTATCTGTTACTGTTTCTTTAGCATAATCATTAGTCCATAAATCTCTTTTATAACTTAATGATAAATATTCTTCAAATGCAGATTTAGAAGTTAAACCATAATAATAATTTAAATATACTTCTAAAGTTGTACCAGCTTTAGCTGCAGCAGCTTCAGCTTGTTTTACTTTTTGTTTAACATATTGTTTTTCTTCACTATCTGTTTCATATAAAGAATCTAATAGTTTCTTATCAATCATATTCATAAGAACTTGAGCTGAATTAGCTTTCTTTAATTCTTTATAATAATCATCAGAACTTATAGCTCCATCTTTTAAAGTTACAATTGCATTTTCTCCATTCTTTAGTTTTACATCTTTACCACATCCTGCTAATAAGACAATACAAGCAAGGACTAATAATGATTTTTTAATGTTTTTCATAAAATCCTCCTAACTCTTATAATAATAGCAAATATAGTTAAAAAATACAAGTAATTATCATACACAAAAAGGGAACTTTCACATACTATAAGAGTGTAAAGATAAAAAAGGAGGAATGTTTTTATGAATACAAATTGTGGATGCGGATGCAATAGAGGAAATGGTATCGGAGGCGCTGCTTTTGCTTTAGTATTATTTATTTTATTAGTAATCATATTAGGTGCATTTATTTAAAATAAGGAGGTGTATTGATATGACTGCTGGTTGCTGTAATCAAGGAGCAAATATATTCTTTATAATATTGATATTATTTATCCTATTAGCAATTATATTTGGAACTTCTTGGGGATGGTAATTAAAAAAGAGAAATATTTCTCTTTTTTGCTATAAAAATAAAGTGTTTTAAAAAGTTATTGCGTATTTAATTAATGAGGAGACAAAGAAATTTGTCTTTTTAATTTGGAAGAAAGGAGGTAATATGAAATATT
>OJAW01000346.1_pt1 | contig 34653 bp, 47 predicted proteins | sample 1589151 | NCBI WGS metagenome assembly OJAW01 (sample SAMN03283290) | human gut metagenome | biome: human-associated habitat; material: feces | host: Homo sapiens | place: Peru | collected 2012
CAACAATCACTATTAACCTTGATATGCCTATCAGATATGCAGTTGGACTTCCTTGGGAAATGCAATTGAAAACTGAACATGACGTAGAAAAAGGTTATAGACTAGCATGTGATGATATAGTACTTCAACAAAGAAACGCTGCTGTTCAAAAAGCTATCGATGATGAAGCTAATATTCCTGTAGTTACTGGTACTGCCGCAGCTCCTGTTCAAATCACTAAAGATAATGTTCTTGGAATATTAACTAAATTTAGAGTTCAATTAATGAAAACAGGTGCTATTATGGAAAATGGTACTTATAGATTCGTTGATCTTGAAACTCAAGAAAATGCTAGTGAACTTGCTGGCGAAGCTGAAGTGTTAGATGGTGAAGGTCAACAAGTACCTGGTCCTCTAGGTGCTCAAGCTAAAACAGCTCTACCTGTATTGGCTGTTCCTTCTGCAATCTATGAATTAATTATTGAAGCTGCTACTGAAGCTGGTCTAATGACTCAAGATAAAGAATTTTATGGTCATGTTCCAGTAATCAAAGGTTTTGAATTAGTTCTTGATGAAGCATTAGATCACTTAGGTGATAGCGCAAATGAACACTTGCAAATCATTGCAGCTACAAGAAACTTAGTAACTGAAGCATTTACGCAATCTAGAGCAGAAGTTATTCCTGATGCTACTAAATATCGTGATATTCTTCGTGGTATGATTGTATATGGTGCTAAGGTAACTAATCCAAAATGTGGTGCTAAAGGTTACTTCAAACTAACAGCATAAACATAGCAGTGCAGCTTAATCGCTGCTCTGCAAAATAGAGATAGATTAATTTATATTTATCTTTCAGGGCAGTGTATATAAAAATAAAGAGGTATGATAAATGTCTTTCAAAAAGAATCAAAAGAAATACAATAAAGATGTTATGAGAACTGGTTATCAAGCAAATCAGTATCTACGTAATGCTCTTGGATTAATTAATAACTATACTACAAACTATGCAGATAGAAATGATTTTTGGACAAATAAATTAGATAATCGACAACTTGATCTATTGTCTGATAAATATCTAGCAGAAAACGCTAATATGTTACGTGGATCAGCAGCGTTTGGATCTAATTCAGCTACTAATAGACAAATAGAAAATAATGCATATACACAACAAAACTATTTAGCTAACGTAGCAAATCAAAATGTAATGAATGCAAATCAACTACAACAAAATGAATTAAGTGCTTTATCTGGTGCTAGTAATCTATATGGCGGTGTAAGTGAACGTGGAGCTCAAGCTGCTCAAAATGTAGATGCAGCTAATAATGCTTGGGCAGGAGCTCTAGGACAAGGATTAAGTTCTGTAGGCAAAGTAGTATCATTCCTACCAGGAGTCGGCACAGCAGTCGGAGCAGGAATGCAGCTTGCAGGTGGAGCACTAACTAATATGGCAAGTCCAACAACAAATCTACAAACTCAACAATATAGAGATGTTCAACAAGGTAACTTTGCACAAACTATGATGAGAGGTACTGAAAACAGTACTGGATTAATTGGTGGTATTCAAAATTTAAGTACAAACATAAGAAATAGAAACAAAGGCAACTTTGATGTTTTGCCTAGTTAGTTAAAAGGAGATATGATAGATGAAATTAATAAATCAAATAATTAATCAATATACAACTCCAGAACAAAGAGCTTTCATTAAAAAACAGGAAGCAAGAACAAAAGCCTATCTTGGTAAAAAGATTATTAGAGATGTAATAAATAATGGTAAAGTTGTTGCAAAATCTACGTTAGAAACAATGAAAGCAATGAATCCTACATTAGCTGCAACTATTGATGAAGGTAAAAAATATCTTAATAAAGATGTTAAAGGATTAGTTACAGATGCAGGTATTACTGCATTAGGTCTAGTAGGATTAAAAGGAATTGATAAAGCTAGAATTGCAGCAGTAAAAGCAAATCCAAAGGCTGCCGAATTAATAAAAAAAGGAGTTGAATCTTTCAATAAACCTAAACAAGGTTCAGTTGAAGCTCTTGATGCTTTATTAAAAGAAGTAAAAAAACGCGGATTAAAAGTAACAGATGCAGTCCAAAAAGATTCAATGGATGTTTTAGAATTCTTAGAAAAATATGGACTTCCAAATAATAAATTATTAACAACAACTAAAGGTAATCTTGATGATGCATTCGCAACGTTGTTAAAAGAAAATGGAGCTCAAACTAAAAAACTATTTGAAGAATTGAATGTTAAATCAAAAGCTGAAATTCCTAATGTAATTAAATTTGTAAAAGAATTTGGTGAACTTCTAAAAGCATCTCCAAAAAGAATTAAAGGAGAAAACGTTGGAGCTAAATTCAGTGGAATTGATGTTTATGATATGTATCAAGCATTCAAACAGGCTGGTAATAAATTGATTGGATTGACTAAAGATCAGATTAAAAATCATCCTATATTATCTCTAGCTTATTCTTCTCTTGGTCTAATAGGAGCTGGCGGACTTGCATACGTAGCTGGAAAGAAATTATTTGGTAAAGATGATAATCTTGAAAAAGAAATTAAAGCTGGTATTGCTTATCCTGGATTAGAAGAAGAATTAGGCGAACAATATCTCGTTGGTCAATCTGGTAAAAAATATCATGTAGTAGGTAATAGAGCTTATGATTACTCAACTGGTAGACCAGCTAATATTGAACAATTCTTAGATGATGTAACAGCAAAAGTTAATTTTGATACACAATCTATTAATGACCAAATTAAAATTAAACAGGATCAATTAGCTCAACTAGAGCAAGCAGAACAAAATGGATATCAAGTTAATCCACAATTTAGACAGGGTATTATTAATGATATAGGAAGATTACAACAAGATCTAAGTAATCTACCAACAGTTAATGTTAACTACAGAGATCCAGTTTTATCTTTTGATGAGAATGATGATATCGAACAACAATATAAGGATAATGTAGTAGCTCCACAACAAGCTAAACAAGAGTATCAACAACAGATTCAACAACAACAGGTTGATGATCAATACAATCAAATTGTAAATGATATCTATAATAAAGTAGCTAATGCATATCAACAAGATCTTGATACTTATTTTACTCCTGATAACTTAGCTATTGAGTATGGTAAATATATGAATCAGGTGTTCATGGGTCAAGCACAACCACTATCACCTGAAAGATTTGCTGAAATATCTAAAGCTCAATATATGCATCAACTTCTACCAACAATTGCTAATCAAGCTCAAGCTCAAGTTCAAGCATTAATGACAGGTCAAAAGAATGTTTATGATTATCTAAATAAACAGCAAACACTTGCTGAAACTGGTAGACATAATAGAGCAACTGAAGGAATAGATGTATATAAAGCTCAATCTGATGTAGCTGATAAGAGAGTTCAAAGACAACAAAAGAATATTGAATTAGGATTATCTGCTAATAAACAAGCTCAAGATTATGAATTAGGTAGAGGTGGTCTTGAAGTCAGTCAACAAAATGCAGCTACTAATAGAATGAATGCAGTAACAAGACAAGAAGCACTTCCGTTCCAACAAGCTGCTAATATTGGAGAATTTATGTCTGGTGTATCAATGGGAGATGTTCCAATCAATGAATTAACTCAAAGTAATCCACAACTATTCCAAAAAGTATTCCCAGGACCAGAACAACAACAACAACCAGGTCAACCAGTGACAAATCAAGATAAGATTAATGTAATTCAAAACTATTATAGAGGTCAACAATAATGGTATATCAATTTGGACAAAATAACACTCAACAACCTATTACTAATACTACACAATCAAATGGAATCTATAGCTTTGGTAGCTCTGGTCAACCTAAACAACAATCAAAATCTGAAGGATTAACATTTAAAGGTAATCCACTTGAAAACACAGCTAAAAACTTAAACTCAATTACAGCTGGAATTACTACATTAGCTGGCGGTATTCTTGGATTTGATCCTCAAGCTAGACAAGCAATCAAAGCTGAAGGTGAAAAATTATTAACTCAACCTGGTGAAGCTGGTAAAGATTTTGTTAACGCTATCTTATCAACTTATAATCTAGCTCTTGATGATTTTGGTAATATGCCTTTAGGTGATATGGTTGGAAATGTATTAACTGGAGCTTGGGAACATCCGATTGACGCTGCATTAGATTTTGTTCCTCTAGTTGGTATGGCTAGTAAAGGAGTTAAAGGAGCAATCAAAGGTACAGTTAAAGCTGCTAGTATAGCTGATAAAGAATCAGATGTATCTAAATTTCTAAATAAGATCCATAATAAATTAGATGAAGGAGAAACAATCACTAGATTAGCAGAAGAAGTTACTAAAGAAAACCTAACTCTTGGAAGAATCGGTGAAGATTATCTCAAGGAAATGGCTACTATATCTAAACGATACACACCAGATGTTATATCAAAATCAATTCAAGCTATGGAAACAGTAGGATTTAAGAATGCTCCAACTGAATTATTATCTTGTATGAAAGATCTTAATGTAGCTAATGATACTTATAAGATGTTTACTAAGATGGCTGGTGCTGAAATTCTTGATGATGTTGAAATGGCAACTAGAGAATTGATAGCAAAAGAACATGGTATAACATTTGAATCAGCTAGAAAAATAAATAAAGATACACATCTATATCAAGACATGGAAAAATATGTAATTGATAATGATGTTAGACCAGTGTTTCACTTAGAACCAAAAATTAAAGAAGTTGTATCAACCGAAGATGGTATTAAAAGTAATATCCTTGAACGTAAATTTGGTAATATGAATTACTCTGATGCTGGTAAAGATATATTAGGTAAAGCAGAGAGATTCGTTGATAAGGTAACTAAATCAGTATCAATTGACAGTGGATTAAATGTTAATAAGAAAATTCGAGAATACAACAAACTGAATAACACTAACATTAAGCAACTTCCAGTATCGAGTATGTTTAGTAATAGTAAAGTTCTAAATGAACTTAACGCTGAATTAAAGAAAACTATGTTAGGTGGTGGTGTTTATCTTGGTGCTAACATCTTAACAACAACTCTATCAATATTAAACAACTTTAATCTCAAAGCAGCAGTTAACACTCTTAAGGATCTTCCTAAGTTTAGATTAGTTGAATTAACAGAAGCAACTACTCCAGGATTAAGATTATTAAGTCGTGTAAATAATATTACATATAGACCAATAGCTTCTGTTGATAGATGGTTAGAAAGAGTGGCATCTAAATATATTACAGAATATGGAATTGATAAAGCTCCACTACTTCAATCAACTATTGCTACTAAAGTTCCAATTACTTCAGAAGCAGAAGCAGCTATAAGAACTCTAGTACCATTTGGATCTTATCCTGCAGCTGCAATGAAAGAATTAGCTGCTCACACTAAATTAAAACCAGTTAAAACAGTTATGTATAATCAATTACAAAAAGAAGGACAACAGTTAAATGAACAAACTCAAGCTAATTTTGTACCTGGATTAAAAGAAGTTGATCCAACTAAAGCTATTAGAACAGATGATCAAGGTAAATTAATTCAAAGACAAACTGTTGTTACTCCAATTCAGGCTGCTAATATGTTCTTACTTGGTCAAAATGGTGATGCAGTTCAAATTCCAATATATAATTTTATTAATAATCTAATTAGTGGTAAAGGTGATCCAAACGTTTTTACTGTTAATGGAAAAAATTATAGAGTAAGAAATGGTAAAATTGAAACTAATAAAGGTAGTTTTGATTTGTTACCTTCGCTCGCATATGTAGGTAGACAACTACTCACTCCAGTTCAATTCTATAATCAAGTTATCACTCCACTTATGTCAGATAAATATATCAAGGATGAAACTAAATTATTTAATAGACTGGTAGATGATACTCAATACTCAAACATGGGTTCACGAGCACAACGCAAAGTTACTGATAATGCTAAAGAAAAGCTAGGTAAGAGAGTGCTTGGTACTTATGAATATAATTACTATGATGATAGTAAGATCTATAAATCTGTTAAAAGGAAGGTTAAACAACAACTACACTCAAGACAGAGAATAGATAGAGCTTTAAATGAAAATAATTAATAATCTCCTTTGCCCGTGGTTAATTAACTGATCACGGGTTTTCCTTTTTATTAACTTTTGTAACAACATAATGTTGATTGTGTTATATTTGATCTATTTCGTGGTATAATAATAATATAGCACATTGACAGCGAAACATAAAAAGATCAACGATTGATCAACTCCTTTAATCTTGTTATTATATATTAGTTTTAAGATTAAAGATCAACTATTAATTATATGTGTATACAAAGTATATTTATTTATTTATATACAGTTTTTTTAAAATAGATTATAATTAACTTTTTTATCTAATATAGATTAATCTTAGATTTAATATAGATTTATAAAAGTAGATCTATATTAGATTTACTCATATATAGATTAAATAAATATTTTCTAGTATCTATAATAGTTATATATTTATGTTTATAGATTTAAAATATAATATATATGTTAGATTGTATAGTAGATATATATTAATTTAAAAAAAACTGTATATAAATAAATAAATATATTTTATATACATTTTTATATAAATAATAAATAAAGATTAAATAATATTTATATAAAAAGCAAGAGGTTAATTATATATCTTTTATATACATTATAAGTAAATAAATATATAATATATAATTAAATAAAATATAAAATTTAAAATAAATAATTAAATAACGTTGTAAATATTTTAAAATAATTATTTCATTTTTTATCCTTTCTATGTTGTGTTGTGTGTCATGTCGAAATTAAATTAATTTATATATTAGTATTATTCCACAAATCAAATCAAGTATAACATAATTGATATAATTTTGTTACAAAAGTTAATATTTAGCTGATTGTAAAGTTTTGTAAATATATTACTATATTTATGTTATATTATTTTTGTTTGTGGGAATATTATATATGTAAGCTATTTAAAGAAAGGAATTTTAATTATGAAACAAATTTGAATTCAACTGGTTCATTTTATCAAGATGACATAGGAAATTATTGGTCTTATAATACTCAATTGACTTGTTATTTTAAAGATTACAGGCTTGTAAATAAAACATTCTACTCTATGACCACCCGAAAGCATCAAGCTCAAATTATAAAGCAAGAAAATGATATTGATATAATCAATGAACATTATGGTGTAATAAGACCTGGACAGGACTTAATGTTTTATCTACAAGAATTATATTATCGATTAGATATATATAAAGCTAAACGAAATAGTAAACACAAGCAAGCAAAAATTGATGAATGTCAAAAACAAATTAATTTAATTAAAAAAGTACTTAATTAATAAATGAGATAAATAATATGAATTACAAAATTATTAAAAACTTAAATATTGATAGTAGTAAATTATTCATACTTGATGAACGAATTGCAAATTGTTATAACATTTATGACTTTTGGAATAATCAAGCATTAATAAGAAATCTAACAATTCAAGAAACGCAATCAATGAATAGAAATATTAAACAATTACAAAATCTCAAACTAGTCAGAAAACACATTTTAAATGAGCTATAAATATGAATAAACTTAACTTATCTTTACATGATTATTTATTAATGGATAATGATGATGATGATATTCTAACTGAAAAAAAGCCTACAGATTGGCTAGCTATAATAATAAACATATTAATATTTATATGTGCATTTACAACAATTTATAATTAAAGAGGTAAAAATTATGTCTGAATTACATATGGTAACAGTTGATGATGGCGAATTATTAATTAAATCAATAGTTGATTTTATTGATAGTATTGAAGATATATTTTTTGAATATGTACCAGAGGAACAGTGCGCCTATGTTGGATTTAATGATATAGATACTATGACATGGTTTTGTGATTGTCTATATGAGTTAAAATCAGATATATATTTTCTTGAATCTTGCTACAATCTAGAAGTTAATAGTTAAGATTTGTAACAAAATAAAATAAAAGGATTTAAAAAGTATCTAAAATAGATTATAATAGTAATATCATAATCAACCCCATAAACCCTAGATAATTATTAGAGTATAGTTGTTATAATAATTATCTTTTATTCCTCCTTACTTACTCCTTTCTTGCCTTATTATTGAGTGAAACTATACAAACTCAATTTTCCTTTAATAATTAATAAATAAATATTTGGAGATTAACAGCTATGATTACATATTATAACAAGAAAACAAATAAATTTGAATCAATTGAATATGAAAGTGAATTGTTAAGCTACATGGCTGATAAACAGTTAAACATATCTGATTTTGAATATATGTTTGACGACGGTCACAAGGATGTAAATTTATGGAATTAATATTATTTATTTTAAATTTTATTATTGCAACAATTATTTCATATTTAATATTTCGATTATTACTTTATATTTTATAATTTGAAAGGAGTAAACATTATGAAACGATATTTAACAGGATACTCAAAAGGTGTATTAACAATACGAGATAGAAAGACAGGTGAATTCTCTCGACAATCTTTTGTAGACCCTGATACAGCAGAATTAATTCAAAATAAAATTAAACAGATGAATACTAGAATACGAGAACGTAAAGCATCAAAAGTTTATTCTTATTATTTATCAGATTTGGAACTAGAAAATATTTAACATAAAGGAGATTACACTATGAAAATTGATGGAAAATTAATCGTAACAGAAGAAACAAAAGCAGAAGCTCTAAAAAAATTAGATGAACGTATGAAAGAACTTGATTTAAAATACACAGTTGAAGAACGTCCTATTACTTTAACTGAATTAACAGTGACATTAGATATCAGCAAATTAAAAGTTATTAAACACATCTTTACTCTTGTTAAAGCTCCAGAAGAAGAAATTAAATACTTAACAAAAGTTAAATCAATCGTTGTTGCAACAGCTAAAGATATTTTAACTCAAGTACTTCAATCAATTAAAGGATAAAAAATGGAAAAATCAAAAAACAATCAAATATCTCCATGTTATGATTGTAAATATGCAAGCGTAATAGATATTATTGACACAGTATTTTATTGTAGGCATTATGAAAATTTCAAAGATGCAAAATTGATAATTGTTTGCCCTTATCATACAGAAATACCATTTTTGGAGAAATAATTATGAATAAAAAATATTAGAACAATTAGAATTTGTTGAAGAATTAAATAGAATTTCATGTGGACATTGCCCAATATGTAATAATAAAATATTCAAAGATGAATTTCGAGATTCACTTTCTATAAAAGAATTCAAAATATCAGGGCTTTGCCAGAAATGTCAAGATAAAATATTTGGAGATATTTAAAATATGAATGAAAAAAGATTAAAACGATATATATCTAATCTAGCAACAGCAGAATGTTTTGCTTATGATATTTCTGATAACTTTTATTTTGATATGAATAAATGTCGTAGATTCTTTTTACAAGCACTAAGAAATTATTGTAAGTTAAGACTTGATTTATTATCAAAACCAGAAGTCATTCAGGTTGAACGTGCTATTGCAACAGCAGCTGTTAAAGCAGGAATTAAATATGCTGTAAGTCATTATAATATTGAACTGGGTACTAATAATATTGATGAGATAGTTGATAAAATTATGCCTAGTATATTAGAAGATATACATGAATTACGTTGTGATGTATTTACAGAAATATTAGGACTTTGCGGAGTATGAAAGCAAACAGAATTAAAATACAACCATATATAATTAGATTCAAAGATAATTTTAACATTCAAGTGTATTTAAAAGACGAATTGTTATATGAAATTAATAATGGATATTATAAATTTTATGATAAAATAACAATGATTAGATTTATGCGAGACTATGGAATCAAATGTCAATGTGAACGAAAGTTTATTAATAACAAGATTAAATATTTTTATTTTGGTAATGAATTAGAACCATATCAAAAAGAATTTTTACATAAAAGAGCGTTAACACTAGCACAAAATTATAATATGTATTCAAAGGATATAATTAAACATGACTGCGGATGTAAAGACAAAAAGAGATAAGAATAACTTTATTAATTTAATATTATCAAAAATATCACTTGTAAAAGCATTCAAACAAAAAGTAAATTTTTCAATCACAAGTAAACGTATAATGAATTGTGCTACCTGTAAGTTTTATTTACGTAAAAGAAGTTATGGATTGTTTTTATATACACGCTTAATTGGTAAATTTGGTTCAGCTAAAAATCGACATATGTTTATAAAAGATATATGTAAATTAATTCCAAATCTAACACCAGAATCTACAAAAGGTCACATAACAGGATTCTTATTACAGATTGATAATAATGATAGCTATGATTTAATTTTGTTTTTAAAGTTAGTGTCATTACTATCAAATTCAAAAGATTTTTATCTAAAGGAAAATAAAGTATCAAAATTATATTACAATTATATAGATTCTTCACAGATACCTATTCACTTAAGATTTACGCACAAACAATTACAAGATTTATCTAGTGAAGATTTAAAATTATATCTAACAAAGGAAATCAAAGAACAAGATGACGAACGAGATTAATTTAATATCTGAATTTATAGTTATTATATTAACTTGTATATTATTAGCGATATTACCAGCTAATGGTACAACTCTATCAGAAGACGTAGAAATTGTTAACTTCTTACAGAATATATGTAATGATTATGAAAAGCCATGTCAAGTTAAATTAACTAATAATCCTAGAATAGAAGGTTATCTGGAGTATCAAGGTAATATTATTTTATCTAAAGGACTTCGAGATGTATTAACAGTTGAGGAAGTTAAAGCTGTTGGATTACATGAGATTGGACATTATCATTTTCATCATTATCAATCAAGAGATGAATTCCTTAGACACTGGAATTTTAATATGAAAGAGTTAAAAGATTTTAGATATCGCTCTGAAATACAAGCTGATTTATTTGCAACAGCATACTATCTGTTACATAAAGAATTTAACTATTTACCTAGTGCATTATCAACACTAACTAAACCAGAATTAATAAATCAATCATCATCAACTCATCCGAGTACAAAAGATAGAATTGATTATATAAAGAAATTTACAGACAATTATAAATTAAAGGTTAAATAAAATGACTTGGTCACATTTTCATTATCATCCAGATACAGATTTAGATGAAATATTTCATAAGATTTTAGAATTAAGAGATTGTAAAATTTATGTTAGTAAACATATGTTTATTCGATTTCTTCAATATGTTAATGATTTCACAGGTTATTGTTATGAGTACACTGGAATACTTAAATTCCCAAAACTCAATAAAATAATACAAGAATCAAACAGAGTTAGAGATGGTATTTTCTACGTAGATAAGGATTAAAATGAAAAAATATAAAGACTATACAAGAGAACAGTTACTGGATGTAATTAAACTAAAAAACGACACAATCTATAAAATAAATGGTAGAGTTTATTATTGAAAAAAAGAGCAAAATATTTGAGAGATAAAATAAAAAGGAATTAAAATGAAACGAATAATATTACATCATACAGGTGGAAGTTACATCCCAAATTCTACAGATAAAAAAGCATATCATTATTTAATTGACAATCTAGGTCATATCTATTGTGGTAAATATAAGCCTGAAGATAATGAAAATTGTAATGACGGTAAATATGCGGCGCATACATTACGAGGAAATACTGGCTCAATAGGAATAGCAGCTTGTTGTAATTTCAATTTTAATCTTCGTGATAAAGTTAGTAGATATCCAATAACTAATATTCAATTTGAAACTATGTGTCAACTTACAGCCAGAATGTGTATAAAATATAAAATACCAGTTAGTCAAGTATATACTCACTATGGTTTTGATTTAGCTCATAATATTAAACAAGGTAAAGTTGATATAACTTATCTACCATGGAAAACAGAACTAACTTCAATTCAAGTTCAAGATTATTTTAGAAATAAAATTAATTGGTATATAAATAAGATAAGGAAAGGATAAATATGAAAATTATTAGTATTGTTAATATAGAAGGTGAGCCAATTGTAATACGCTCTTATACAGAAAAAGCATTTCTTGATAGATGTAATGATAACTTACATGCAAATTACACTTTAGAGGAACTAAACATAGCCGAATTAGCATTCTTAGAAAAATATAAACATTTAGAAATTCATGAAAATAAATTAATTAATGAATATATAAAATAAAAATATATTACAAAATGTAAAGAAAATAGATAGTATTTGTTATATCTATATTTAATCTGGGTATAATATATGTATGTACAAAAATGAAAGGACAACTCTCTATGACAGAAGAAAAAAAATCAATCAAAAAAAATCCAAATCCATTAGTTGTTAAAGGTGTATTCTTTGTAACAGCTGTATTTGAGGACAAAAGATATGTAGTATCTAACGGATTATCATTCATTCAATTTGCAAAAGAAGGTGAAGATATTAAAAAAGGTGACTATTTATCAATTCATGGTCCAGTATATCAACGTAAAGATGCAGCTAATCCAATTATTACAGGCGAAGCCGTTGTTAAAAAATTATCAGAAGAAGAAGTTGAAAAATTTAAAGCAACTATGAGTAAAGCGTTTGGAGATAAGGCTGGAGCAAAGAAACCAGTATCAAAGAAAAAGTCAAGTGATGACAGTAATAAAATGCCTTGGGAATAATATATGTGGTTAGATTTAATTAAACCATACACCAAACGTACAATAATTAATAATAAAAATAAAACAATAACGCTCGTTCATCCTCACTTTCAGCCTGGTACAATTCACCTGCGAAAACTTTTAAAATCAATAAAACATAATCAATTTACCTCATATCAGGTTGAATGTGTTGGATTTATGAGTATCAAAGGAGCTCTCATTATAAAGATGATTGAGAGAACTCTAAAAAAATATGATAATATCGAATTTGTTAAATCAAATATCAACATTGAATCAGGTATTTACGAATTAACAATTAAATTTAGATAGGAGAATCAAACATGTCAATGAATGTTCCACCAGAAGGAAATCAACCAGCAACACCACCAGTTCAACCAGAAGCTCCAGTTCAACCAGAACAAACAGCTCCAGTTCAACCAACTCCAGAAACAGTAGCTCCAACCGAGCCAGTTCAGCCAGAACAAACAGCTCCAGTTGATACAGCTACTCAAGAACAAGTTGAAGCAAATGATGCACAAGTAGTTGAAGCTGTAGCTCAAGGATTAGAAGATGAGGAAATTACAGCAGAAGATATTATGACAGCTGTACTATCTGATTCACTTGGTATTAGTCCAGCAGGAGCTCAATCTTTGTTTAGACTATTAATGACAGAATTAGTAGACGAAGAAGAAACAGAAGAAGAACCAGTTGTACCACCTACAGAAGAAGGAATGTAATTTTGAAAACATGCTCTCAACAATTTAGAAATATACCAGTTGGAATGATTCCAAATATTATTGATACTATAGAATTAGTAGCAGAAAATGTATCAGGTCTATATAGTGATGTAACTAATATAGATACTTTTAATCTTTATAAAGAAGAAATTCAAGATGAAGCAGAAAAAGTTGATGCACTAATAACTTATGATATAGACGAAGATATGTGCTATTCGTTTGAAGTATTTATTAATAAATATGTGAATGAAGCTGTTGAGAAATATTCGTTACTAAACAAATGTTGGGAATTAAACATAAATGACTAATATAGCAGATATTTATAAAGCATTAGCAGTTAGAATTAACTATCCAATTCAACCTACGTATAGATGTATGCAGAAAATTATTGGATATATTAATTTACTTCTATCATTAACTAACACTCCTCAAATCATTGTTGAAGTACCATTATCAGGTGAACCTAGAAAAAGATTCTACAAACGAACAGGTGAGAAAGTTGCTTATTTGTTAAATGGTGAACCTGCTCCGATTAATCCAGATGGTACAATCAATACTCCAGATAGTTCAGCTTATGTTATTAGAACAGGACTATTTCAGAGTTTAGATGATGGAAGTGTAAAGAATTTTGTAACTTCAGAGGAAGATATTTTATCAGATGATTATTATCTTCAACCTTTATTAACAGCATTATTCTTAACTATTTCAGGAGTTCAACCTAGTGAAGCGGTTATGTATATTAATGACGCTTGTACAAGGTCAACTGCTAAAGTACATACACAACAAGTAGATATAAAAAGAGTTAAACGTAGATTATAATGGCAGAGATATACAATATTCGTGATATCAAAATTGCAATTACTAAAGTTTTATATACACCTGCTGGAAATCGATTCAGACTTCATAATAGTTTTGTAGCTACTTCAATACAAGATAGTAGATTTATCTTTATAATTTATAGTGGCAAACAAAGGTTTATTGAAATTGGATTTGATGATGCGAGTGTATATAAAATACTACGTTTCTTTTTTAAAAATAAAACAATAAATAATATAATAATGAATATAACGGAGTTTAGCAATGTCATTAGAACTAAGTGAAAATGAATTACTAGAACTAGCAAGTAAAGATATAGATGGTGAGGACCTATTAAAGTATGTTCAAAACAAACATAAAAACTGGCATCCAACCAGAGTAATAGAGTTCTTGGATGTATTATTTAAAGATAAAAAATATTGTAAATTAGTTGCAAGTCTACTCACTGTTAAATTCCAGAGAATAAGAAGTAATCTATTAAAACAAGTTGATACTCTAATGACAGATGGAGATGTTGATATTCTTAAATCTGTTGATAAATTACTACAACTTGTAATTAAATTCTCTCAATTAGATGATGATGAGAAATCAGATAACAGATTAATTATAAGGCTAAGTGATGGTAAAGAAGAAAAATTTAGACCAGAACAAATACAGAAGTAAATTTGAGGAAAGATTATCTAAACATTTATCTTATCTTGGATTTAAGTATGAACCTCTTAAACTAGATTATACTATACCAGAATCAAAACATAAATATACTCCAGATTTTGTACGTGGTAAATTAATCTATGAGTTAAAAGGCAGATGGTCAGCAAGCGATCGAAAGAAAATGAAGTTACTTGTTGAGCAACATCCAGAGTATGAGATTATAATGGTGTTTCAGAACCAAAATTTAAAAATAAATAAAGGTAGTAAAACAAGCTACGCTGATTACTGCGATAAAAATAATATTAAATGGATGAGCTATAAGGATATCTATAAAGATTTACAATGACAGATACTGAATTAATTAAACTTATTTTTGATAGAATAAATAAAGATGATATTTTTAGATTAAGATTATTTAAAGCCTGCAAAGAATATCTAAATAAACTAAAGGAAAACTAATGTCAATTGAACCTTTTAAAATAATAAACGCTGATGGATCAATTAATCAAGCTGAATATGAAAGATGTATCAAATTCTTAAATGATTATAAAGATGGTAAGATTCCAGTCTATCCGACAGTAACTTGGGAAAATCCTTATGAAGTTGATATGTCAAGAGATGAGAGTGCACTTGAAATACTATCAAGATGTATTCTTTATGATTCAAATAGATTATTAACTAAATCAGCTTTCAATGATGTTAAAAAATTATTTACAGGAATTCTTGAAAGATATGGATCGACTATTCATACGTGTGGAAAATACTTAGAAGCAAGTGCTAATTTTACAGATGGTCCAGGATATATGTATGATGTATTTAACTTTGATGAAGATGTTGAAGTTAAAGCTCATGAATTAAATTCTGATATTACTATTTATTATCTTAATGATGATAATCATACTGTATTAGAGTATAGTGATACAGCATATAAAAATAGTTGTGTAATGATTCCAACTTCAAACGATCCTAGTATGACCACAGGTCTTGTTTTAAATTCAAATGTTGATTCATATCCAGATGTATACAAAGGAAATCTATCTGGTTTATATACACCATTTCAAAGATTAACTGGTCAATATATAGGAAGTCCAGTATTATTCTACTACAGTGAGTGTAATGATCAACTATATACTACAGGTGGTAAATCATATAAAGATGATAGAGTTGAGGAAATTATTAACTTCAACTATGGAACTAACATTCAATCTAAATCTAAACCAGCTAGAGGAATATCATTAACAGATATTACAGCAGCACAACAAGGTATTGTAAATTCTAATAATGCAAACGCATATGTTCCACCAACGTTAACTAATAAACAAGTACCTTATATTACTCCAACATTCTTCACTGCAAATGATGCAACTGAATGGTTAATATAATTTGAGGATAAAACTTTGAAACGATATAGTCACCAAAGAATAACTAAAATTAAACGAGATAGAATAGAAGATCTACTTAAAAAGGCAGAAGCAACTAAAGTTGAAGATGCTTGTACAGTTCAACCTGCTGGATCTGATTTAATTCCTTATCCTGATATGAACAATCTACGTAATTATACTCGTGATTATTTATTAAAAGGATTAACTAAAACATATCCAGTTAAATTTAATGAGGATGGTCAAACATATCTTACTACAATTGTTGATGGTTTACCACTATTTACTAAGATGTCTAAAACTGTTCAAGTAGAAGAACAACCAGAACCAGCTCACGTTGATAGTAAATTAACTATTCATGGTAATCCTACTATTGGTAATACTGGTATTGTAACTGATATCTCATTAACTAATTATTTAACTCGTTCTACTTCTGAAATGACAGGAGCTTATGATTTTTATTTCTCATTTACAACTCCTGCTACAGCATCGACAACTGAAGAAAAAGTATTTGGTTGTACTGGATTCTGTAATTGTAACTATAAAAATACTACATTAATGATCTTTGAAAATACAACTGGTAAATCAAAATCTCTAACTGTAGCATTAAATACTAAAATTCAAATTCGATTATCTCTTGATGGTACTGGAAATGCTGTTTACTACACTAAATCTGGATCAGCTACATCTTGGACTTCACAAGGAACTATTACTAACTTTGCAACTACAGCTGGATCTCCTTTATATATTGGTAAAGAAGAAGAAACATCAACAGTATATTGGAGAGGTACAATTGATTTAAGTGGATGTAAAATTGTTAAAGCTGGTGTTGAATATCCATTCTTCCATCCAGAAGGATCAGTAACAGTTAAAACTCTTGAAACTTCTAAACCAGGATTATGGTTATCTAATTTATCAACTCCAATTTATAATTCTAATTCAGGCGGATTCCTAGCAAATAACTTTATACACAATAATGAAAGTTCATTTAACACTGTTAACAGTGATATAATTGGTAACTACGCTTATACATTTACTCAACGTGGTATAATACATAGAGTTGCTGGTTCATCTCATTATGATCAAGATAGTTACAATCAAATGTGGTCGCCTAGTGCATTAAGTTGTATATCACATGAAGCAATTATTATACCAGAATTGTTATTACAACAAACATACACAACTTATCAATCTATGGTTGTACCTGCTGATCCTGATACTCAATCGTATGATGAAACTAAAAATAAAACTGTTGAATATAATTTTATTGATAATAACAATAATGATCCTGCTACAACAACAGCATATAACGGTAGATTTGTAGGTGTAGATTGGTCATATGAACTTAAATTTACACCTAATGGAAATGGATCTGGTAATAATTATGGATCTGGAAGTGATCCTTATGTTGATAATGGATCTAACGGTGGATGTATTGCTGGAACAATTGAATATAATTTACTTGTTAACGGAGAATATGTAACTTGTACACAGACTGTTAATGAATGTATGCAAACTGGTCAATCATATTTCAACTCAAATTCACCTCAATCAGGAAGTGTTTTAAATGATTCTAATTACAAAACTACAACTTATCAAGTTCAGAAATCAGCTTGTTGTAGTACTTATTTAGAATTATATAAAAATGATTATGTTGTACAAGGCAGTTATAAATTAAATGGATCATTAAGATCTTATAAAGATGGATGTACAGTTACAATTACTCCAGGAACATATACATTATATACTGATACAGTAAGATGTGGTGTTGGTTATTCTGGTAGAGCTTTAATGTGTAGCAGTGGATCTTACATGTCAATGACAGATGAATGCACTTATGGATATTGTGGTAATGTAACTGCAAGAGGTTCTGTTACATTAGCAAAAGCTGATCAACAGGAAACAGAAACAGGAATTAATATCTATCTTAATATGACAGATCTAAAAGCGCAATATGAAGCTAACGGATTGCCTTGGACTGGTGATTGTAATACATCAAGATTCCAATTTGAATTCTCAACAACTAAATGTACTAGTCCTTGGTGTACATCACTTGTAATAGCAGAAAATGTAGATATTAATAATCTTGGTGATATATCGAAATTAAACGACGTAATTTTTAGCAAGTAAAAATATACTGACGTCGTGTTATAAATCTAATCTAACTGGGAATAATATAAATATGAACTTACTTGAATTACAACAAAGAGCAAATGTACTTGTAGAAAAAGCTAACGCATATGAAGATTCACTTCAGGGCGTAACTTGGAATGAACAAGAAATCATTAATCAACATAAATATACAGACATTTATAGCTTACGTCCAATTATGAAACTCTTATTTGGATCAACAATTACAGAGAAAACAAATCGAACTCTTGACAATGATGTAGCTTTACGTGTGTTCGCATCTACAGCTCCAATGTGGAACTCATCATTTAATCTATTATCATTTAAAAAGGATAGTCAAGTATTAAATCACAATCCTGTAACTGGTAATACTTATACTTATACTTTACCTACTTTAAATCCTGGTGATATAGTTGAATGTAATATTATTACTACACTAACTACAGGTATTGGAACTGATACATCACTTGAGTTTGATCTCGTAGGACCTAGATTGACCTATAAGATTTATAATAAAACATTTTATGAATCAGATATGAATTGGACTCGTCAAGGTACAAGTCAATATGTACTTCAAGCTGGATATAAATTAAAAATTTATTCTTATATGAAGGTTATATCTTCTGATAAAATGCACCGTAGTGGATCAATATCTGTATATCATAGTGATGGTAGATTTTTACAAGAGTATACTGTTGATCAAGATTTTCCATATCCAATACCAACGTCAATACAAATTAATAAATCTGTATCACCATGTAGTACTAATCCAGATGATGTAACTGTTATATATAAGCAATCTTCTCAAAGTGTTGATTATAAAAGTGATCAACACGAGTTCATGAATGATATTCATAATTATAATAATTCTAATTTAATAACTCTTGATGTAAAACAAAACACGTTGACCGATCGTGAATCGCGTATTAAACAAGGTATTAACTATAGTTATTCTGCTAATATTCAAGATGCTCTTGTAACTGAATCACAAGTTGCTAACGTATTCAAATGGAATACAACAACATCACAAGATATTAAAAATAATACAATTACAGTATCTCGTCAAGTACCAGGTATAGTTTGTTATTATTTAGGTAATGATTATAATGGTGAATATACAGCAACTATTCCATATAATCCAGGAACAATGAAGTTAAATCAAATTAACTATTCAACTCCACCATCATACGGAGCATTCTATACAACAGATCCAACTACATCTCAAGTACCAGTTAGACAAGGAGTTTTAGCAGAAGATATTGGTCATGAAGCATGTAGAATATTTATACCAGGTATGCATTTTACACGAGGTAAACTTGAATCTCCACAACAAATTTGGCAACCAGATATGAAGTTTGGAGATAGTAATATAGGATTAGGATATAATTGGCAAGGTCAAGCATTATATCATGAATTAGTATTTAAGAATAGAAGATCAGGTTCTAAAAAAGCAAACGTTGATTTTGTACCAACACTTGATACTGTAGCAGACAATGATCCACAAGGATTAGCAACTAGATTTGCACTTGCTCAGCAAAAGAAATATTATAAAAATAGACCTTGGTTTAATGAGCTTGATGAACTAGTAGATCTTGATCCAACTAGACTACAAAAAATAATTGAAAATAATTCTTATATAACTACCAGTGGTGGATCTTTTGATAAATCTAAATTTACAGTAGCTACAGGCGGTGAATTAGATGATAATGGAATCTTAAATGATTGTAGTAAAAAGGTAACAGTAACTGGATTAAACATTCCTTTAACTGATGAATTAACTATTTTTGGACCTAAAATAACTTTTGAATTTGATTTCACATCTAACTATCAATCTCCTAACCTTCAATTTTGGGCACGTGAAGGATTCGATAATAGTGTAAGATGTGGTCTATCAAAAGGTGAAGCTGAATTTACGTCGTCAATGGTTGAAGTTATCTCTAATACACCATCATTTTTATTTAATTGGACTCCTTCTGGAACATATCAAATAAAAATAATAGTAAAGAAAATTAATGATCAAATTAAATCTACATTTCAATATATAAATACTTCAGACAACTCAATTTGGAAAGAGGATACAATTGATAACACTCCTACTAATGGATCATTTACTATTCAAGAGCTTTGGATTGCTAATGACTCTCTTAGATCTGGTGAAACATCAAAAGTATACGATCTATCTCCAATCAAAATAGTTGATCAAGATGATACAGTTCTATTCAGTGCTCAAGGTGAAGCATCAAAAACATATATGACAGATGAACAGTTTTATAATCAATTTAAGTTAGATTACGATATGTTCACTAGAGCATTCAACCTTCCTCAATAATTACTTAACAACAGGATGTATATAAAATATGAAATTTAGTAACATAACAAGAATAAATCCAGAAGCATTGGCAGATGATATACCAGTTATTCATGGTCAAAATTATTATATAAACGAAGAAGCAGTTGTATGTACATTTAATAACTCTCCTGAATCTGTGTTTGATCAATCAGGAATGAACGTGGCTGTAAAATCATTAACTCCTGTAACTGAATTTATATACATTGTCAATAATAAATTATCATTTAAAACTGATCGCGGAATTCTAGTAACTAACTTAACAGCTACAAAACAGAATTATAGAGGTGGATTTCAAGGTATAATAGGATTTGATACATCTACTTCAGAATATCAATTTATTAATTCAAATGTAACAGCTAAATCTGATGTAACATTTACAGCTAGAGTTAACACATCACGTAAATTAGAAATTCTAATCGACGAATTAAATGATGTTTGGACTATTCCTCTTGGTGAATTTAGATGTTTTATCGACAACCAACTTTACACTATTAACTATAATACTTTACTTCCTAATACTTTTGGTGATACATTTACAATTACTTTACCTGGTTGGACTACTGTTAATATAACTCCTACTACAAATTATATCATCGATGCATTCGTGGCTGGTAATACTTTATATTTATCAACTAGAACAAGACAAATTGGATCTGCTCCTTATGATTGGACAAAGATTGATACTACTGAATCAACAGTTATTTGGAGTGAAGATTCAAGATTAATAGGTGGTAACATAGTAGGTAATGCAACAGCAAGTCAATTCTTTATTGTAAACTATAATACATCAACTATCTACTGGATCGATGCAAAAGATTTTAGTATATTACAGGAATATATTCATAAACAACCAATATTAGGAACAGGATCAATTGATAAATTTTCAATAGCTATAGTTGATAAAGAAGCTGTTTCAATATTATCTGCATACGTAAGTCTTAATACCTGGTTAATTAAACCTAAGTTATATTTTTCATTTAATCAACTATCAGCCTATGAAGATATAACAACTAACTATCTACGTGAAGAAGTTAAATATGTCAGAGATCTAGATGCTTTATTCATATCTTCAACTCAACGAGAAAATATGATTCTTTATATTCTTGATAATAAAGTTTTATCTGGATGCCACACTAATAGTAACTGCATAATTGGAGATTTCAGCGCATATCTAATTGAAAATGATACTCTTTATAAATATACCAAAGTAGAAGATTCTGGTGAATATGAAGAATTAGATAAAGCTAAAGGCATAATCAACTTTGAAAATTATATCTATATTGGATCAGACTTAGAACCTGATATTGGTGGATCTACAATGAGAGATACCGAAATAAAATTTGAAGGTAAACTAGCTCTGGTTGATGGAGATGATGTAAGTATTGAATCATCTGGTGATGTACCAAAAGATAAAAAAGATTTACCAGTTAGAACAGATCAGGATAATCCAGACAATTGGTGGTACTTATACACTAAAACTCTTAGATATCCAGTATCATATACAGATTGGATTAAAATTAGTTTAATGCCTACTACAAAAATTATTAGTATTAGTCTTGTTGAAGATCCAAATAAACCACAAAAAGGAAAAAAATAATGATTCATATTCTATACGACGGCGATATACTACTAAGAGGATTATTTGCAAAACAGCTACCACCACATGTAGCAGCTCAAGTAGTATTAAAAGTTAGAGATAGAGAAGTACGCGAAGCTAGAAGATATTATAAAGATTTTACTAGAACTCCAGTTAAATTTTATTTTTGTATATCAATGAATAGAGGATTTAGAACTTGTCTATTTCCATACTATAAAGCACAAAGATCTAATAAACTCTCTAATCAATGGTTAGCATTTAAAGAAGAAATTATTAATCAATTATATGCTTTTAGATTAAGTATTGTATCCTCAATGGTATTCGAATGTGATGATCTTATTTCAATACTAGCATCAAATCTAGTTGAAGATGAAAAAAATAATGTTATGATTATCTCGTGTGATAAGGACTTCTTACAGATTCCAAAATTAACAATCAAATCAAAGAAAAAGAATGGTACTAAATTAATTAAAACAACTGTTGAATCTAGTATGCATGAACTGGCTAAACAGTTCTTACTTGGTGATAGAATAGATAATATTCCTGGTGTTCCACATGTTGGAGTAGTTACAGCAGAGAAAATATTAGAAGGAAAAAACCTAAAAAATTTATATCAAGTTTATGAGTTTGTCAAGAGTGTATATAAAGAACATGGATTAATGTTTTATTTTCCTAGTAATATGGTACTACTTCGAATGTTAACTAAATATAATGTTCCATTAAAAGATCTGGCAAGAGTCCTTGAAAGAGATTGTCTTAATCCAGAACATACAATTGAAGATCATACAGAGATTCCATTCCTCAAGAAAATTTTTAAATATATGAATAATATTAATCAATTTAGGACGGAAGCATATCAAAGGAAAGGAAAACTTCCACGATGAAAATCAAACAATGTACTGATTTATTTATACTCTCAAAAGATAAACGACCAGTTGATAATACAGGAAAATATTCAACTATAGATGGAGCTGCTAAGATTCCTTATCAAAAATTTAAAGCAGCACGTGATAATGGATACACAATTTCAATTAAACTTGGACCTATAGGTACAACTGGTTATTCAATTTATTGCATTGACTGCGATCATTGTGATTTTTCTCATCCAGTTTATAAATGGATTAAACAGACAGCAGATACTCCATCACTAATTGAATTATCAACTTCTGGTCAAGGTGCTCATATATTTGCAATAAAGAAAACAACAGAAGATATTGGAACTAGATTCATGGATTTTACAGGACAACAATTAGAAGTCTGGACAAGAGTACGACACATTGTGAGTCCAGCATTGGAAACAATTGTTGATACAGAATTAAAGGAATGTAACGTTGCAATCTTTGATAAATTAATAGAGCTCTCTGATGAGCAAGAGCGATTAAAAGCTGAACAGTATGAACGAGAACGAGCTAAATTAAGTAAGACTAAATCTAAAAAGAATTATAAATTTGTTAAACCAGAAACAGACATTGCAGTATTTGCAAAGAGTGATAAGCGATTACGAGAAATTCTTGAATCTGATCCTTTTGACGTAGATAATTCAGCAACAGATTTAGCACTCGTCCGTAAGATATGTTACTACTATGATACAAAAGATATAGATATAGTAAAGGATGTATTTGAAAGAACTGATTGGTATGCTAAAAAAGATGACATGCATGTTAAGAAGTTCTATAGACCAGGATACTTAGATAGACTTATAGCTTTGAGTTGAGGTCCTTTATTATGCAATTCACAATAAAACTAAAAAATGATAGATATCTTGATTTATTACTATTACCTTCAAAACGAGTACTAGTAATATTATCACCAATACCAGATCTAACAGAAGAACAATTAACAGATTTAGTAGCGGCGTTTGGTTATAGTGTAGCACTACTTCTAACTGATACAGTGTTTGAACCAGATTTAAAAGATAAAGAAGTAAAACAACAATATGAAAATCTATTAAATGATTGTTTTAATTTAGATACTGTAGATGCACTAGGATGTATCTTAAATGCAGCAAACTTAATAATTTCAGGATTTGAAGATAATGAAGTATAGATTAGAATTACACTCAACTAAAAATATTAATCCAGAAGAAGATGTATTTGAATCTTATCCAGATAAAGAATATATCAAAAAACTCTCAAAATTAAATAGACCAGCTATATATGCATTAAATAAATATGATATGCCAATTGGTGTAGTTGTCTTAAATAAATCTTTTAGAGCTGTAAAGATTAATTACATTATGATTCATAGATGTTATAGGAATTTAAAAATTGGGTATAATCTAATTAAGACAGTTCTGTCAATGCTTAATGATGATTTCTGTGATGTGGACATTATATACACTGTTTGTCCTCAAAAGATAGATACAACAGCATATCAAAAATTATTATTAAAACTAGGATTTCAAGTAACTACAATAAAAGCTAACGGAGATATAGTCTACACTTATGCGAAATCAATTTAAAAAGGCAATAGATAAGATTAAATCAGGTGAACAAACGATTCACCTAATGCCTGTTTATGGATTTAATTTTCAACTAGGTAGATTAAATTTATTACTTGGATCTCCTGGTGCTGGTAAATCTCTAATGACTATGCACGTAATGTTAAAAGCAATGTCTGAACATAAACGCATATTACTTCTATCAAGTGAAATGAGTATTTATCAATACACAATTAGAATCTTGAAACATGAATTAGGTATTAGAGGTGATGATGCTACTGTAATTAAACAGTTAAATAGTCCTTTATGTCAAGAACTACTAACTAAATTAATAGATCAACTTGACGATTCAGTTGACTACAGGAATGTATTTAAAGAAAATCTTGAAGAACTTTTATCATCAACAGATCTACCTGAAAGATATGATCTTATATGTTTAGATTATATTCAAAATACTCCTTGGAAATCATGTCCAGATGAATATTCAAGATTAACTACAATATGTGGAGCAATAAAAGCATTTACTCTAACAGGCTTAGATAAAACAGGAGTTATCTGCTCTCAAGTATCTAAAGCGCAATTCAATGAAAAAGGTAAAGTAAATGATGATATAGTACTACTTCCAAAAGGATCTAATGCTATATTTGAATCTAGTGATTATGTTGTTCAACTACTTCGTGATCCAGATACAGGATTAGTTCAGATATCAAATACAAAAAATAAAGATTGTCAAGTAGATCCAAAGAAGATTTACAAAATTAATCCAGATTTAAGATTCAGTGAGGTTAAATAATGTATGAGATAATTGGAATTTTAGTTTGGATGATTATAATATGTTTAATACTTATAGGTGAATTTCATGGCTAAAAAGACTTTAGATGATTACAGATTTGAATTAAATATTTATCTACGCAAAGCTGAATGTCCAGATCCAGATAAGTTTATTGATAACTATGAGAAGATTTTAAAATTATCAGAACCTCTAAAATATAAACATATTGGTATTTTACGTGTACCTGAAGATCTATACAAAGCATGTCAAGCTATTGTACCAAAAGAAGTATTAACTAGATTTGAAACAAGACTTCAACACTATCTTAATACAGAGAAAGATATAGGAAAATTAATTCAATTTAGAAATAATATTTCAGAACAGTTTACAGATTTATATAATGAGTGGTCCAATGTCACAACAGAAGAAATCAAATCAAAATATAACTAATGCACAACTACTATTCAGACTAAAACGTTTAGCAATCGTAAGACAGTTTAAAGTATCAACATTGATTGCATACATAGGATTAAACCTAGTCAATAAAGGTAAAGTTGTTCCAGTATCTCAAGGTCTAAAGATTATTAAAAAATCTAAACTAGACCTAAAGATTGAAAACAATATTAATATTCCTTGTGTAAATGTTCTTGATGCTATGATACATCTGGTGATCTATAAACGAAAACTTATAAATCATTTTATTAAACATTCTGAATATGAAGTTTGGGAAGATGAGGTTACTGGACCTCTGTTTGATATATTAGAACAAATATCTAAAATATATAAAATATAATGGAGATTATATTATGATTTTTGAAGAAGTACATCAATTAACTCCAGATGAACGAAACACTTTACTATTCTTAACTGGTGGTCTACGAATAATTGATAGTAGGAATATTAGTAAAGATGAACTCTGGAACTTAAAAGAATTTTTTGGGTGGAATAATAGACCAGATTTAGAATTACTTAAAACAATAATTAAAAAGGATTGTGTAATAACAAAACTATGTCGATAATTTTTGATATTGAAACTGATGGTTTTTATCAGGACGTAACTAAAATACATTGTATAGCTTTAAAAGAGATAGGTGAAAAAGATGTAAGACTTTTTGGTCCTGATTCTATTCCCGAAGCTCTAAAGATACTACAAGAAGCTGATGTTTTAATTGGTCATAATATTATTCAATATGACCTACCAGTAATTAAAAAATTATATCCAGAAACTAAACTTACAGATAATGTCCTTGATACTATAAATCTATCTATGATTTGTTTTCCTGAATATCCTGCTAATCAACATTCACTGGAAGCCTGGGGAAATAGATTAGGTTTTGAAAAATTCAATCCAATGACAGGTAAAGAATATACTCCTGAAGAATGGAAAGAACGAAAAAAGATAAAAGATAAAGTTTGGGATCACTACACAGACGAAATGGGAGCATATTGTAAACAGGACGTTAGAGTAACTGAATTAGTATTGTGGCAATGTAATATTGATAATCTAGATCCTTTTACTATTGATCTTGATAGAAAATTTGCACAAATAATATCAAAACAAATCATTACAGGTCATTTGATTGATAAACCTAAACTGTTACAACTTGTTGATCAGATTACTCTTGATGAAACAAATGCAGCTGAAGAATTAGTTAAACATCTTCCAACATTTATTGATTATGATTTTCATGTGTTCAAACGTGCTAATCAAAATAAAGGAATCAAAGCTGGAGATATAGAAGCAATAGAGATTCAAACTTCATTTAATCTAAACTCAACTCAACATTGGATGAGATATCTAAAAGAAAAATATAATTTTGATCCACCACTTGTTAGACGTAGAGGTAAAGAAGATCCTACTCCTTGTTTAGATGATGAAGTTCTAGCAAGTATTGAGAATAAATATCCAGAAGTAAAAGATTTATTATTATATAAAACAGCAACAAAAATTAAAAAAATGATCTATTCTGGAGATACAAGTGTTTATAATCTACTTGATAAAAATGATATAATTCATGGTAAACTTTATGTTGATGGAACTGTATCTGGTAGATGTTCTCACACAAATCCTAATTTATCAACAATGCCTGGTGTAAGAACTAATGATAATGGTCCAATACTAGGAATTAAAGGTAAATATGCAGTTGAAGTTAGATCATTATTTAAAGCAAATCCAGGATTTAAACAGGTTGGATTTGATGCTAAAGCACTTGAATATATGTGTCTAGCTCACTATGTAAACAATCCAGAATTTACAAATGAAATTGAAAACGGTGATATTCATACTTGGACTCAAAAAACTCTAGGATTTGAAACACGTAAACAAGCTAAAACTTTTGAATATGCTTATCTTTATGGAGCTGGTAAAAAGAAATTAGCTGAAGGTCTATCTGCTGGAACTGGTAAAATATATACTACAAAAGATGTAGATGTAGCAATTAAAAAATTTATGGAAGCATTACCAGGATTAGAAGCACTACAAGATAACCTTAAAACTCAGTATAAATCTAAAGGAACTATCACAGGACTTGATAAACGTGAACTACATGCTAGATCAGATTACAGCTTATTAAACTTATTATTACAATCAACAGGCGCAGTAGTAATGAAACAATGTTTAGTATATCTAGTTGAGGAATTAGATAAAGCTAAGTTAATCTGGGGAACAGATTACAATATCAAATTAAATGTTCATGATGAAGTACAGGCAGAGGTTAAACCTGATAAAATTCCTGCCTATGAGGAATGTGTACAAAGAGCTGTAGATAGAACTAATAAAGATTTAAAATTAAATTGTCGATTACAGATAGATATTAAAATAGGAGATAACTGGGCAGAATGTCACTAATTGATTTAGATGAATTTATTTTTGCTATTATATTAGCATTATTATTAGGAGTTTTTATATTATGTCTTTAACATATCTTTACAATAAGTTAGAAAAAATGGATAAAAGGGAACAGTATTGTTATATACAGAACATTATCATTCAATTTCAAATCACACCTAAATATGATTTAATGACTTGTATGGAATCTTATCCAAAAAATCCACTTGGATATTTAGTTATGCATTTAACATTAGATCAACTTCAGGAACTTGTACCAAAATATCTAAGAGAATTAGTTGGTCAATCAACATTTAACACTGATGATATATTAATTATGGATCTTGTTGATTACGCAACAGATCTAATTGATAGAAAATTAGCTCCAAGTCCTCATTTAGAAAACGCTGGAGATGTATTAAGAGTGCTTGAATTTGGAGCAGGTAAATATAAAGAATGGGATTTTCTTAAACTAAATCCTTATGTCTTAGTACCAGCAATATTTAGACATGCATATAAAAAAGAATATATATCTGAAATAGATGAAGAATCACATCTACCACATGAAGCTCACATTGATTCAAATTTAAGAATGATAACAATGATAAACGAACATGAATCTAAAAATTCTTAATTTAAGAGATTTATGAGTTGTAGTAAATTAAGTAATTAAAGGATTATGCAAATGAGTCACAAATTAGAAGTAGCATTTTGTCAAGGAACATCAAATTTATCTAAAATGATTTCAAGAGTATCAAGGATGATATGTCGAGATAAGCAAACAGGTTCATTTATTCCTAGTCATGTATTATTAATTCTCGATAATTCTATTATTTTTGAATCATCTACATATAAACAAGATGATACTGGAGCAAAAGTATTTGAAAAAGGAACTAGAATATTAGAGCGTGAAGATATTGATAAACATAGTGAAGCATCTATTATCAAACGTACAACTATATCTAGGAACTGTGATCCATATCTAGCTCTAAAATACGTTGCAAAAGCTAGTAACTATCACTACTCATATAAATCAATATTCAAATTCTTATCTAATGGTCACTTACGTAAAGATAATGGAAAAAGGAAAGATGAGTATATTTGTTCTGGGTTAGTACTAGATGCATTTCGTGAACCAATCTTTAATAACAATAAAGCTCTAAGATCTGTTACAACTAAATTTAAAGATTTAGATTCAAACTCTGTTACTCCACTAGATTTATTTCTAGCTATGAATGAAGCTGGATATAACTTCTTTGAAACAAAAGGATTTATTGAATAATGCTAATGCACAATTAGCAAACTTAATTGAGGATTATTTAATTATGCTAGTCATATATGATTTAGATAGAACTTCTTTATTTTGTCCATTAGCAGATATTATGGATAAATTTATTCCAAAGAATAGAACACTTAAAAAATTATATTTTAAACTTTATAGATTTGTACACATCTTGGAAATGAAGTTTAATTTATTAGAGATTAATAATGAAATGTATAAACGAGCTAAAGCCTATGAAACATTTCCAAATACAACTCAAATTGTAGTTACAGCTAGGCATTATACTCCAGTCGTAGAAGAACATATTGAGAGAATTTTTAGAGATATTTCAATAGTAGCAATATGTGTAGCTCATGGAATTACAGGAATGGCTAAAGTAGAAGCTGTTAGTAGGTATGTAAAGTTAGATAAAAATGATGAGATAGTTATGTACGACGATAATTTTGATGAACTACGAATGATGCACGATGTGTATAAAGATAAGTTCTCTGGTTTTCAAGTATTATTTAAGGATGGACGAGAAGAAATAAGTCATGTATATTGATCTATTACCAACACAAGAAAAAGTATGTAATCAAATAAGATTTGCAAAAGATCGATCTATTAATATTATTAATTACGTTGGTGGATTAGGATCTGGTAAAACATTTCTTGGTGCATTGATGACAGCTTGCTATATTTATTCTTATCCTAATTCTAAAGTGTGTATGGTAGGACCAACTATTCCACTAGTTAGAGATAACACTTTTGCTACATGTGTTAAATTTTTAAAGAATCTGGGAATAGAGTTAGAGAATCTTAATAAAGAGAAAACAATGTATCTATGTTCTAATGGTACAACTCTAATGCTAACTCACGGTCAATCTTATAAACAATTATTAACATATGAATTTAATTTTATTGATGTTGAAGAAGCAAGTAAGATTTCAAATTCAGTATTAAAACAAGTACAAGGACGTTTAAGATATGTCAATGGAAATGCTCCACTTATATTACTTACTCATACTAACCCACCTGGCTCTACTAATCACTATTGTCTTAAATCTGGTACAGTTTATCTAGGTTCATCCTACGAAAATACTAATCTACCTGATGGATATATTGATGAACTAGCTAAGAATATGACCGCTGAAGAAAAAGATAAATTTATTAATTCTAAAATTACTCCAGCTTTAGATGATGCTTTAATATCAAATTATGATCCACTCGATATTAAAATAGTTAACACAGAACTTCCTGAAAAATATAAAGTATTTATAACATGCGACTTTAACTACTCGCCTATGTGTTGGTATTCAGGAATTATAACAGAAGATAATCAATTTTTATTTTTAGATGAGCATCTTAATTTAAGAATTAACACTGAATCTCAAGCTAGAGCAGTTTTTGAATATTTAATGGAAAAATATAATTGTAAAGATATTTTAGTATATGGTGACTCTGCTGGTGCATTCAATCAAAGATTAGATAATGATTATATCGTAATGGATAATGTTGCTACAGAATTAGGATTAAAACTTGAAATAAAAATTCTTCCTAGTAACCCAAGAGTAACACAAAGATTATCAATCTTTAGAACACAGATCAAGAATCATAAATATAAATTTAATCTTGATCATATGAAGAAAACTAACTTTGTATTTGAAGCAACAAGAATTGATCTAAGTACTGGTAAAGTTTTAAATCCTACTAAACAGGAACTTGAAATTGAACCAGATCTTATTTATACACCTCACGCAATTGACGCAGTCAGTTACTTAATGTACTATAACGAACACACAAAGGAAATAGATTAACATGGCAGAAATATTTGACGGATTACCATTTTACATTGGATCAGGCACTAAGATTAGTGAAGATAGATTACCTGAAGTACAGAATGCTATTGGTAGAAGAACACGTGATGTATCTCAATGGAGAGATAGATATTTTAAAGGTAAACAAATTAAAAAAGCAATTCATGATGACGAAGCTGGCGCAGTACAAAATGTTAACATGATGTTTGCTTACAATGCCTATTTTAAATTTTTACATCAATCATTAATGTCATTAAGAGATAGTTTTAGATTAGGCGCTTCAAATTTCCAAGTAGATATTGAAAGACCTACTACAGTTTTAAAGTCTTATTTAGATGCTTTACAAACTCAAAATGATTTAATAGTTGATGATGCTATTACTTATGGATGTGCTAGCTTGTTATTAGATATTGATCTTGATACAGGTGAACCACAACCAGGTATTATGCTAAATAGAGTTCAATCAGGAAAGATTATTTATGATTTTGAACAACCAGGATCTGGTATATTCACTATCAGAGTAACTCCAGAACTCGCATATAAGTATACATTTCTATCACAATATAATAGACAAACACTATTTAACAAAGCAATTGCTAGTGCAGAGTCAGTAGCAGAGATTAGAGTATTTGTTGGCGAGTTAGTAGTAAATGGAAAAATGGATGACTATGTAGTTATGATTTTCCAACGTCGAGTTATATATGCAGAAAAAGGTAGATCGCTAACAACTTTAAGAGCAATATCAATCAACGATAAGAATGATGATTATTCACCAATCTACACAGTTCTTAAAGCTAGTGAAATATCAAGAGATGTATACAAACTGATATTTGACTATAATGATGAAGTAACAAATCCAATTAGAACAGGTGCTTGGAATTTAGATTCAAACGCTTGGGAAGAAGCACGAAGAACAAGATATTTAAAATTATCTCCAGTAGCTAACTCTCAATTGAACGCTTTATTACCAGGTAACTTGGATATTACAGGATTAGTATCTATTCAAGATCAAATTCAGTTATTATCTCAACAAGCAACAGGATTAAATGATTACACTAAAGGTGAATCTACAGGATCAGTTAGAACGGCTGCTGAAGCTATGATGTTATCTGATTCTGCTAGTGGAATATTAAATATTCTCGCTAATAAGATTAAATCTCAATTAATTCTACCTTGCTTGGCAGATATCTTGGAGATCTTAAAAGTAACTTTATCTGAATTTACTGATATCTTTGATGATAGTCTATATGTAGATGTGGATATTGCTAAAGATCAACAAGAAGCTAACTTACTGATGTCATTGATTAACATGCCAATGTTTGGAGCAGTTATTCAAGGACTAGATAGTGTTCAAGCATTACAATTATTTAGATGGATTTTAGAGAAACTTCATATCTCTGGAACAGCATCTGTGTTTGATACACTAACTACAAATGCAGTAAATCAAATGAATGTACAACAACAATCTAATGGAGTACAACAATAATGACAAACTTTAATGAAAGTAAGTTATCTAAGGTATTAGCTAGGAGAGTAATTGTTCCAGAGGATAGATCTCAATTACTACCTTTATCAACTCCTATCTATTGCCCAACTCATAACGGTGTTAGAGCCGCTAGAGTTACAATTATTAATCCTCAATCCAACTCATTCTATACAGATAATTCAATAGCTGATACAGTAATGATTGGATGTCAATATAAAAAAGTAGCAGCAGCTGCAAACTCTGATATTAATGTAATCGGCACACCAACAGTTACAGATGATGGTCTTTATTTAGGTGATGACCAAAATCATTATGAAGTAGCTTATGGTAAAACTTGTACATTTATCTATTTGAATGTAACAACAGGTGCTAAGATCGGTGCAATGCAATCAGGAACTACATATCCAGCATTAACATCTCCTTATACTTGTTCAAAATTACAATTAGATATGACAGCCACAGGCGCAGTTACATTAACAAACTTAGATACTGGAGCGACTACATCTAAAGGTAGTATTGCTAGTGGAAAAATTATCTTTGTATCAGGTCCAGCTTATATTGATTTGAATGTATCAACTGTAAATGGTAAACCTGCATTAGGTACACCTGAACACTTAGAAGCTGTTACTAATCCAAATAGTGTTAAAAATACAGTAGATATAGATTTAAGCAAAACATTAAATTTAAAATACTTTGTACCACACGAAGTAGATCTTGAAACAGATGTTGATTTAATGGATATTATTAAATCTGATTTTGCTGTTAAATTTAAACACTCAGTATCATCTAATATCATGAGTCAAATAGCTGCGCTTAAAGCTGCTAACAGAGTAACTACTATCGATCATGGTGAAACTCTACCTGAAACTCTTGGTAAAGTATTAACTGATTATATTCATAATGGTACTGGTCAAAGATTCTCAATCTATAAATATGATAATGGAGCACCAATTGAATATATTTCTACAAGTGCTCAACCAGAAATTGATGATATAATCAAAACAGATGATCAATATCAATATGCAAGTATCAATCAACGTAATATTCCTGGACTTTATTACTTTGAAAATCCAAGTTTAGTACTTCCAGAAGCTACTCTACAACAATATCAAACTGGATTAGTTAATGGAACTATTAAAGATTACGTTGAAAGAAAACTAAATGTTGATTCAGCAGAGATTGGATTTACAACAATTGGTGAAGGTATTTTTGGAACAAACGATTGTTTCGCAGTAGCTTTCACTGAACCATCAATTAAGATAGCTGATAGTACTGATTTCTATGGTAAAGAAATTTGTGTAACAGTTAACTATGGTGTGTTACTTGTAAATCAAACTAATCTCCGAGTTATAATATAAACTCTAATCTCATTTATTTATATACATCCTTTAAGTTTTTAGTTGATAAAAGGATTTTGATATAGAAACTAACATAAATATGAAAGGTAAAAACAGATGACCGCATTTACTACTGAACGTTGGGCTCAAAAAATGTTATTTACATTAAAAGAAGCTAAAGGTGGATTCGCTGCAAGAATCGTTAACCACAACTTCCACAATCCAGGTGGAGATAAAGCTGATGCAGTTAAAGTTATTAATCCAGATCTATCTGTAGTTGGTACGGCTACAGCAGCTGGTATGGATATGCCTGCAGGTTATGGAGATGCTAATTCTACAACAATCACTATTAACCTTGATATGCCTATCAGATATGCAGTTGGACTTCCTTG
>OJAW01000347.1_pt1 | contig 34640 bp, 28 predicted proteins | sample 1589151 | NCBI WGS metagenome assembly OJAW01 (sample SAMN03283290) | human gut metagenome | biome: human-associated habitat; material: feces | host: Homo sapiens | place: Peru | collected 2012
TGCCCCAAGGATAAAAACCGCTCGCCGTTTCACGGCGAAAAACCCCTGATGATAACATGATTTCTTGGAAGGAGGTTGTATCAAATCTCCCAAAACGATTTTGCATGGTAGGGACGCGATACTTCGCGTCCGCGCCAAATGACTGATATTCAATATGGTATTAAAATTATGGGCGGACGTGAAGTATCACGTCCCTACCGGGTTTGGAATGAATGAGAAATTTGTATGCCTAAACAACATTAGTCGGTATTCCAAATATTTTCTTCTTCGTCTTCATATGCATCCAATGCATCTGGCAAGTCTCCATAAGGATAATATCCAGTCCCTAATTGATGTTCTACATTAAAAAAATCGTCTTCAGGATAACCAACAAAATCGCCATAATGATTAATATAATGGGGTATACCATTGGGAGCATTTAAACATGTCAGCGCCTTTCCTTCTATAAAATGATTAAAATCAGTTGACAATTGATACTTTGCTTCTGTTATCAATTTCCCCTCAAGGGACATAAAACCAACATTCCCATTCTTTACATACCCCCAAGTATATTCACCAGCATCAAAAAAATCGTCAAAATGAAGTTGTGAAATAACCTCTAACTTTTCTTGTGCAAATTTATAAATACCTTTTTTACAACCCCTCCTAACGATAAAGAAAACATCGTAGCCTGTTGCATAAAAAAAGTCTATGTCATCATACATATTCCTAAGAATCTCCTTCCCTCTAATGTCTTTCAATCCTTTATATTTACAACTTGAACCATATTGTTTGATTTTGGAAAATATAGAATTCTCACATTGAGGTTGCAGTCTGTCAGGACATATAGTTCGACCGAAGCAAAACAACAAATGAGAAAAATCTAATTTGTTTTCTTTATTATAGAAGCAACCGTATAATTTAAGTCCCACTTCCCTATACCAACATTCTACAGGAATGTAAATAGAATTATTGATCTCGTTGAAAAATGCTTCTATTTCCGCTTTTGAGCGGAATGGTTTATACACAACTTTCATATTTTCCTACTTTATGGTTTGAATGTTCTTTAAGAATTTCTTCCCTTTGAACGCACCAATTGGTCTATGTAGCTACTTCTGTTTACAATCATATATTTCCAAAAAGTGTCACTTGTGACAAATTTCGGAAACAAAGATAGTGCTTTTTATCTGAATATGAGCAATCTATTTTAATTTTTTGTGTTTTAAATGGCAATTCAAAGATTTGGTGGTTTCATATTCATCCCACCCATCACCAAACAAACCCGACGAGAAGGAACCGCAAAAATCCACAAATTGTACAATAAGATATCCACAAATTGTATAGCAAAACGCCCTCAAATTGTATAATGGATTTGCCTCAAATTGTATAGTAGGCGGTGTAGAGTGCTGGGGATGTGGTGGTTAGTGTGTATGGAAAAAGCGGTGGGAAATCGTGGGATTTCTGCACCGCTTGTATTTTTTTAATTGTTGTTTACTGTGCGATTAGTATTCTTCTTCGTCGAAAAAGAAGTCTTCGTCGTTGGTTGGGTAATCAGGCCAAATATCTTCTATCGATTCGTAGGTTTCACCTTCGTCTTCTATTTCCTGGAGGTTTTCTATCACTTCCAATGGTGCGCCACTACGCATTGCATAGTCGATGAGTTCGTCTTTAGTTGCTGGCCATGGAGCGTCTTCAAGTTTTGTGGCTAATTCTAGTGTCCAATACATAATATGCGAGTTTTAAAGTTCCAAATTGTCTCACTTTTCCCATTACTGGAAGAGCGGAGAATCAACTCATTCTTAAAATTTTCGCAAAAATAATATTATAATTTGATATTAGGCATTTTTATCCCAATAAAATTCGGTGATATTGGCTTTAATATTGTTAAATCTTGCAAAAACGAAGAAGAAGTCGCTCAAACGGTTGAGATATTGCATCACAAGGGGCGAAACAAACGCCTCTTTTGCCAATGTCACCACCCGGCGCTCGGCACGGCGCGCCACGGTGCGGCACACATCGCTCTGCGCGCTCACCAGGCTGCCGCCCGGCAGAATGAACCCACGGAATGGAGCCTCCATTTCGTCGATTTTGGTTTCAAGAAGTTTCACATCGGCTTCGGTAAGACCGTAAACGGGCGACTCGGCGGTGCCGTCGGTTGCCAGATACGCCCCGATGTTGAACAACTTGTTTTGAATCGCGAAAATCACCTGTTGCACATCTTCGCTGCAGTGGGCATCTTGCTTGATATGGTGAGCCAAAAGTCCGATTTGCGCGTTGAGTTCGTCAACGGTGCCGTATGCCTCCACTCGCGTGCAGTCTTTATCCACACGCTGTCCGCCCACCAGTGCGGTGGTGCCTTTATCGCCTGTAAGGGTATATACTTTCATAATATCTGAATGTAAGACAAATGTAAGAAATCAAATTGCTGAATACAACGGTATCGTCTTAACTTCTTCAACTTCTTAACTCCTTAACTTCTAAAAATCTAAAATGCAAGAAATCAAATTACAGAAGACAACGGTATCGTCTTAACTTCTTTAACTTCTTAACTCCTTAACTTCTAAATCTCTTTAACTCCTTAACTTCTAAAAATTTAATTTCTATTCTCCGCTTCGAGAGCCGCAATGAGGGCGGTGCCATCTGCCACTTCAATGGAGCAGTCGATGTGCTTGCCACGGGCGAACGGAGAGTTTGCCGTGTCGCGCAGTTGTTCCAGTTGGTGGGTGTACATGCCATCAACGTTCACCACGAAAATGGGGCGATGGTCGTCGATGTTGACAATGATTTGCGAGAGTGTGCTGAGCCACTCATCGAGGGTGCCCAGTCCGCCAGGCAACACCACGAAAGCATCGGCACGGTCCATCATTATCACCTTGCGGTCGCCCAAGTCGTGGCATTTCACCACCTCATCGACCACGGCATCGGTGCGCCCCACAAATCGCTCCGGCACCACGCCCACAATGTGTGCGCCAGCATCGTGAGCAGCTTGCGCCACGGTGTGCATCAAGCCTGATTTCACGCCACCATACACCAAAGTGTGTCCGTTTTCACCCAGCCATTTGCCCAATGCTATGGCTGGAGCCTCATATTTTTCGCCCAAATTTTCGCGAGAGGCGCAATAAACTGCTACGTTCATAATACATGCTTATTGATTACGTGTTTCACTTCTTTGAAATAATACTTGCCGATTTCGCCTGTGGCTGTGTGGCGAATGCTGAGCAAGCCGTCGGGGAGCACGTCCACTATCACGCCCTCGAAGCACTCACCTGTGGGCAAATGCCACTGGTGCGCCTTGCCGTCGGCACGGTAGAGGCGTGAAATGTAGCGCGCGTGGAGTTGGCGCAGCACTTCCTCGTCGGCTTGCGAGAAGTCGGTCAAGCGTTCGATGCGCTCGTTCACCTCACGGAGCAACTGTTCCAAATCGTAGTCATCGCCAGTGATGTTTTTCAGCGACACAGGATTGGGCGCATCGCTCACGAATCGCTCCTGATTGATGTTGATGCCCACCCCAATGATGGAGTGTCCGATATGGCTGCCTAAGAGGGTGTTCTCTATCAGAATGCCACAAATTTTCTGGTCGCGGTAGTAGATGTCGTTGGGCCACTTGATGGAAATGCCCTCTGGCACATACTGGCTGAGCATATCAGCCACCGCCAGCGACACCGCCTCGCTGATAAAGAACTGGCGGCTTGGCTCAATGTGTGGCGACTTCAGCAGGTAGGAAAACGCCAAGTTTTTGTTGTCCTCGCTTTCCCAGCTGTTGCCTTTCTGCCCACGACCCGCCGTTTGGCGATAGGTGTAGATCACTGTGCCGCCGGGCAAAGCCGAAGCCGTGCCAGCCAGATAACTGTTGGTCGATTTCGTTTCGCTTAACTTAATGTAACGTGGCATATCAATCTTCGGGGAAAGTGACTTTCAACATGCGCGAATCGTCATCGTTCACGGTGATTTCCACTTCCACGGTGTCGTCGGGGAGCAGTCCGTCGATGCGCTCTGGCCACTCGATAAAGCAAAGCGCGCCACAGTCGAAATAGTCTTCCACGCCAATATCTTGCGCCTCAGCCTCATTTTCAAGGCGGTAGCAGTCGAAGTGGTAGATGAGTTCGGCAGTGCTGTCGCTGCGATATTCGTTGATAATGGCAAACGATGGCGAGTTGGTGCTGTCGGTTTCCACGCCGAGTTCACGGCAAAGCGCATTGATGAATGTGGTCTTTCCTGCGCCCATCTGACCGTAGAATGCAAACACGGTGTAGTCGCCCATTTCAGCCATAAACTGACGCGCCGCCTCAGCAAGAGCGTCAACATTATTGATAGGGATTTGTACTGTTCTCATAATTTTCAAGATTTATTTCTCCACAAATTTACACTATTTTTTGGAAAGAAACCCAATATCCACCCCCATTTTCCCATTTATAACATGTACCCGATTTGCCGTTTTCGGGTACATATCACCCACAACGTGTACCCGATTTGCCGTTTTTGGGTACATATCCACCCTAACGTGTACCCGATTTGCCGTTTTTGGGTACATATCAACCCCAACGTGTACCCGATTTGCCGTTTTTGGGTACATATCACCCCCAACGTGTACCCGATTTCCTATTTTCGGGTACATATCCCAATTATGCGTTGACCGATTCTATCACATTTTCAACATCGTTGTCGTTACCACCTCTCAACATGAACAACTCTATCAGTTCTGTATTGATATAATAGTTACTTCTTCCCAACTTTTGTTTTTGAAGCAAACCTGTTTCCTGCACTATTGTATCAAGATATTTGGCCGCAGTCTTTCTTTGAACCGCCATATCTCTTTCCATAAATTCAATTTTTGTGTATGGGTGGAAAAAGAGGTTGTTTATCAACTCATGTTTATATTGTTTTCCAAACAACGGTTTAAGAATAGATTTGTATTTCGCCATCAATGCAGATATACTTTTAACGAGCCTAATTGTCTCTATGGCAGTTTCCTCCACACCCTTAAGCATAAACACTATCCATTCCTCCCACACATTAAAATTATCAGGAGCGGTATCTCTGATTTCTTGTATCAGTCGATAGTATTCAGATTTATTGTGAGTAATATAGCGACTAAGATACAGAATTGGCAAATCCAGCAAGTCGTTCATCACCAAATACAAAATAGAGATAATTCGCCCAGTACGACCATTACCATCATAAAATGGGTGTATGCTTTCAAATTGATGGTGAATAATCGCCATTTTAATGAGGGGGTCGATGTCTTGAAGTTCTTGGGTATTGATATACTTCTCAAGATTAGACATATATTTGGCTACTTCTTCGCCTGTTTGGGGCGGAGTATAAACCACATCTCCTTTCGACGTCTTCAACTTTGTGCCAGAAACTGTTCTAAAGCCAGCATTATTATGCTCCAATTCTTTTTGAATTTGCTTAACAACATTCAACGTCAGCAATTTCTTTTTCCTCACCATTTCAAACCCCACCTGCATTGCTTGACGATAATTCAACACCTCTTTTGCTGCGGCATTGCTTATTTCACCTTTTATATCAAGTTCAGCCCTATACAACTCATCTGAAGTGGTCACGATATTCTCCACAGCAGAGCTATCCAAAGCCTCTTGAAGCACAAGAGAACTAAGCAAAATGTTCTCGTTAGGTATAGTAAGTGCCACACCTTTAAGTTCTGCCAATCGGCGATTCGACTTTGATAATTGACGCAGTATATTTTTCGTCTCAAAATCAAAATCCAAAGGCAACGCAGGAATTTGATAATCTTTGTTCATATCACTTGCAGATTTTTGAAATTAGTGTCCGGTAAACACACCTCTAAAAGTCATATTTTTCTTTAGCTCCACATTTTATATAGTAACCAAATGACTTTTCTCCACAAATTTACACTATTTTTTGGAAAGAAACCCAAAAACCACCCCCAATTAACAACCACTCTGAGGATAATTACCAGGGGCATAGATTCCACATGTGGTTGAATCGTGAATGGAATCAAAAACAAAAACAGAAAAAACAGTTCGTCGTTTCACGGCGAAAAAACCACAGATGAAATAATACTTTGGTAAGGACGTGATACTTCACGTCCACTCATAATTGTGGTAACATATTGAAGATTAACCGTTTGACGCGGACACGAATTATCGCGTCCCTACCATGTTAAACGCATTTGGGCGCCTTTTTATCTGATTTAACGCAAATTTAAATTTCTGAAAATTGGTTTTTCGCCGAAGGCGAGCGGTTTTTATCCTTTTGGCGATGCCGCCGCCCTCACTGGGGAGAGCGGCGTTAGCGCTGTGGTGTGGCTGATTCAAGCCCCAGCTTGAAATCAGACATGCCACAACACTAACGACAGGTGCGAAGCACTGGCATCGCCAAAAGGCTGTTTTTTTATGTTTTTGTTTCTGTGCCCCTCTCCCATGGTTTTCCCACTAATCCCCCCAAAAACATGTACCCGATTTGCCGTTTTCGGATACATATCACCCAAACATATCGGGGGGATTTTATGGGGGATTGGTAGATAAAATTGGGGGATTTGTCTAAATTTTTGGGTGGGTGATTTAACTTTTTGGGGTTTTCGTAGTCATATAGGCAAAGAATAAATTGACATAAGTTTAACCCGCGCCTCTTTGAGGATGCACAACACCAATAGAACTATGAGACGATTATTATTAAGCGCCGTTCTGGCGATGGCTCTCGCAGCTCCAATGAGTGCAGCCAACGGACACCACCACGATAAGCACCACCACGGATACTATCGTTGCGAAAAATGCGAGAAGCGGGCGAAAAAAGAACGCAAAAAACGCTACAAAAAGTACAAAAAATGGGCAAAACGCCACCGCCACCACTGCCCCGAAAGAGAAGTCGTGGTGATGCACCGCCCACCAGGAGGCAGATATGTGATGTATGCAGGAAGTCCACACTGGTATGCCGATGATGTGCTTTACAGAATCGAGCGACGCGGCGACAGCAACTGCTACATAGTGGTAAACTTCTCACTTTAGCACTTTCTAAAACTCATATATATTTATAGCACGGCTTAGCAATCCATACACACAAAGCCAAAAAATAATAACAACAGGCGGAGGCACCACAGCGTGCTTCCGCCATTTTTTGTATCTTTGCGAACGGTGTACGGCTATATCAAAAATGGCTGATTCAACCGCACTTTTAATTATTTGATAAAATATGACACAGAAACTTATAGTGATCGACGCTTGTATGCGCGACGGCGAATCACGCACAAAAAAGATTTTGAAGCCCATTGTGGAAGAGTTGGGCAAGAGATATGAGGTTGAAACCATCGTGCTCGATGGCGAAGACTATCAGCCTGTGGGGCGAAAAATGCTGGCAGAGCGCTCCAGCGGCTATGTGCCTGAGCAGATTGTGGAGCAAGCCAAGCGCATTGCCGCCGCCGACCGCATCGTGATTGCCGCTCCGTTTTGGGATATGAGTTACCCTGCCATTCTCAAGGTGTTTATCGAAAACATGTCGCTGTTCAACATCACTTTCCGCGACAACGGCACCTACTTTGAGGGCCTGTGCCGATGCCAAAAGTTGCTCTACATCACCACTCGCGGCATGAACGTGGCAACAGGCGACACCCTCGACGGCGCAACACCCTACTTCAAAGCCCTCAGCGCACTATGGGGACTGGGCGAAGTAATCACCCTCGCCGCCGCCAACATGGACTACTACACCCCCCAACAAGCCGAAGCCAAAATCCAGTCCACCATAGCCGAAGGCCTAAAAATAGCCCAAACCTTCTAACCACCGCCCCACAGGAAGCCGCAATATCGATTCATCATAACGTAGGGACATGCCTGGATGCATTGTTGCCGAATCGTCAATGAAATCAAAAACAAAAACCTAAAAAACAGCCTTGGAGCAACGTGGAATGCTTCGCATTTGGCGGTGCGACTGTGCGCTTTGCGTCATTGGAAACGAGTTTCCATGCCGCCAACCACACAATCCCTCCGCCACCCTCTTACGAGGACCTCTCACGTTGCCCCAAGGATAAAAAACCGCTCACCGTTTCACGGCGAAAAACCCCTGATGATAAAATGATTTCTTGGAGGGTTTTTACAATCATAACTTCAAGAGTAAGTCCCTTTTGTGTTCCTTGACCTTTATTTTTGAAAAAATCGAATAATCCCATAATAATTTTGTTTATGACAAATGTTGCTCATATTTTGAGAAATACATCCCTGAATCTATTTGTGACATATCCCAAAACAAAGATTATAACTGCAAGTCCCAAAAGTATAACCGCAAGAGATACTATCTTTATTCCTATTATAGACATTTTGCCAAAATTTACGATTAATGCTAATGAAAGTACAATAAATACAAGGCTAATCCATTTGCTATATTTACAGAAACTATTTAGCGTTTTCTCATGTTTATAACAAGCTTGACAGCATGGTACCTTGAATACATTATAAGTATTGACTCTAACCGTTCCCAAATCTTGAGAACTAATTTTGAAGCCCAAGCGGTCTATATAAAAATTATCATCAACTGTTCTTTTGTTACAGAAAGGACATCTTCTTTCCATGTTATTTTCCCTATATCCGTGTCGGGCGCAACTTTTATTCTTTTATGTTAATTTTCAGCATGGGGGTTGTTGGGAGGATTACTGGAAGGAGAGGAGGAAGTCGATGAGGGAGGTGCCTTCGTCGAGGTTGAATTTTTTGCGGAGGCGGTAGCGTGCGCCTTCCACACCACGCACGCTGAGTTGGGTGAACTTGGCGATGTCTTTGGTGGAGAGGTTGAGGCGCAGCAGAGCGCAGAATCGCAAGTCGCTGGGTGTGAGCGACGGATATTTCTCCTTCAGGTTTTTGAAGAAATTCTTGTGAATGAGGTTGAAATTGTTCTGATACAGTTCCCAGAAGTTGTCGCTGTCGGCATTTGCGCCCAGTTGGGTGAGCATCGACTGCATATCGCTCTGGCTGATGCTGCCCTTTCGGTGCTTTTCGCGCAGCGCAGTCTTGATACCCTCTATCGCCTGGTTGCGCGCCATGGCATCGAGTGCCATCGAAGCCACCTCCTTGGTCTTATCGTTGAGTTGGGCTTCCAGGAGTTGCCGTTTCTGCTCGGCGATAATCTTTTCTTGCTCAAGCATTTTAATGTCTAGTTGGAGTTTTTTATCCTCGTATTGGCGTTGCATGTCGCGTGCAGTTTTCCTTGTGCGATTGCGCACGAATAGGTAGATAGCCGCCACCGACATCAGCACATACAGCAATATTGCCCACCACGCCAAATACCATGGGCGCGGATAGGAGAAACTGTATTCCACCGTAGCCAACTCGGTGCCGTCAACGCTCTTCACCGTGGCAGTAAGGTGGTAGTCGCCATACGAGAGCGAATTGTAGGTAATCACTGGCTCGCTCAACTCGTTGTCAACCGTTATGCCGCCGCCTTTCAGGTGGTAGCAGAAGCGCAGCGGCTCAAAACTGTAGTTAGGATATGTGAGCGTGATGGTGATGTTCGACTCAATGTCGCCACCGCCAGCGATAGGCAGGTTTCGTGTCACGCCACGGTTATCGGTGGTGAGGGCGTTGAGCACACGCAAACTGTATTTCCGCTGCTTGCGCGCTTGGGCTTGCGCCATATTGAATCTGCCCACGCCATTATTGAGGCAGAAGTATGCCATGCCACCATCCACATACACGGTGTTGGTCTCGTCGTTGTTGTCGAGCCCAAACAGCGACGGAGCCACATTGTTGAGCGCCACATACCGCTTGCCGTTCCATCGCACACGCACGAAGTCCTTCGATGTGGAAATCCAATAGGTGTTCTCGTCCACCTTCGCGACTGAATAGATATCGCTTTTCTCAATTTCCTTCAAATCGTTGAAGCGCACGATGGTGTCGTTGAGGTCGTCGTAGGTGTAGAGTTTCTTGTTATAAGAGAAAATCACGCGCCCACGCATCTTGAACACGTGGAAGCGGTCGAGCACCTTCTCGCCACCAAGATACTCGTATCGCTTGTCGGTGGCGGTTTTGAGGTCGCTGGAGAGGTTGATGCGAAACAGTCCGTGGCTCATGTGCGAAGCCCACACATTACCGTAGTGGTCCACCTCAAGTTGCGCCACAGGAGCGTGGAAATTAGCCACCGAGTGCGAGAACGCCCATTTCCCGTTCACCTCCTTATACACTTGCAGGCTGTAGTAACTCGATTCAAGCAGCACACGCTGCCCGGCTATGTTGCAAATCTGCATCGCCGTGCTGCTTTGGTTGGTGTGCGCAATCGGAGCCGACGAAAGCCCGGTAATCAGGTTCGGCCCCTCGTTGTTGCCCGCTATGATTTGATTGTTGAAATTGTTCACAAACCAGTTTTGCCCCTCCGTACCGGGAATGATGCTAAACTCGCCAGTGGTTTTTAACAAAGTCCAAACGGCTTGATTGGTAGCGAAATACAGCCTATCGGCAAGCGAATACACGCCATACACCATACCGAAATCCTTGCCCGAATGGCCCGGTGAGAGTAGCGAGAAAGGCGAACTGGAGTTGATGAGTGCCACACCGGCATCGAGTGCCACCCACACATTGCCGGCATCGTCGCATTTCACGTCGAGCACCGAGTTGTTGCCCAGTCGGTTACTCATATTGTAGTGCCACTTCAGTTTTCCGTTCAGCCCGAAGCCATACACGCCATCAAGAATGGTGCCCACCACAATGGTGGAATCGTGTGGCACGAAGGTGGCACGGTTCACATTAGAGCGCTTGAGTGCGGCATCGGCTTCGGTGGGGAGGCTGGTGAGAGTGCCATTCTCATATTTATATAACCCCTGCCACTGCGTGCTCAAAATCATTCTGTCACGCCCTGCCGACACTGCCGACACGATGTGGCTGCCACCCACCTGCTGGCGGCTGATAAGGCGGCGAAACTTCCGCCCCTGCACCTGATAGAAGTCGCCATTCAGGAGTTGTGCATATATATTCCCCTCTACCTCAAAGAAATAGAGAGGGTGGATATTCATATCGTAGTGATGCTCCACCTTCTTGCCGTCGTAGCGAAACCATGTGAAAAACGACTGGAAATAGATGTCGCCGTTCTTGTCTTTCATGATATTCCAAATTTCCTCGTCTTGGTCGGGCAAATTTTCGGGATAGAGCGAGGTGTATTTGTAGTTGCCGTATTCATCTGCGGTGAAATAGCCAAACTCACGGTAACTGCCCACATACAGCCTGTCGCCATCAGCCATCACCGAGCGCACCACGCCACCGCCAGGCAGAGGGGTAAGTTTCCAGGTGTAGCCATCGAAGCGGAGCACGCCAGCGGAGTTGCCCACATATATCTCGCCATTCTTGCCCTGTGTCACGTCCCAGTTCTGAAGCGCGCCACCATAAACTTTCTTTCCGAAATTGTGCAAAATAGGCATAAACGCGACAGCCTGTGACGATGCCGCCACGAGTGCCAGCGCCAGCACTAAAAGAAGATGCGAGGGTCGAACTTTTTTCAAAGCGATATCCATGAGCGTTCAAGCGTTATGATTAATGGTCGGAGCAAAGTTAAAAATAAAACATCACATATCAAAATTTTCGCCAAAAGATGTAATACGGCACGAAAAAACTCATTTTTTTTGAAAGTAGTGCGAAAGTATCGTAAAATTTTTTACCCCTCGTATTCTTTTTATTTACAATCGCTTACACCACCCCATAGTAGTAAAAGCGTAGTGCTAAAAAACATAAAAGTAGTACGCAAGTATGTAAAAAATTGTGTTGCAAAAATTTTGGTATTTCCTTTGCTGTCGAAAAGTCGTTTCTTCTCCGTGTAAGCAACGCAACCGTTCCTTAGAAACTGAGATAAATAACTTTATAAACTAACTATCTAAAATTGTGTAATGGATAAAAGATTACTCACACTTTTACTCGTGTGTATGTGTGCAACTTTCGGCATACAGGCACGCACAGTGAAAGGTACGGTGGTTGACAAGGTCAATCAGCCCGTTATTGGTGCCTCTGTACATGTAAACGGTACAAACTTAGGTGCCATGACCGACGTAGATGGCAACTTTACTATCAGTAATGCGCCAGACAACGCAGTGCTAACCTTCTCATACGTGGGCATGGTCAGCAAAACTGTAAAGGCAGCCGACGGCCAAATGAAAATCGAACTTGCCGACGACGTGCAAAACCTCGAAGAGGTAGTGGTAATTGGTTACGGTGCCGCTAAGGCAAAAGACCTCACCGCTCCTATCGAAGTAGTGAAAGGCGAAAAACTGATCGCCACCCCATCATCATCACCAATGACCGCTCTCCAAGGTAAGGTGGCTGGTGTGAACATCGTGAACTCAGGTACTCCTGGCGATGGTCCTACCGTTACTATCCGTGGTTTGGGCTCATTCGGCAACACCACCCCTCTCTATGTGGTTGACGGTATGTTCTACGACAACATCAACTTCCTCAACAACGCCGACATTCAAGACCTCACCATCATGAAGGACGCTTCTGCTGCCGCTATCTATGGTGTGCGCGCTGCTAACGGTGTGGTTATCATCACCACCAAGAAGGGCGCTAAGAATCAAGACGCTAAGGTGACCTACAATGGTTATGTAGGTTTCCAAAAGGCCACCAACGTGCTCGAAATGTGTAACTCACACGAGTATGCCACCATGCTTACCGAAGCCGACAAGAGCGCTTACAGCTACATGTTTGAGAACTCTATCAAGAACTGGGGCGGTAACATGAACGACCTCACCTTCGGTGCCGACACCGACTGGTACAGCGAACTCCTTCGCACCGCTATGATCACCAACCACTCTCTGAGCGTGACCGGCGGCACTCAAAAGACTGCCTACGCTGTGGGTATGAGCTACTTGGCTCAAGACGGTGTGATGGACGTAGAAAACTACTACCGTCGCCTCAACTTCCGCGCTTCTCTCGACTTCGACGCAACCAACTGGTTGAAAGTGGGTTTCAACGGCGTGTTCAGCAACGGCGACCAACGCGTGCCTAACAACAACGCATGGCAACAGGCGTTCAACGCTCCAAGCATCTATCCAGTGTACGACACCACTCGCGACTCTAAAATCTACACCGGTGGCTATGCTTCTCCTGAACAAATTGGCGTGACCAACAACTTCTACAACCCTGTGGCTACTGCCAACTACTTCGACAGCAAGAACGACACTTACCAAGTGCTCAGCAACTTCTATGCTCAATTCCAACTCGTTCCAGACCGCTTGAACTTCCGCACAAGTTACGCTTACGACTATGCCAACACCAAGGGCGTGGCGTTCACTCCTATCTACTGCGTAGGCTCTGTGAACCAACACAACGACCAAACCTCACTCACCAAGAGCGAAAGCACTTACAAGAAGTGGGTATGGGACAACGTGCTCACCTACAACCAGACATTCGACAAGCACCACTTCAACGCTATGGCTGGTTTCTCAATGCGTAACGAACGCTACTACTTCCTCACTGCCACCGCTAAAAACGTGCCAGAAGGCAAGGACGCTTACAAGTACCTCAACCTCGGTAGCAAGGAAGGCGTGACCGTGAGCGACGACGGCTCACTCTACCGCGGTCTCTCTTACTTCGCTCGCTTGGGCTACAACTACGCCGACAAGTATATGCTCACCGCCACATTCCGTGCCGACGGTTCTTCTAAGTACAACGAAAAGTGGGGCTACTTCCCATCAGTGGGTGCCGCTTGGGTAATCAGCAACGAAGACTTCATGGCTGACCAAAACGTGCTCGACTACTTGAAGGTCCGCGCAAGTTGGGGTAAGCTCGGTAACGACAAGATTGCCGCTTCTGCTGGCTTCGCAAGCACTAAACCAGTGCGTGGCGTATTCGGCAACACTGTGCTCGATGGCTACACCTACGAATCTAACTTCTCTTGGCTCAGCTGGGAAGTGGTAAATGAAACCAACGTGGGCTTGAACTTCGCAACCCTCAACAACCGCCTCTCTGGCGACATCGACTGGTATTATCGCAAGACTGAAAACGCTGTGATTTCACCAACCATTCCTATGCAGAACACTACTATCGCCGGCAACTACGCTACTATCCTCAACACCGGTGTTGACCTGTCGCTCAACTGGGCTGACAAACTCAGCAAGGACTTCTCTTATAATGTGGGCTTCAACATTGGTTACCTCCACAACGAAGTGAAGAGCCTCCTGAACAACCTCAACATCATCAAGGGTGGCAAGACCGTGCAAAAGGTGGGCGAAAAGATGAACTCATACTACGGCTACAAGGTGATTGGCATCTACCAAACTCCTGAAGAATGTGCAGCCGACCCAATCGCAGTGGCCAACAAGCTCGTGCCTGGCGACTTCAAGTATGAAGACGTGAACGGCGACGGCGCAATCGACGGTCGTGACAAGCAATGCCTCGGCAGCTATGTTCCTGATGTGACTTACGGCTTCAACCTCGGCTTCCAATGGAAGGCTCTCGACTTCAACATCAGCTGCTACGGCCAAGCTGGTGGCGAACTCTGGAACCGCAAGCGCGCGCTCCGCTACGCAGCATCTAACTACAACTTCGACCGTGCTCAATACGAAAACCGCTGGCACGGTGCTGGCACAAGCAACACCGACCCAAGCGCAGCAGCCTTGATTAAGGGTTGGAACGTGAGCGACAGTAACCAAGCTTCTTACTTCGTGGAAAGCAGCGATTACTTCCGTATCCAAAACATCACCCTCGGCTACAGCTTCCGCAACATCAAGCTCGGCAACTACACGCTGCCAGGCATTCGCATCAGCGCTACAGCCGACCGCCCATTCACCACTTTCAAGGCCAACAGTTTCACCCCTGAATTGGCAGACGCTGAAGGTTGGGACACCCAAACTTATCCTTTGACAGCCACTTACACATTCGGTGTGCAGATTGATTTCTAATCAGAAACTTAAAAACGTAAAAACATTATGAAACTCAAGAAATTCTTAGCATATCTTATCCCAGCTACTGTTTTTTCACTGGGTATGGCGTCATGTTCTGATTTCATCGACATCGATCCCGAAAATCAGCAAGACGTAGAAGCTGTTGACTATACTAACACAGCTCAAATGTATCAGCCTGTGGTTGGCACTTACAACAACGTGCGCGCTTATGCCGCTCACTGGGCTAACCAACTTTTGATGTTCTCTCGCGATGGCGACATGTGGTCGGGACGTACCGACGACCAAGCTGCAGCAGTGGACTTCGGCCGCTACTACAACTACAACAACGGCTTCTGGGCGCTCAACAACGTGTGGGTGACTTTCTACTCTATCGTTCGCAGCAGCAACGCCGCTCTTGAGGCACTCGACAACTACAAGGCGCACATCGACCCAAGCAACTCGCAAGAACTTGCCAACTATTCACAATACTGCGGCGAGGCTCGCACTATACGTGCATGGGCTTACTATCAACTCACCAACAACTTCGGTCCAGTGGTGATTCTCGAAAACAACAACCAGACCGACTTCGTGCGCAGCAAGCAAGAAACCGTGCTCAACTACATTCTCTCCGAATGTGAAACCGCAATGGGCGAAATGGCTGCCACAAGCAAGTGCCGTCCTAACCAAATGCCTCACAACGGTGCCGTGACTTACTACACCGCTGCCATGGTGGCTGCACAAACCGCTTTGGTGCAAGGCAACTGGGACAAGGCTGAAAAGTATTCTGACGAAATCATCGAGAGCAAGAAATTCTCGCTTTACAGCGACTACTACAACTTGTTTAAGATTCCTGGCAAACTTTGCGACGAATCGCTCTTCGAAATCCAATGCACCGACTTCGGTAACCCAAGCGGCGACTACATTGGCGTTGACCAATGGTTCAACTTCGCTGGTTGCGCTATGAAGAACGAGGCTACCGGCAAGACTTTCGGTGGCTGGGGCTTCATGAAGTATGAAGACTCTTTCGTGAACTGGGCTAAGGAACGTGGCGAAACCGTGCGTTACACCACTTCTATCATTATCCCTGGCGTGCCTACTCCAAGCGGCGACGTTTGCACCAAGAATCCTAACGAAGGCCACAACTACAATGGCAAGGGCTACCTTCCTTACGACCAAATGACAGCAGGTACCACTTCTTGGGGCCGCAACAACAACGTGCGCATTCTCCGCTATGCTGAAGTGCTCCTTATCAATGCCGAAGCAAAGGTTAGAAACGGCAAGAGCGGCGACGCTTCATTCAACGAAGTTCGCACCCGCGCTCACATGCCTACCCTCACCGGTGTGACCCTCGACCAAATCCTCGACGAGCGCCGTATGGAACTCTGCGGTGAATGGTGTGTGCGCTACATCGACCTCGTGCGCACTGGCAAGGCTGCCGCTGTGCTCGGTCCTAAAGGCTGGACAGCAGAAAAGACCTTCTGGCCTCTCCCTGCCACTCAGCTCGAAAACATTCCTGACCTGGAAAAGGACCCTAAATGATTTCGGAATAATGCCGCAAAGGCATTAAACCATAACTAAACTCCGAGGGGGCTGGTGAAATCAAATGCCCACCTGCCCCCTCTTTCTTTTAAGCACTATCATGACAAGATTCGCAAAAGCATTATTCATCGTATCTCTCGTGATACTGGGATTTTCCCATACGCTTGCCAAAAGCAAGACCGACATTTGCATCATGACGTACAACATTCGCCTTAGCGCGGACGACGGCGTGAACAAATGGACCAACCGCAGTGCCGACAACATCAAGATGCTTGAATACTATTCACCCGACTTGATTGGAATGCAGGAAGTGCGACCCGACCAACTTGCCGACCTTGATGCCAACCTCCCCAGCTACGGACACGTGGGCGCAGGACGCGACGACGGTAAAAACGAAGGCGAGCACTGCCCTATATTCTACAAAAAAAATCGATTCGTGCTGATTGAGTCAGGAAATTTCGCTCTATCGGAGAATCCAAACGTTTACGGTGTGAAAGGGTGGGACGCTTCATATCCCCGAATTGCCACTTGGGCAATCCTTAAAGACCGCAAAACAGGCAAAAAGATTGCTTACTTCAACACCCACCTCGACAACGACGGCGTGCAAGCGCGCCGCGAGGGCATCAAACTCGTGCTTGAAAGGGCTAAGCAGATTGCACCAAAATTGCCATTGCTCATCTCTGGCGATTTCAACTGCACCGACGCTACCGCTCCGTTCGACATCTTGAACGCAGCTGGGCTGAAAAGCATCTACCAACTCTCACCCATCGTGTATGGACCAAAATTCTCATACCACGACTATGGCAGAGCCAAGCCTGAGGAACTGGAACTTCTCGACTATGTGTTCGTGAGCAAGGCATTCGATGTGAAGCGCTGCCGTGTGATTCAGGACAAGCCCGAAGGTCATTACCTTTCCGACCACTATCCTGTGATTGCACAAATCCAATATTGACGTTTTTTTTCATACGCAATATAAAAAACTTTCGTTAGTAGGGTGGGTTGGTGAACGACACAACATTTACCCACCCTATTTTTTTAAAATCAGAAACTAAACAACTACAAAAAAACGACACCAACGATGGCAATTTTCAAACGGTTATCCTCTTTCGTGATACTGGCAGTGCTCTGGCAACTGTCATTTGCACAAACCAACACCATTTCTCGCAGCAATCCAGCCCAAGAGGGCGTAGAAGCCAAGGCTGTGCTTCAACTCTACACCTCGCTTATGAGCCTGGAGCAAACCGAGATTCACCATGTGGTGGTGATGCGACACGGCAAGGTGATCAGCGAGTTGCACCCCGCTCCATTCCGTGCAATCGACGCGCACACGCTGTATAGCGCAAGCAAAACGTTTTGCAGTATGGCTGTGGGGCTGTGCATCGACGACAATCGCCTGCGCGTGACCGACCGTGTTGCCACGTTTTTCCCCGAATTTCTCCCCGACACCATCAGCGAAAGTTTGGCAAAGATGACCGTTCACGACCTGCTCACCATGTCGTCGGGCATCATTCCCGACTGGAACATGCGTTCCATCACCACCGAGTGGGAGAAAACATGGCTCGCTAAGCACCTTAAATACGAGCCGGGCGAAAAATTCCTCTACGACTCCATGAGCACCTACATGCTCTCGGCTATCGTGCAAAAAGTGACCGGACGCACCGTGCTCCAACTGCTCCAAGAGCGCATTTTCACTCCTCTCGGCATCACCGAAGCCGAATGGGAGCAGAGCGCAAGAGGCGTGAACACCGGCGGCTGGGGTATGCGTATCCAAGCCGAATCTGAAGCAAAATTTGGTCAACTCCTTTTGCAAAAAGGCAACTGGAACGGCAAGCAACTCATATCGCGCGAATGGATTGACCGCACGACTCAATGTCACAAAGTGCCATTTACCGACAATCCAAAGAAGAATATCCAAAATCCGGGCTACGGCTACCAACTGTGGCTGTGCGAGATTCCCGGATCGTTCTGCGCCGACGGCGCTTTGGGCCAATACATCTTCGTGGTGCCTGAAAAAGATATGGTGGTGGTGCTCAACGGCGCAAGCATGAAGGGCTACGAGGAAATCGACGCCACTTTCCGCTTTATCAAGCAGGTGGCTACCGGCAATGGCCCATTAAAGTTCGACGCTGCCCAGCAAAAGGCGCTCGACAAGTTCACCGCATCTGCCAGCCAGCGCACCGTAAAGGGCGTGAAGGTGAAAACCAAGCCATCAATCGCATTGCACGAAGGTTTTGCCCTGCAATTCGGCACCGACGGCAATTTGCAATACACCTTCGACGGGCGCACCATCACCGCCGCTCCTGCCCAGTGGCACTATGCGAGCAGCACCGTGCAGCCACCCTACTCTATCCACCCAAAGAGCGTGTTCAAAGGATTGAACAAGCCATTCACCACAGCGGCACGCTACTGCTGGGAGAACCGCAACAAATTAGTTATCAACACCTACTGGGTAGATTTCATATCAGGCGAAACCGTGACCGTGGAGTTTGACAAAGCCACAAAAAAGGCGCACGTCAGCATCAAGCGCAACTTCACCAACACTCCTGCCGCCAACCTCACCCTTCCCTACACCCCAGCAAAATAAACACCAACTAATCAAATACTACTATGTACCGAATTATTTATACACTGGCTGCCATTGCTATGCTGCTCACTGCGTGCAGTTCTACGGCAAACCCTGTTCCAGAGCCTCCAAACACGGGGCAAGACCCCATTGTGCCTAACCGCCCAAGTTCGTTTGCCAACGACGACGCTTTCCTCGACTACATTCAGAAAGTGCACTTCAACTATATGTGGGAGGGCGCAGAGCCTACCTCCGGTCTGGCTCCCGAACGCATTCACCTCGACGGCATCTACCCCAGCAACGATAAGCACGTGGTCACCACCGGCGGCAGCGGCTTCGGCGTGGCTGGATTGCTCGTGGCTATCGACCGCGGCTTTATCGGCAGAAGCGAGGGCGTGGCACGCCTCACCAAGATTGTGGACTACCTCACCAAAGCCGACCGCTTCCATGGCGTATGGCCACACTGGCTCAACGGCCACACTGGCAAGGTGGTGCCTTTCGGACAGAAGGACAACGGCGGCGACTTGGTGGAGAGTTGCTTCATGATGCAAAGCCTGCTGTGCGTGAGAGAATATTTCAAGAATGGCAACGCCGATGAGAAAGCGCTTGCCGAGAAAATCAACGTGCTTTGGCACGATATGGATTTCGACTGGTATCGCAACGGCGGAAAAGACGTGATATATTGGCACTGGTCGCCTGAATACGGCTGGGAAATGAACTTCCCACTCGAAGGCTACAACGAGTGCATGATTGTATATATACTCGCTGCGTCGTCGCCCACTCATAGCGTCCCTGCTTCATGCTACCACAAGGGGTGGGCACGCAACGGTGCTATCAAAACCGACGCTGCCCCCTATGGCCACCCATTGCTGCTGAAGCACAATGGCGCAGAGCAAACTGGCGGACCGCTCTTCTGGGCGCACTACAGTTGGATTGGTCTTTGCCCTAAGGGTTTGAAGGACCGCTACGCCGACTATTGGACCGCCATGCGCAACCATGTGCTCAGCGACTACGACTATTGCGTGGCTAACCCAAAAGGCTACGACGGATATGGCGCCGACTGCTGGGGCTTGACCGCAAGTTATTCGGTAGGCGGATACTCGGCACACGCGCCCAACAACGATTTAGGCGTAATCACCCCCACCGCCGCACTCTCGTCGTTCCCCTACACTCCTGAGCAGTCGATGGCTGCGCTGAAGGGATTCTGGAAGAAGGGCAGTTGGATTTGGGGCAAATACGGCTTCTACGATGCCTTTAGCGAAAAGGCGAAGTGGACGCTTCCACGCTACCTTGCCATCGACCAGTGTACCATCGCTCCTATGATTGAGAACTACCGCACCGGTCTGCTCTGGAAGTTGTTTATGAACTGCCCAGAGGTGAAGGAAGGACTGAAAAAATTGGATTTCACAGTAGAACAATAACGTAAATAACCAAATAAAACCTGACAGTATGAAAAAGTTTTTATTGCTCGTGATGGCTCTTGCCGCGCTCAGCGTATCGGCAAAAACCGACGAGGCTAAGATGAACAAGTTTATCGACAATTTGATGTCGAAGATGACCCTTCAAGAGAAACTCGGCCAGCTCAACCTCCCCGTATCTGGCGAAATCGTAACCGGCTCGGCTAAGAGCAGCGACGTGGCTGAAAAAATCAAGAAAGGTCAAGTGGGCGGTTTGTTCAACCTTAAAGGTGTGGACAAAATCCGCGAAGTGCAAGAGATTGCCGTAAAGCAAAGCCGCCTGGGCATTCCTTTGTTCTTCGGTATGGACGTGATTCACGGCTATGAGACCGTGTTCCCTATTCCTTTGGCATTGTCGATGTCGTGGGATATGGACGCTATTCGCAACTCGGCGCACATTGCCGCAGTGGAATCGACCGCCGACGGTATCTCCTGGACATTCAGCCCTATGGTTGACATCTGCCGCGACCCTCGCTGGGGCCGTATGGCTGAAGGCGGTGGCGAAGACCCATATCTTGGCTCACAAATCGCCAAGGCTATGGTGGAAGGCTACCAAGGCACCGACCTCACCGCCCCCAACACCATGATGGCGTGTGTGAAGCACTTCGCCCTCTATGGCGCAGCAGAGGCTGGTCGCGACTACAACACCGTCGACATGAGCCACACTCGCATGTTTAACGAATACTTCCCACCCTACAAGGCTGCCGTGGATGCTGGCGCGGCTTCGGTGATGACTTCGTTCAATACCGTTGACTACATTCCTGCCACTGGCAACAAGTGGTTGATGACCACCGTGCTCCGCGACATGTGGGGATTTAAGGGCTTTGTGGTGACCGACTACACTGCCATCAGCGAAATGATTGCCCACGGCATGGGCGACCTCCAAAACGTGTCTGCCCTCGCGCTCAACGCCGGCACAGATATGGACATGGTGGCTGACGGTTTCTTGGGCACTATCGAAAAGTCGCTCAACGAAGGCAAGGTGAGCATGGCGACTATCGACGCTGCTTGCCGCCGCATTCTTGAGGCTAAATACAAACTCGGCTTGTTCGACGACCCATACCGCTACTTCGACAGCAAGCGTGCCAAGACTGAAATCTACACCGACGAGCACCGTGCGGCAGCCCGCAAGTTGGCTACCGAAACTTTCGTGCTTCTTGAAAACAGCGACAATGTGCTCCCATTGGCAAAGAAGGGCAAGATTGCGCTCGTTGGTCCACTTGCCGACACTCGCACCAATATGCCTGGCACATGGAGCGTGGCAGCCGCTATGGACAAGTACAAAACCGTGCGCGAAGCCATGACCGAAGCCGTGAAGGGCAAGGCAGAAGTGCTCTACGCTAAGGGTTGCAATGTGTGCTACGATTCTATCATGGAGAAGAACAGCACCATGTTTGGCCGTGAAATGCGCGACAACCGCGATGCCGACGTGATGCGTGCCGAAGCAGTGAAGATTGCACAAGAGGCCGATGTGGTGGTGGCTTGCATTGGCGAGCCAAGCGAAATGACTGGCGAAAGCAGCTGCCGCACCAACCTCGAAATCCTCGACGCACAAAAAGACTTGCTCACCGCTCTCAAAGCCACTGGCAAGCCTATCGTGCTGCTCAACTTCTCTGGCCGTGCCACTGTGATGAACTGGGAAAAGGAAAACTTCAGCACCATTCTCAACGTATGGTTTGGCGGTAGCGAAACTGGCGACGCCATCTGCGACGTGGTATTTGGCGACGTGGCTCCAAGCGGTCACCTCAGCGTGACGATGCCTAAGAGCGTAGGTCAAATTCCTATCTACTACAGCCACCTCAACACTGGCCGCCCAAACAAGACTTGGTTCACCAAGTTCACCAGCAACTACCTCGACATCGACAATGCTCCTCTCTATCCATTCGGCTACGGCAAGTCGTACACCACATTCCAGTACGGTGCTCCCACTATCAGCGGCACCACTATGAATCAAGATGGCAGCCTCACCGTATCGGTGGAAGTGAGCAACACCGGCAATTACGACGGTGCAGAAGTGGTTCAACTCTACATTCGCGACTTGGTGGGCAAAATCGCCCGTCCTGTGTCGGAACTGAAAGACTTCAAGCGCATCTTCCTCAAAAAGGGTGAAAGCCAAGTGGTGAACTTCACCATCACAGCCGACAAGTTGAAATTCTACGACAACGAATTGAACTACATCTGCGAGCCAGGCGAGTTCGACGTTATGGTTGGTCCAAACAGCCGCGACGTTCAAAAACTGTCGTTCACCCTGCAATAAACGATAAATACAACAACTCTAATCGACCACAACCATCGCAAATCGATTAAGTTTCACAAATGGATTCAACCCAAATCGGCCATTAGGCCTAATGCCCGATTCGGATTTATAGTTAGTAATCAATCCTAATCACAAGCAAAAGCAGCTAATCGCGAAGATCAGCTGCTTTTCCTATTCCACACCCCCTCCCTCACACCAAAAGAAGGCGTGCCAAAATCATTAAAGTGACATTAGGATAATCGCTGAAAATACTTTATCTTTGCCTAATGAAGTGACATCATCCACAAGTCAACTTCTCTTTGGGATAACACCCATAATCAGGATAACACAATATGGATATACAAGAAATACTAACCCGCAAGGAGGACCAGACATTTGATTGCAAGAGCATTCAAATTGGACCAAAAGCATTGGCTGTACCCATTGTCGCTTTTGCTAATGCAGATGGTGGCGTTATCGCCATTGGCGTATCTGATAAAACACGAAAAATTGAAGGGGTTGACCAACATGCGGAAAAACTCAACGAACTGCTTCGAGTGCCATTCGATTTCTGTAATCCGTCAATACCTGTCACATATTCCTATATGCCCTGCACCGACAAAGATGGAAAGCAAAACCGAATCCTTCTAATGCACATCCCTGCCAGTATGTTTTTACATACCAATCAAGCGGATGAGGCATTCATGCGTGTAGGCGACAAGAGCCGCAAACTGAGTTTTGACGAGAGGGTGCAACTGATGTATGACAAAGGCGAACGCTTCTTTGAGGACACGGCTGTTCATGGAGCCACGACTGACGACATCAACATAGAAGCAGTCGCAGAATACATTAATTTGATAGGTTACACCAAAAGCCCTCAACAATACCTCCAAGAGAACAATGGTTTTGTTACGACCAATAAGCAAGGCCAGGAAGCAGTTAGTACGGCTTGCATTCTTCTCTTTGGCAAGAATCCTCAGAAGTTCTTCCCCCGTGCCCGCACACGCTTCATCAGATACGACGGCGTTGATGAAAAAGTTGGTGCAGAAATGAACGTTATCAAGGATGTCACTTTCGAAGGCACCATCTTGAATCAAGTTAAGAAAACCATTGAATTTATTGAAACCCAAGTAAGGGAGCATACTTTTTTAGGACAGAATGCCCAATTTATCACAAAGCGTGACTACCCCGAATTCGTTATTCAAGAGATGGTGGTAAATTCCTGCTGTCACAGAGCCTACAGCATCAAAGGAACGGAAATACAGATAAAAATGTTTGATGACCGCCTCGTATTCGAGTCTCCAGGCAAATTGCCAGGTATGGTTAAGCCCACCAATATTCGAAACACTCATTTCTCCAGAAATCCGAAAATAGCTGCATTTCTGAAGGCGTACCACTATGTAAAGGAATATGGCGAAGGCGTTGACCGCATCTACAGAGAACTTGAAGCCAACGGCATACCCATGCTCTCTTTCCGTACAGACGATTTCATCTTGAAAATCACAGTTCCAAAGGTGATAGAAAAGGTGATAGAAAAGGTGATAGATGACGTGAACGTTACTGATATGTCACCTAAAAACATAGAAAAGGTGATAGAAAAACATAGAAAAGTGATAGAAAAGGTGATAGAAAAAGCTGCTCTTCTGAATGAGAAGCTCACAAAAAACCGAATGCTTATCATCAAATTAATGATAGAGGATCCATACATTCCAAAGTCAGAACTGTCCAAACATGTTGGAATAAGCGAAAACTCAATTTCTCGCAATATCGAAGCCATGCGTGGCAAGTATCTCCGCCGTGTAGGTCCTGATAATGGCGGTTTTTGGGAGATTCTTGAATGATTGCCGCAAATCGTTATTCATACACCCTCCAAGCATAAAGCAATTATCCCAAATCAGTGATTAAGATTAGACTGATTTGGGAATCCCAAATCGGTCATTAGGGCTTGTGGTATTTCGGAGTTTTAGAAGAATGAATTTTGTTTGTCTTTTAATGAGTGATAGCCGGCTATCACTCATTAAAAACAAGCAAAAGGCATCTTCTAAAAGCCGAAAGACCGCAAGAAGTAATATAAAAAATCATTACACGGCCTAATGACTGATTTGGGATAATTTCAATTCCTATATGCGAAGTGGCTATCGCTTGGTGGCCATGATCATGAAGGTGATGGCTACTACAGAGATGAGGATGCCCACCACAATGTTGGCGGTGAGGGCTTCGCCAAACACGATGGTGCCCACCAGAATCGCCGTAATAGGCTCAAACACGCCAAGCACCGAGGCCTTCGTGGCACCAATGTTTCGGGTTGCCAAAGCCAGTGTGGCAGTCGATACCACCGTTGGCAGCAACGCCAGCCCCACAAGATTGCTCCACGCAGCCACGCCCTCAATGCCGTCGGTCATGCCCGTGTGGTGAAACAGCATCTTTCCGAGGAAAATCAGCACGCCAGTGAACAGCGCATAGAATGTGAGCAGCGAGTTTGAAATCGAACTAATGGTCTTGCTGCGGTTGATAATCACGATAAAGAGCGCATACACCGAAGCCGAACCAATCGAGAGCAGCACGCCCACAGGATCGACGGCACTCTGCCCAGCGTCGCCCATGGTCATGATAACCACACCGATAAACGTGGCAATAATCGAGAGCCACACCTGCCACGACGGCACCACACGCAAAAACACCATGATGATAGCCACCAGCACAGGATAGAGAAACACCAGCGTGGTAGCCAAGCCCGAAGCAATGTATTTGTAAGCCTCAAACAGCGTGGTGCTACTCATCGTGTAGAGCACGCCAAGCACCAGCAACACGCCAGCCTGCTTAGCAGTGACCTTAAAACTCTGCTTCGTGAGCAGCAAAAATCCGCCCAAAAGCACCACAGCGAAAAAGTAACGGTAAAAGAGAATCGTGTCAATCGAAGCCCCATTGTCCATCAAAGGCTTGCCAAACAGAGGATTCAAACCATAGGTCACACCAGTGATAATACCAGCCGGGTAACCAATAATTGCATTTCTACTAAGTTTCTTTTTCTTCACCATAACAATCTCAAAAATCTCACTCTAAATTAAGCCCTATCGCCAAAAGCGACAACACCAAAAGAGTAGCTAAATCACTTCACCATCAGTCCCTATCGTGAAAAGCCATCGCCTTAACAGAAGAGAGAGCAGATCATCGATAGACAAGCAACTCCGCATTCCATTGAATCGTGTTGAAAGATTTGTTTCATTCTACACCTGTTTGTTGGTCGGTTGTTTTTAACGTATTGTTGCGCTCAATATTCACGCGTTTGCCTTTTTGGAAAGTATAAGAGATATAAACACCAAAAGAACGTGCTGTTATGTAGTTAGTTTGTATTGTCTCCATTTCAGGTTTCACTACGCGTTGCTCAAGTCTTGAGTATTTGGAAAATGGGCTGTTTGCCTCTACTCCAATATTCAGACGGCCATCCATTAGGCTTTTGTCTATTTTGAAAGAGTAACGATGAGTTGTATTTACCGTACCCCAAAGCATTGGAGCCTGTTTTGAAGCCGAGTAACGGCCTTGTAAACTCCAATTCTTTGGTAGATAAAAGTCTGCTGAAACATTTGCATAATATGTCCAGAAATTTTGATTCAGATTCATTTCCTCAGCCTTAATATTGCCATGTGATGCTTTAAGGTATGTAGAAAAGGACGCAAAAGACCATGGACGCCAATTAGCAAACAGGTCAACACCTATGCTTTTGCTCTTGCCTATATTATCGTAGGTGCTCAGCAGTCGGCCTTCGCTATCTATGCCTTTCTCGTAATAGAATACAGCATTATTAGTGATAGTACCGGTTATGCCCATTTGACAATACAAATTTCCACGCATATACAGGAATTTGACTAAAAGCATGTCATTCATTTCGGATGACAGATTCGGATTGCCTTGTGACGCTGCACTGTTGTTAATTACTCTATAAAAAGGATTAAGCATTGCTAACCCAGGTCGTGTAATGCTGCGTGAATACTGAGCCGATAGTTGGGTGTATTGATTTGCGTTCCATGACGCACCTAATTGTGGTAAGAGATGGAACTCATTGTGCCTATTTTCTTCGCCAGTGAGAGGTAAGCGCATATTCATATAGTCATTTTCTCCTGCCAGCAAGGCATAAAAGTTCCAGTCGCTTATCTGACCGCTATAATATGCAGTTGCTTGAGATAACGACTGATTATATGCAATATTTTTGTCGTCGGAGGATTCTACACTACCATCTCGCAATACTTGTTTTGCAATAATTCTGAGTGTATGGTTCTTAGCAATAGGCTGATACAAAGACCCTCTAATCGTGTGCTCATTCATTGATCCATCTGTCTGCTGATTGTTGATGGTTGTGCCATTATCGCTATAGACAGTAGTTGCAAAGTGATGTTTATCTGGATTGTGAGTATAGCGATATCCCAAAGAAAAATGTTCTATACCAGGTCTCTTTTTGAAATAATTACGGTATAGGGCATTCGCCTCGATAGTGCCAGCAATATCATGATTCAATTGTTCCATACGATAGATTTTGGGATCGATTGTAGTGTGTTGTTCCCAAGAGCCAGTAATGTCTGTACGCAATAAACTGGTGTGAAAGTCGGCATAAATTGTATTCACACTGTCAATGCGGATATCGGTAATGGCTCTAACAAGATGAGTCTGCCAGTTACCATTGCCGATGCTGCTAAGAAAAGTCGTGGATTCCGGTGTTTTTATCTCTTGAGTCAGTGGTTGATTGTGTTGACCATTAAGATCATAATTATATGATAGAGAAAATTCTACATTCTTCTTTTTCGCCATCACCATAATGCCATCATTGGTCGCTGGCTGAGTATTTCCCTGAAGCGTAGTGTTTACATAGACACCATCCAGCGCATTTTTATCTGTAATGATATTAATAATGTATTCGCCAGGGCTATTGCCAAAGGCCTCTGATGGTTCTGTAATCACTTCTACTTTCTTAATCGACTTTGCAGGAATGCTTTGCAAGACTTGCTGTGGATTGGATTGCGCCATATCGTAAGAACGTCCATTCACATAAATTCGGTATGAGGAGCTGCCTTTCACTGTGACATTGCCATTTAATGCCACATCCAATGTTGGGACATAGCGTAAGGCTTGAAGCAAACTTTCGCTTTGAGCACGTTTGTTCTGGGACATATCGTAAGATATGCCACTGGTAATGCGTTTTGTCAATTGTTTGCGAGCGGTAACAACTACCTCTTGTAGCTGTTCTTGATTTATAGAAAGATGAATAGTATTTTTCTTTAGAGGGAGGTTTATTATTCGATTTTGATAGCCAATGTAACTTACTTTTAGAAGTTTCGCATTGGTGTCTTTTGTTAGTTTAAATTTACCATTGTTGTCGGAAACAGTACCTTCTATGGCTGTAGAATCGGCAGATAATTGTAGTATTGTCGCAAATTCAATAGGTTTACTATTATCGTCTACAACAATACCCGATATTTGTTCTTGAGCAAATGATGTCATTGCCATGAACAAGAAGAAAAGAGATATGTAGAATCTCAAGTTTCGGATTTGGAATTCAAGCTGTTTGAGCATACTGTATTGACTGTTTTGGGTGCTATCCCTGATGGGAGTTGACTCGGTTAAACTTATCCCTGTTAGGGGTTGACTTGACGGTTTCGTCAGCCTTGGGAAGGGTTGCCTGGAGGCCGTAGGCCGGAATGCGGCCTTTCCCAAGCGACAAAGGTAAACTTTTTTTAGCGATTGTCATCATGCTCGGCCATTTTTTATGGCCTCCTCACGGTAACTTTTCCACCATTTGACTATTTCACCGTGACAGCGCGCCGCCTGGGCTGGTGTCATCATGTCCACGCTCATGTGTGGGCGCATGTTATTATAGAAGTGCACGCCGAAAATTTCTGAATGTCATAGCCGATATTCTCTACCAAGCAAGCGAGGTGTTCAGACGAGCCATCAATGCGATTATCCATTTTGGGACAGAGCAACACAAATCACTATTTGCCCCATCCGAAGCCGCAGACATCAAAAGTGTGATGCAGGAGTATGGAGAAACAACCGAAATGCAAAAGGCGGTTGGCGAATGGTTGTGTGGCTATGCGGAACAAAAGCAGCCCTTTGATGAAATCAAGCATCGCCACACACTCAAAGAGGTGGGCGATGTTGCAGAGGGGGCATATGATTGGAAAATCAATATAAATGAAAATCTTAAACGATAACTATTTTTCAGTGTTTGCAGACAGTCAGTAATGCAGTCCACAACTAATCAGTTGATTCGGGCTTCAGTCAGTACATTTGTGAAAAGCGGCAATAAATTTAACTTACACCGCCATGTCGCTTTGGCCTTTCAACTTTGCAAAAAGGCAAATGAATTGATGACACTGACAATCTCAGGTTTTTTATGTTAAAAAAGTGGTACATCGCCCGATTTTGTAAGACAAAATTGTAAGAGAGAACAACTTTTTATACCTTTGCGTCACAAAAACGGTACATGTACCAATAATATCACACAGCATGACGATAAAAAGAGACACATACCTTCAGCAACTGATAGATGCCAAACAGAACGGGCTCATCAAGGTGATAACAGGGCCGAGGCGTTGCGGCAAGTCATTCTTGCTGACAACCATCTTTCACGAATACCTGATTGACGAAGGTGTCGGCGAAGACCACATCATTGAGATAGCGTTGGAAGACCGTATCAATAAGGAACTTCGCAATCCCGATAAAATGTTGCACCATGTGCGGTCATTGGTTACAGACAGCGACCCATATTATATCATTATAGACGAGGTGCAGAAGTTGGAGGAGTTTGTAGACGTGTTGAACAGCTTCATGCACATCCGTAACGCCGACGTGTACGTCACAGGTAGCAACTCACGATTCCTCGCTACCGACATAGCCACGGAGTTCCGGGGGCGTGACCATCAAATACGCCTTTATCCGCTAAGTTTTGCCGAGTATTATTCTGCTATTGGTGGTGACAGACGTGTGGCATGGGAAAGTTTCTATACCTTTGGAGGACTACCCCTGATATTGTCATACAAAACAGACCGTGAAAAGTCAAACTATTTGCAATCACTCTTCCAAACCGCATACATGGCCGATATTTTGGAGCGGTATAACATCAGAAACGATGCAGAATTACGAAAATTAGTTGACATCATAGCTTCTTCCATAGGTACGCCATGCAACCCCACAAGAATAGCCAACACCTTCAAGAGTGTGGAGAACACTTCGATTGCAAGCACAACCATCGACCGCTATCTGAGTTATCTTTCCGATGCGTTCATTATCAGCAAGGCCGACCGTTACGATGTGAAAGGGCGCAAGTATATCGGCACGCTCGCCAAATACTACTTTGAGGATGTCGGCATCCGAAATGCAATTCTCAACTTCCGTCAGCAAGAGGAAACCCACATCATGGAGAACGTCATCTACAACGAACTGCGCATCCGTGGCTACAATGTAGATGTGGGCGATGTAGAGATACGCAAGCAGACAGAAGATGGTCAAAGAGTCAGGGTACATTTGGAAATCGACTTCGTGGTGAATCAAGGCAGCCAACGATACTATATCCAATCGGCTCTCGCTATTCCTACCCGAGAGAAGGAAGAGCAAGAAACCCGAAGCCTGAACAACGTTGATGATTCTTTCAAGAAAATTGTCATCGTGAATCGTGACATCAAGCCGTGGCGCAACGAGAAAGGCATCGTTATCATGGGCTTGATGGACTTTCTGCTCAACCCTAATAGTTTGGAATATTGAAAGTGGAACAACAAGGTACTTGACTTAGGCTCACCCGATGTATCTATGGGAAACACCAATCAGTGGAAAATCACTGGGACCATAGATTATGCACTGTGGTGGAATCGTCAATGGAATCTAAAACAAAAACAAAAAATACATCCTTGACGCAATGTGGAATGCTTCGCATTTGGCGGTGTGACTGTGCGCTTTGCGTCATTGGAAACTCGTTTCCATGCCGCAAACCACACAATCCCACCGCCACCCTCGTGCGAGGGCTCACCCACATTGCGCCAAGGACAAAAACCGCTCGCCGTTTCACGGCGAAAAACCCAACCAAGATGTAGGAAATTATAACCTCAACGGTAGGGACGTGATACTTCACGTCCGCTCATAATTGTGATAATATATTGAAAATTAGCCGTTTTGTTGCGGATGCGAATTATCGCGTCCTACCATGTTAAACGCATTTCGTGCATTTCTATCTGATTTAACACAAATTCAAATTTCTAAAGATTGGTTTTTCGCCGAAGGCGAGCGGTTTTTATCCTTTTGGCGGTGCCACCGACCTCGTAAGAGGGCGGCGTTGGTGATGTGGTGTGGCTGATTCAAGCCCCAGCTTGAAATCAGACATGCCACAGCACTAACGGCAGGTGCGAAGCACTGGCATCGCCAAAAGGCTGTTTTTTATTTTTCTTGTTTCGGTCCCCACAGCATTTATCCACTGAACCATAATAGATTTTCGGTATTTTTATATGTGTGCATAAAAAAAGATTGCTCCCCAAAAATGGAGAGCAATCAAAATTGCGTAGGCTCGTAGCCTAAAAAAAGTGCAATTTATTAGAGGTTTTCGTTGTCCTTCTTCCAATCTTCTACAGCTGGAACGATACCGAGTTCAACGATTTCGTCACGCATCTTGCAGAGGTGTGCGTAAGAAGCCTTGAGAGAAGCGAGTTCTTCTTCAGTACCTTGTGGTTCAGTGTAGTGAACACCAGTTGCGTCGATAGTGGTAGGCATAGCCATCATCACGTTCTTGAAACCGAGCTTTTCGTCGTTCACGTAGCAACCTGCTGGCAAAGTGAACTTTTCGCCACCCATAGCAGCCTCAATCATCTTAACGGCTACGTAAGCAGGGCTCTGGAATGAACTGCGGCCACGGAGCTTGATGATGTTAGAACCACCTTGGATAGTGTGGTGCTTGATTTCTGCGAAGCGTTCAGCGCTCAAGCCCATTTCAGCGAGAGGCTTGCCGTCAACCTTAACTTGAGAAGCGAATACAGCCATTTGTTCGCCGTGGCCACCGTAAGTCTTAGCGCCAGTCACCTTGTCTTGTTGTACACCGAATTCAAGTGCGAGAGCTTGTTGCAAACGAGTAGAGTCGAGAGCAGCGAGTGAGGTGAGTTGGTTTGGTTTCAAACCAGAGTGGATAAGAGCGGTAAGAGCTGTAACGTCAGCTGGGTTGAAGATCACAACCACGTGCTTTACGTCTGGGCAGTATTTCTTGATGTTATCGCCGAAGTCAGCAGCAATCTTGCAGTTACCCTTGAGCAAGTCTTCACGAGTCATGCCGTCCTTACGTGGAGCACCACCAGAAGAGATGATGTACTTAGCACCAGTGAAAGCCTTCTTAGCAGCTTCAGCAACCTTTTCTGGGTTACCCATATCTTCCACTGCAGGAGCCACATAAGTGATGTTAGCACCTGGGAAAGCGCATTGTTGGATTTCATCGAACACACCGTGAACACCTGGTTCATAGATATCATAAAGACAGATGTTTGGAGTAAGGCCGAGCATCAAAACGCTCTGTACCATGTTTGAACCGATCATACCACCGGCACCTACGATAACGAGTTTTTCGTCAGTTAAAAATCCCATAGTAAGAAATCTTTAAAAAGTGATTAAAAAATATAGTTGTTTTTATCTTTGTTTTCTATATGCAAAATTAATGAATTTAAGTATCATCACAAAACAAAAATCGGGAATATGTTAATTAAATAATGCTAAAGAATGAGCACTTACTTGTCTTTTTCGGAAATGAGGCGTGATTTATGCGCCGCCCACTTGCTTTTTTTGATATTTTTGGAGAACTTTGCATTCGAAAATAAACATATATAATCATACTTTTTCATTCTCACTACGATGACCGAAAAATTCATTTCAGATTCTATCAAATACATCGGTGTCGACGACCCCGACCTCACACTTTTTGAAAGCCAATATGTGCTCGAAAACGGCATGGCTTACAATTCCTACCTCATCGACGATGACGAGATTGCGGTAATGGACGCAGTTGACGCACGCAAAATCGATGAATGGATGGACAACGTGAATCGGGAACTGGCAGGAAGAAAGCCAAGTTATCTGGTGGTGCTGCACGTGGAGCCCGACCATAGCGCAGGCGTGAAGAAATTCCTTGAAACCTACCCTGAGGCAAAAGTGGTGGGCAATGCCAAGACGTTCACTTTCCTGAGCCAGTTTTTCAGCGATTTCAACTTCGACGACAAAAAAGTGGTGGTAAAAGATGCCGACACTTTGAAGTTAGGCAAGCACACGCTCACTTTCCTCACTGCTCCTATGGTGCACTGGCCCGAAACGATGGTGGCATACGAATCTGCCGATAAGGTGCTGTTCAGCGCCGACGCTTTCGGTAAGTTTGGCGTGTATGATGCCGACAAGGACAACTGGACTTGCGAGGCGCGCCGCTACTATTTCAACATTGTGGGAAAATATGGCGCACCGGTGCAAATTCTGCTGAAGAAGGTGGCAAATCTCGACATCAAGGTGATTGCCCCACTCCACGGCCCGGTGCTGAGTTCAAATCTGGAATACTATATCGACCTCTATAACACTTGGAGCAGCTACGAGCCCGAAGATAAAGGCGTGTTTATAGCAGTGGCCTCCATTCACGGCAACACACTCAAGGCGGTGGAAATTCTTGCCGAGAAACTGCGTGCGCACGGCGTGAAGGTCAGCGTCAGTGACATTGCCCGCGACGACATTGCCGAGGCAGTGGAAGACGCGTTCCGCTACGACCGTCTGGTGCTTGCCGCTTCGAGCTACGATGGCGGCGTGTTCACCCCAATGGAATCATTCCTCTCGCGCTTGAAGCACAAGAATTTCCAAAACCGCAAGGTGGCTATCATGGAAAACGGCACTTGGGCTCCTACGGCAGCCAAGACCATCAAGGCCGCATTGAGTGAAATGAAGAATATCACGCTCGTGGAGCCTGTGGTGACTATCCGCTCGGCTTACAAGCCCTCCGACGAGGCTGCTTTCGATGCGCTTGCCGAAGCACTGTGCAAATAATTCCTACCCACATTATTAATGAATATGGAACAAGAATTTGCATCATCTTTGCTGGAAAACGCTGTGAGCGAATTTGCCAAACTCCCTGGCATCGGTCGCAAAACGGCGCTGCGCCTTGTGTTGCATCTGCTGAAGCAAGACAAGCAGAACGCACGCCAGTTTGGCGAAGCCATCATCAAACTCAGGGAAGAAATTCAATACTGCAAAGTGTGCCACAACATCAGCGAAACCGAGGTTTGCCCCATCTGCGCCGACCAGTTGCGTGACGCTTCCACCATCTGCGTGGTGGAGAATGTGAAAGATGTGATGAGCATCGAAAACACGCATCAGCACCACGGCTTGTATCATGTGCTGGGCGGACTTATCTCGCCGATGGACGGCATCGGACCGCAAGACATAGAGATTGAATCGCTTGAAGAGCGTGTGAAATCGGGCGAGGTGAAAGAGGTGATATTGGCGTTGAGTGCCACAATGGAGGGCGACACCACCAACTTTTACATCTTCCGCCGTCTTGCCCCCTACCCCGATGTGAAAATCACGATGCTGGCGCGAGGCGTGAGCGTGGGCAACGAAATCGAATACACCGACGAACTAACTCTCGGCCGCTCCATCCTCAACCGCACCCTCTTCAGCGACACCTTCCACAAATCATAAGTTTGTTTTGATTTTATACACTGGTTTTTGACATTTCATACTACCGAACATGGCAGATAATTTCCTTGAATATCAGCGTGAGGCCTTCGAGGCACGCAAAGCAAAAAAAGAGCGTGAGCGCAAAAAGCGCCTACGCAAATACCTCGAAGACTACAAAAAGAAACTCGCCGCCCAAAAATCCCAACAGCAGCAACCAGACCTTCCAAATCCTCCCCAACCATAGAAGGAGCACAGAAATATCATCAAAATAGGATAGGGAATGATATACATGCTGTCTCAAAGAAGATGCAACGAAATTCCGTTAGGAATTTGATGTGTGTAGGCAGGTATGCAGAAAAGATGTAA
>OJAW01000348.1_pt1 | contig 34612 bp, 32 predicted proteins | sample 1589151 | NCBI WGS metagenome assembly OJAW01 (sample SAMN03283290) | human gut metagenome | biome: human-associated habitat; material: feces | host: Homo sapiens | place: Peru | collected 2012
TAGTTTATTTACCAAATAATTATGAAACAATTAAAGGACAAAATATTTTAACTGATGAATTTAAAATGGGCTCTTACTCAATTGCAGTAGTCGAAAATGCAAATGCAAAAGAATTGCTTGCAGTTGAAGATAAGTTGCGCGCTGTCGATGGAGTAGGTGAAGTTTTCTCTATCTATGATGTGTTTGGAACTAATATTCCTCTTGAAGTGCTTCCTAGTGAAGTAAGAAATAAAGTTCATAAAGAAAACACAGATGTATTATTTGTTACATTTCTAGAAAGTACTAGTAATGAAAAAACAATTGATGCTGTAAGAGAAATTAGAAATATCACCAGTGATAATTATATGTTTGGTGGTATGAGCTCAATGGTTCTTGATACAATGGAGTTATCTGAAAAAGAGATAACAATATATGTAGCAATCGCAGTCGTACTTTGTTTACTTGTCTTAGAGCTTTCCCTAGATAGTTACTTAGTACCATTATTATTACTTTTAAATATAGGTGTATCAATTATCTTTAACCTAGGTACTAACGTATTTTTAGGAGAAATATCTTACATTACAAAAGCCCTTGTTGCAGTACTTCAGTTAGGTGTTACAACAGACTTCTCCATCTTCTTATACCATGCTTATGAAAGTAAAAAAGGTAAGATGAAAAAAGAAGAAGCCATGAAACTTGCTATAAAAGAAACATTTACTTCAGTAATTGGTAGCTCAACAACCACCATCGCTGGTTTCCTAGTATTATGCACAATGAGTCTTACTTTAGGTAAAGATTTAGGTATTGTTATGGCAAAAGGTGTACTTCTTGGTGTTATTACTGTTTTAACAATTTTCCCAGCACTTTTACTTGTATTTGATAAGTGGTGTGAAAAAACTAGCCATAAAGTAATTACTCCTAAGTTTGATAAATTTAACAACTGGATAGTTAAAAGACACAAAATAATCTTTGCAATATTTATTTTATTACTTGTACCTATTTATTTAACTAATAATAAAGTTAATGTTTATTACAAAATAGATAAGACATTACCAGACACTTTAGAAAGTATTAAAGCAAATAATATTTTAAAAGATGACTACAACATAGTAAGTCCAGAAATCATTTTAGTAGATAGCAATATGAAAACTGGCACTATAAATAATATGGTCAGTGAAATTAAAAAATTATCAGGTGTAGACTTAGTACTATCTGCTAGTGAACTAAGTGATTATGGCATCACAACAAACATGCTTGAAGATAAAACTAGTATATTTAAAAGTGATAAATATCAAATGATTTTAGTAAACTCTTTATATGAAGTTGCTAGTGATGAATTAAATGGTGAGATAGACGATCTTAATAAAATAGTTAAAAGTTATGATAAAAATGCCATAGTTGCTGGTGAAGGACCTCTTATGAAAGATCTTATTACAACTAGTGATACAGACTTTAATAATGTTAATGGTTCTTCTATAGTATGTATCTTTATAATCTTATTTATAGTACTAAAATCATTTAGCTTGCCATTCTTACTTATTATAGCAATTGAAGCCGCAATATGTATGAATATGAGCATCTCATACCTAAGTGGAGTTACACTTCCATTTGTTGCTCCAATAGTTTTAGGAACAATCCAGCTAGGAGCAACCATTGATTATGCAATCCTTATGACAACAACATACTTAAATAATCGTAAGACTATGGATAAAAAAGAAGCAATACTTAGCACTCTTAATAATTGTGGAAACTCAGTATTCGTTAGTGGCTTATGCTTCTTTGCAGCAACATTTGGCGTAGGAGCATATTCAAAATTAGAAATGGTTGGATCCCTATGTACTTTAATTAGCAGAGGAGCAATCCTTAGTATGATAATAGTTATTACAGTATTGCCAAGTATACTATTAATCTTTGATAAATTAATTGGTAAAACAATGTTAGGAAAGGATAATTTTATGAAAAATAATAAAAAAATTATTACAAGTATATTTTTAGCTGGAGCTTTAATGATGCCACTTAGTGCAAACGCTTTAACTAAAAATGAAACAGTTTATGGAAAATTAAATCCAGATGGAAGTGTTAAATCTAGTTTTGTTAATGAAGAACTACTTAATACAGGTAATGGAACAATAAATGATATTACTAACTTAGAAGACATTATAAATTTAAGTGGTAATGAATCATTTAACCAAAAAGGAGATAAGATAACTTGGGAAGGACTAGGAAATAATATTTTCTACCAAGGTAAATCTTCAAAAGAACTACCAGTTAGTGCTAACATCACATATAAATTAGATAGTAAAGAAATAGAACTTAAAGAACTAGCTGGTAAAAGTGGTAAAGTTACAATAGAAGTTAAATTTACTAATAACTCTAGAAGAGGTGTTAATGTTAATGGTTCTAGAGAAACTATGTATACACCATTTGTTGTAATGAGTACATTTACTCTAGATGATAGTGCTAAAAATATTAATGTTAGTAGTGGTAAAGTAATTAATAATGGTAAAGTTAACATGGTAGCAGCTCTTAGCACACCAGGTTTATCAGATAGTTTAAAATTAAGTGAGTTATCAAGTCTTAATAAAGTTACTATTACTTACGATACAGATAAGTTCTCACTAGGAACTGTATATATGATGATAACTCCTAAATTAATTAGTTCTAGAGATATATCATCATTATCAAATATTACTTCAGTAACAGATAAATTAAACACTTTAAATGATGCAATTAATGCATTAGAGTCTGGTGCAAGCTCACTAGAATTAGGAACCAAGAATGCATCTGAAGGATCTATTAAACTTAGCACATATTTAGATAAACTATATAGTAGTTCAGTTGCTTTAAGTAACGGATCTATATCGCTAGACAGCGGAGTAAAAACACTTTCTAAAGAGCTTTCACAAGTATCAAATATTTTAGGAGATAACTCTGAAGATATTACTAAAATGCAAATGCTATTACAAGCAGATAAAAACACAATTAACTCATTAAAGACAAATAATGAAAAAATTAAAGCTGCTTATGATACTGCAGAACTTAAAGATAAAGAATATATAGACTTACTTAATGCAAGCCAAAATGAATTATTTACAATTAAATACGAATATGAAAATCATTATAATTCTAATTTACAAATAATTGGCCTATTAGAACAAAATGTAGCAGCAATTGAGAAAACCCTAGCAACTTTTGATGGATTAAACAAAAAAGTTAGTGCTATGCTACCTGCTCTTAATAAAGGCTTAGAAGATTTAAATAAAGGTACCGAAGACTTAAAAACTAATACAGCAATGCTTGCAGCAGGAGTTAAAGAACTAGCATCTAATGGTAAAGCACTTGCATCCGGCTTAGAAGAAATATCAAGTGGTATGACTGAACTATCAGAAGGCATTAAAAAGTTAGATAATGAAGGAATTAAACCAGTTACAGATAAAGTTAATAATATGTTAGTACCAACAGCATATAGAGCAAAAGAACTAGTTAAACTAGGTGAAAATTATACTTCATTTGCTGGTAGTAACACTACTGGAGAAACTAAATTCATTTACGTAATGGATGGAATAGAATCTAAAGAAGAAGTTAAAACAACAAATACTGAAACTGAGAAAGATAACCTTTGGACAAGAATTAAAAATATATTCAAATAGAAAAAGGCTTGTATAAAACAGGCCTTTTGTAGTATAATCAAGTTAAGGAAGAATACTAACCCCTGAAAGTTAGGTTTCTCCAATTTTTGGTTTTGAAAAAGCTGATACTTAAAGGATTGTTAGCTTTTTCTTTTTTATTTTATTAATACTTAATAGTAATAACTAGAATATTAAAAGAGTGTTTATCTATTGATTTAAACATTCTTTTATTATAAAATACTATTAGATAGAAAGTAGGCAGGTGTTAATGAAAAATAAAAAAGAAACACTTTTAATACTAACAATACTAATAACTATATGTATAATAATATTTAATAGAGATAAACTATATGAAGCAAAATACATAGAACCAAAAGATACTCTCTTAGCAATAACAATTAATGGTGAAATAAGTACAACATTTCCAACAACTAACGCATATACTGGATCAGTAGAATGTACTACAGGAACAGGTAAAGTGGAATGGAATGGTACTAAATGGGTTCTTACTACAAGTGGAATAACTAAAGGAAGTACTAAATGCAATGCTATTTTTAAACAAACACTAAGACAATCAATTCTAGCAAATAATGAAGTTAAGACTCCACTTACAACGCCAGGAAAAGAAGTAAGTGCACATACAAAAGATGATGTCGAAAGCCAAACTACAAGTGTATCATCAACATATCGAGCATATTATTTTACTTATGGTACAGGATATACTGCTAATGGTTCGAAATTTAATTTAACTGGAACAGCAGTGACAAGTGATACATATGCAAATTCATATTCTAGTTTAGTTGGTAAATATTTTGTTAGTTCATCAGCCTCTAGTAATGGTTCAAGTACAGCAGGAACTATGAAAACAACAACTAATTTAAGTAGTGTGTATTATGTAGTAAGTGCTACATCGAGTAGTTATACATATAAACAAATCACTTCAAACAAAAATACAACTGAGGCACTTTTAGCAAGTACAGAAGATGATTATGGAACAAGTTATTATTTTAGAGGAGCAGTTAAAAATAATTATGTTCAGTTTGCAAATAAATGTTGGAGAATAGTAAGAATAAATGGAGATGGTTCGGTTAAATTAGTACTTCATAATGATAATACTTCTAATGCTTCTAGTCCTTGCGCATCATCAAATAATAGTACAACAGCGGCATTTGCAAGATATTCAGGAAGTACTTATAACACTGCATTCAATTCAAGTTATAATGATAACGCATATGTTGGATTTATGTTTGGCACTGCTGGTGCTGATAAATATGCTGCTACTCATGCAAATACTAATAAGAGTGATATTCTTAAAAATTTAGAAACTTGGTACACAAATAATTTGACATCATATGAAAGTAAACTAGCAGATACAATATGGTGTAATGATAAGAGTACAGTAAGTGGAGGACTAGGATATGGAACTAATGCAACGGATTACGGTGCATATAATAGATTGGCTTCTACAAAACAACCAACACTAAAATGTCCAAATGATAATAATGGTGGAAAATTATCTAAATTTACTGTTGATGATACAACGAATGGTAATGGTAATTTAACTTATAAAATAGGATTATTAACAGCCGATGAAATAGCATTTGCTGGTTCTATCGCTTATACTTATAATCGTTCTACATATTTACAAGAAAATACTGGAACTACATGGTGGTGGTCTTTGTCGCCTGGCTACTTCGATGGCGCTGACGCTTGCGTTTGGTTCGTGTACTCGGGCTACTTGGACAACTACCGCTTCGTGCGCAACAACGGTGGTTTGCGGCCTGCCATTTCTCTTATATCTTCGACCAGCGTAACTGGTAATGGTACGAGTGAAAAACCTTATGTTGTAAATTAGGTTTTTGTGTAGTAAAATGGTATTAATGATAAGAAAGAGGTTGGATGTATGAGTGATTATGCAGTATATGGTAGTAATAATGTTACTTTGGTGTTTTCTGGGGTAATGTTTGTAATGTTTTTTGTTTGTTTATTACTTGCTATTATTAGTTTAGTTGCTACGATTAAGGTATATAAGAAGTTAGGGTTACCTGGATGGGGAGCTATTGTTCCTATATATGGTCAGTGGATACTTTTGAAGGCTGTTGATTTGCCTGGATGGCTTTCTATACTTCCAGTAGCTAATGGGATTGCACTTATAGTTGCTAATTATAGGCTTGCTGGTAAGTTTGGTAAAGGTTCTGGATTCGGATTAGGATTGGTGTTTTTGACACCGATATTCTATATGATTTTAGGATTTGGTAAGGATAAAGTTATTGATAGTACTGAAGGTAATGTTCAGTTTGATTTAATGACTAGTGATCCTAATGAAGGTGGAGAACTTAATTTGATGGCTCCTGATCCTATTAGTACTATTCCTAGTGAGCCTGAGGAGATTAAGGGTTTTGATTTGGATGAGAAGCCTGGATTAGAGGAACAAATTAGTGCAGAGCCAGTTAAGGTTGAGACTATAGAAAGTACTCCTGAAGTGTTAAATATTCCAGTTAGTGATAATACTGATAATATATTTGGTGTTGAAGAAGTTAGCAGTAATAATGTTCAGGTAAATGAACCTAGTTATGATGATAATATATTCGAGATGCCTTCTTTAAAGGTGGATGCTGAAGAAGAAAAGAAACCTGAAGAGATATTTAATAGTCCTCAGTTTGAAAATACTATTTCTATTGAAAAGATTAGTAATCCAGAGATGCCTAGTGGTGAAGTAGAAATGCCTAGAGTAAGTACAGATGATATTGCTGAGGAGATAATGAGTAGTAGTAATAGTAAGATTTGTCCTAATTGTGGGTATGCTAATGGTGCTTCTATGAAAGCTTGTGTAAAGTGTGGACATTTGTTAGATTAACTTCCTTTGTGGGAGTTTTTTCATTTGAATGAAAAAACTTTTCAAAAATATTTATTTTTTCATTTAAGTGAAGAAACTTTACTTTTTGCTCGTGATATAATATAATTGTAATGGGTGATTGAGATGATTAATAGAACTGAATATATGAATTTTTTAATTAAGTTAAAAGATAAAAAAATTATAAAGGTTGTTACTGGAATTAGGAGATGTGGTAAGTCAACATTGTTTGATTTATATAAAAAATATTTATTAGATAATGATGTATCAGAGAATCAAATAATCAGTATTAATTTTGAGGATCCTAATAGTACAAATTTTGAGGATTGGCGTGAATTATTTAATAGTATTCAAAATAGACTTATTAATAGCAAAATGAATTATATATTTTTAGATGAGGTTCAAGTTGTTCCTCAGTTTGAAAAAGTGGTTGATGGATTATTTATTAAAGATAATGTTGATATATATATAACTGGTTCAAATTCTTATATGTTTTCAGGAGAACTTGCTACTTATTTAACGGGTAGATATATGCAAATTCATATGTTACCACTTTCATTTAAAGAATATTTAGAATATTATGGTTCTGAGGATGTAGATAAAAAGTATAATTATTATATAAATAATGGCGGTTTTCCTTATTTGGTTAATTTAAATAATGATGAAGAACTAATAAGAAATTATTTAAGTGGTGTTTATAATACTGTTATATTAAAGGATGTTGTTTATAGAAATAATATAAAAGATAATATGATATTAGATAGTATAATTAAGTTTGTATTTTCCAATATAGGACAGTTAGTTTCTACTAATAAAATAGCTAATACATTAGTGTCTAATAATAGGAATTGTTCGGTAAATACTGTTGAAAGTTATTTGAGTTACTTAGTTGATAGTTATATTTTGTATAAAATTACTAGATATGATATTAAAGGTAAGGAATATTTAAAAACTGGGGATAAGTATTATGTTTGTGATTTAGGGCTTAGAAAATATTTATTAGGCTCTGTTAAAGATTTTGGAAGTATTCTGGAAAATGTTATCTTTTTGGAATTAAAGAGAAGAAATTATGATATTTATATAGGCAAGTATGATGATAGTGAAGTAGATTTTGTTGTTAAAAATAATGATGGCATAAAGTATATTCAAGTTGCTCTTTCTGTAAGGGATGAAAATACTTTAGCTCGTGAGTTAACTCCTTTAAAAAGTATAAATGATAATTATCCTAAATATATTATTAGTCTTGATCCAGAAAGTGTTGATCATGAGGGAATTAAACAAATAAGTGCAATTGATTTTTTAATGGGTGAGACTGAAATTTAATTATATAACTCTATTTAATTTAGAAGATTAGATAGAGTTTTTGTTTAGTGTGAAACTTTTTAGGCAAAAATTAATAAAAAAGTTTCACACTGGTTATTGATGTATTTACTAAAGGTGTTAAAAATTATATAATTATGGTGGTGGTAACATGATAAAGGTATTTACAGGTCCTATGTTTAGTGGAAAGAGTGATGCTTTACTTAATGAGTATGATAAGAGATATCATAAGAGTAGAATTCTTTTGTTTAAACCTAAGATGGATACAAGGGATTATGGGGTTGTTAAGACTCGTAAGGGGAAAGAGATTAATGCTATATTGGTTGACGATATTAAGGATATTCCTGGTTATATAACGGATAAGATTAATACAATTTTTATTGATGAAGCTAATTTTTTAAAGGGTGATATAAAAATTTTGTTGGAGTTATCTGTTATGGAAGATTTAGATATTTATATTGCTGGACTTAATATGACTAGTGAGCAAGCACCTTTTGGAATTATGCCACAGTTACTTTCAATTGCTGATGAGATAGAGATACTTCATGCTTCTTGTAATGAGTGTAATAGAGATGCTATTTATACTTATTATGATGGGAAGAAGAACGGGGATATTTTGGTTGGTAATGATAATTATATTGCACTTTGTGCTAGGTGTTTAAGAAGGAAGAAAAATGAGAGGTAAGTTACTTGTTATTGAGGGAACTGAAGGTTCTGGAAAAGAGACACAGGCTGATTTACTTGTTAAAAGATTAAATGAGATGGGTGAGAAAGCTGTAAAGATGCGTTTTCCGATGTATGATACGCCAACTGGTAAGATAATTTATGAGCATATTTTAAATAAGGATGGGAATAGTTATTTTGATGAAGAGGTTGATCCTAAAGCATTGTCTTTATATTATGCAGCAGATAGAGTTAATAATATAGGAAAGATTAATGAGTTATTAGATAAAGGTGTGCATGTTGTACTTGATAGATATGTTGAGTCTAATATGGCTTATCAGGCTAGTAAGTTTGAAGATGTTAAAGATAGGGTTAATATGATATTTTGGATGGAGCAACTTGAGTTTAATTTATTAGATTTGCCAAGACCAGATAAAGTTATTTTCTTATTTTTACCTTATCAGTATAGACCTTTAGTTGGAGAAGAGGCAGATCCTAAGTATCATAATATTGAGATGACTTATCATTTACTTAGTAGAAGATATGATTTTGGAGTTGTTAGTTGTGTTAATGATGATAAGCTTAAAGATATAAATTCAATTAGTGATGAAGTTTTAGAATATGTTAAGAATATTATCAAATAATTGTAAAGTATTGTGCAAGTAATGTAAATATAAGGTATAATTGTTGTATGGATTTAGGCGAAAACTGACAATAGTTGACATTTCATTTTGATATCATGTATATTGGAGGATGAAATGTTGGTTAAAGTTTTTGATGAATCGCATGAAAAAGATTTAGAACAATCAGTTAATGCTTTTCTTATGACTAATATTGAGCTAATTGATATTAAGTATAGCGTGGGAGTAGCAACGTTTGGAGAAGAGCAGATTTATTGTTTTACTGCGATGATTATTTATAGAAATTTGAGTGAATAGTAATGAAGAAAAATAGTTTTGTAACTGGGACTTTTATTGCGACAGCATCCGTAATTTTGGTAAAGATATTAGGGATGCTTTATGTTGTGCCTTTTTATATTATTGTTGGATCAAAAGGTGGAGCATTATATAGTTATGGTTATAATATCTATTTGATATTTTTATCTATTAGTTCTGCAGGCATTCCTAGTGCGATGAGTAAACTCATTAGTGAGTATAATGCGACGGGAAAGATAGAAGCGAAGACGAGGGCTTATAAGTTAAGTAGAAAGTTTATTAGTTATTTTTCTTTTGCGACGTTTATTCTTTTATTTGTGTTTGCAGAGGAACTTGGTTCACTTATTTTAGGTGATTTACAAGGTGGTAATACCATTACAGATGTTGCTTTTGTTATTAGATGCGTATCTTTTGCTGTTTTGATAGTGCCTCATTTAAGTGTTGCTAAAGGATATTTACAAGGTCATGAGTATGTAGGGCCTTCATCAACTGCTAATTTAATAGAGCAGGTTGTTAGAATATTTGTTATTTTAGCTGGTTCTTATTTATGTTATAAGGTGCTAAATGGAAGTTTAACTCTTACGATTGGTATTGCAGTTAGTGGGGCTTTCTTTGGTGGTGTTGCAGCTTATTATTATTTAAAGAGACAGATTAATAAGAATAAAAAAGTTCTTGATTTGGATAGAAAACTAGAGAAAGATGATATTAGCAATAAAGAGATTATTAAGAAAATAGCTATTTATGCAGTACCAGCTATTGTACTTAATTTGATTAGTAGTGTTTATAGTTTTACGGATATGGTTATTATTTTGCGTGTACTTGATCACTTAGGTTATTCAGCACATGATGTTGAGTTTATTACAAGTGTTATTAGTACGTGGGGTAGTAAGATTTGTATGATAGTTAATTCTATAGCGGTTGGGATGACGGTTACGCTTATTCCTTCAATTGTGTCTGCTCATGCGACGAGTAATTGGAAAGATTTAAATGAAAAGTTAAATAAAAGCTTACAGATTATTATTTATGTAAGTTTACCAATGACGATAGGATTGTCTATTTTAGCTACTCCTGTATGGACGGTATTTTATAATATAAATCATTATGGTGGAGATATACTTAAGATAATGGTATTTAATGCTCTTGTTGGTAATATTAGTTTGGTAGTGTCTACGGCACTTCAGAGTTGTAATAAGTTTAAGGCTGTTTATTTAACAAATATTTTTGGTTGTTTATTTAATGCGGCTTTAGATATGCCACTTATGATTATTTGTAATCGTTTTGGAATAGGTGCTTATTATGGGGCAGTTCTTGCATCGTTTATAGGTTATTCTATATCTATTTATGTTGGTCTTAAAGCGTTTAATGGCGTTCATAAGATTAATTATAAGGATACTTTTATAACTGTGTTTAAATCACTTGTTCCTGCACTAGTTATGACAGCAGTGCTTCTCGTACTTAATAATTTCTTACCATTTAATGTTTATAGTCGTACTAGTAGTGTTAAGTTAATTGTTGTTGATGCAGTTATTGGAGCATTTATTTATATTGGACTTAGTATTTGGATGAGGATACCTCAGCATATATTTGGAACTAAAGAAATAAATAAGATCATAAAAAAACTTACGTTCGGTAAGTTTCAAATAAAGGAAAGTTAAAGCATGTACATATTGCTTGAATAGTTATAATCATTTGGAGTAGTGGTAGTACCTTTTTCTAAGTTAGAGATTCTGGTTTCTAGTCTTGATACTTGTCTTTCTAACTTGGATATTCTGGCATCTAGTTCTTCGGAAGTGCCACCTGCAACTGGGCCAGCATAAAATGAAGAGTTTGCTTGCATTTGAGTATTCATTGGCATGTTCATAGGAGTGCTCATGTTAGGCATTTGCTGATAGTTGTTATTATAACTATTAAAGCCGTATTCTTGGAAAAATGAGTTTCGGTCTTTTTTCATAATTCACCTCTACAATAATATATGTAAGAGTGAATAAAAGTTTAATGGAGGATTTATGAGATTAAGAAATGTTAAAGATGCAAATAATATTTTAATAAATAGTGGATTACTTGTAAAAGTTAATCCTTTTGATGATAAGAAGTTATGTATTGAGATTGGCACTGGTAAGGGTGATTTTATCATTGGGATGGCGAGAAATAATCCTGATGTAAATTTTATTGGGATAGAGAAGTATCCTTCTGTATTAGTTAGAGCAGTGCAGAAGATAGAGGATATTCCAGATAATTTAAGGTTTATGTGTTTTGATGCTAAGAATATTTGTAATTATTTTAATCATAATGTTGATACAATATATTTAAATTTTAGTGATCCATGGCCTAAGGCGAGACATGCTAAAAGAAGGCTTACTAGTGAAACTTTTTTACCACTTTATGAGAAGATTTCTAAAGGTGATGTTCATATTATTCAGAAGACTGATAATAAGGGATTATTTGCTTATTCGCTAGAGATGTTTAATAATTATGGATATAAGTTTAATAAGATTTCTTTAGATTTAACTAATAGTGATATACCTAATGTTAGAACTGAATATGAGAATAAGTTTATTAGTTTAGGACAGACAATAAATTATGCTGATGTTATAAAAAGTTTACCAAATGATAAATAACTGGTATAATGTTTGTAGGAGACTATATGAAGAAATATATTTTGGTAATAACTCTTTTATTACTTTGTGGATGCACTAATATTAATAATGCTAGTGTTCAAGATATAACAAAAGAAGTTTTAGGTTCTAAGATAAATAGTTATAATGAGTATAGGACTGGTTATAAGTATTATTTACCACAAGGACTTAATGTTAATTCGTCTAAAAAATATAATGAGATACTTAATGATGATAAGTATAAGTATTACTTGTATGTTGACTTAGTTAGTTATTTGAAAAAGACAGAACTTAGTTATAAAGTTAATGAAAATGCTTATTTAAGTATGACACTTGATGATAAGGGATATTTAGAAATAAATGAAAAAAATGATAAATATTTAATTGAAATTATGTATAATTATGCTAAAATAGAAGTGATAGTAGAGAAAGAGGATATTAATAAGTGCGTTACTAATGCGCTGATTGTTTTATCTACTATTACATATACGGATGATATTGTTAAGAATTTGTTATCTATTGATGAGGTTACTTCTTCTGAAGAAAAGTTTAGTGTGTTTGATGAAGATGCTAGTGATAGTAATTTCTTAGAAGTATATAAAGAATATGGTAATTATGAAGGCGACGATAAAGTTCCGGATTTAGATGTGATTAAATAAGGAGTGATAAAATGAGTGTTTTTAAGAAATTAAAAGATGTACTCTTTGATGTTGAAGAAGAAGAGATACCAGTAATAACTAAAGAAGAGAAGAAACCTATTAGGGAGGAAGTTAAGAGAGAGGCTAATCCGATTAAGGAAGTTAAGATGCCTAAAGAGGAAGTTGTTCCTACTAGGAGTAGTAGTTTTAATTTTCCACTTGATGATTTTGAGGAGGAGAAGCCTAGAACTAGGGTAAGAGAAGTTAGAGATGATTTTGATTTTGATTATACGCCTAGGAGAAGTGCACCAGTTGAACCTAAGAAGGATGAAAGAAGGATGGATTATAGTAAGTTTTTAAAGGAGGAGCCTCGTAAGAAGGAACCTAGTAAACCTTTTAAACCTACACCAATTATTTCTCCTGTGTATGGAATATTGGATCAGAATTATACTAAAGATGATGTTATTGTAAAGACTGATATGGGAGTTAAAACACCGGATTTAGATGAAGTAAGAAAAAAGGCTTATGGAGTTGAAGAAAAGAAAAAGAAGATTAGTAAAGAAGCTACTAAGATTGAGGTCGAAGAAGATGAGTTTACTGAACCTTTAAAGAGTTTAGATGAGATTTTAACTTCTAAAGATGAAGATAAGAAGATAGATGCTGAGGTTATAGAGGAGAAAGATGAACCTGTAATTGAGGAAACTCCAGTAAATGAAACTAAGGAAGATACACTTGAAAACGATTTATTTAATTTAATCGATTCAATGTATGAAGAAAAAAATAAAGAAAGTGAGGATGAAGAATAATGGAAGGATTAACAACAGCGTTACCAGTAATTATTTATTTACTACTTATTATTTTACTAGTTATAGGTATTATTTTAGGAATTAAACTTATAATTACTATAGATAAGACAAATGCTATTTTGGATGATGTTTCTAAAAAAGTAGCAACACTTGATACAGTATTTGGGTTTATTGATGGTGTATCAAATAAAATGGCTTATCTAGGTGGAAAATTGACTCAGGGAGTAGTAGGTTTGATTAATAAGATTACTGGATTAAAAAGAAGAAAGGATGAGGATGATTTTTATGAGTAAAAATAGTGGAAAAGGATGCAGTTTATTAACTGGTTTAGCAATAGGAGCTGGACTTGGAATATTATTTGCACCAAAGAAAGGTTCTGAGACTAGAAAGGAGTTAACTATTAAGATTAACGAACTTTGGGATAAGGTTAAAGAACTAGAGTATGATGATGTTAAGAAATCTTTAGAAAAAAAGATTAAAGAATTAAAGAAGGAACTTGCTGATTTAGATCAAGAAAAGGTTGCTTCTGTGGTTAAAGAAAAAGCTAAGATGATTCAAATTAAAGCTGAAGAACTTTATAATATGGCAGTTGAAAAAGGAACACCAGTTTTAGAAAAGGCTGCTGATGATGTTAGAAAAAAAACTGTTGAGGTATTAAATAAAGCAATTGATGCTATTGAAAAACCTGAACCTAAAAAGTTAGCTAAGAATAAGTAGAAGACCAAAATGCTGGTCTTTTTTAATGGACTTTATATTCATTTTATTGTAATATTATTAGTAGTAGAATAGGTGATTTTATGAAATTAATAGTTACTTTTGCTGATGATGAGTTTTTTACTTTTAGGGATGACACTATATGTTTAAGGGTAAGTAATTTAAATAGACTTCAAGATGTTATTAATAATAGTGATCTTCGACAATATTTTATTGATGGAAATAGAATGCTTTTAGAAGCAGCGTATGATGATACACTTATTGATGAGGTTTATCAAGTTAAAAATATGCCTTATTTTGAAGATTTTAGTGGATTTGAGAGTATTAAGATTGCTTTAAATAAAGGTGTTTCAGTAGAACAGGTTCGTGATTTTTTTAAGAGTTTTCCTTATAAGACAATTATTGATACTGATGATATGGATTTAACTGATGTGTATCGTTTTTGTACTTTAGATTATGCGGTCGCACCCATGATAAAGAATATTTATAATACTGAGGTTGTTTCAGTTAATGAGATGAAAGAGTCTTTAGAGGTAGTTTTTGATTTTGCAAAGAAACTTGATGATGGAAAACTTAGTCCTTTAGAGAAACTTATGTTTTTATATGATTATTTAAAGACAAGAATATATAAAGAAGATAAGAATTATTCTAATTCCGCATCTCTTTCAAGGGTTACTCTTGGTGAGAGTATAGTTTGTTTAGGTTATTCTAATTTATTTAGTGCGATTGCTAATTTGATTGGAATTTCAACTGATGTGAAAACTTATATAAATATGTTTAATAGGTATGATGGTCATGCTACTGTGGTTAGTTATATAAATGATGATAAGTATAATTTTCATAGTTTCTTAGAGTTTGATCCAACATGGGATTCTAGGAATAGTGAAAAGGATGTTGGATTTGTCTCTAAGTATTATTGGTTTGGTCTTTCACCAGTATTTAGTGAGAGATGTAAGAAAGTCAGTGCTCTTAGTGCGGTAGGTAGAAGTGCAAGTGGTGGGAATCTTTTAAGAAGTTTTAATAATTGTACACAACTTATTGAGTTAGGGGCAAGTAAGGATACAAAGATTAGTAAGAGAATGTTTGGTACACTTTTTGAACGTTTGGAAGAGGAATTTACTAAGTTAGGTTATAATGAAGGGCTAGTTCTTTTACGTGATATTGCATCAAAGGATAATATTACTAAGTATGATATAGATCTTTTACATTTAACTTATCTAAAACTATTTGAGAATAATTTAGGTTATGATGAGTTTTTGAGACTATTATATTTTGTTAGAAGAAGTCAGTTTGTTTATGGAGCCGATTATGAACTAGATTTTGAAGATGTTGTACGTGTTGCTAGAAGAAGAGAGACAAGAGCTAATTTTATTTCCTATATTCTATTTAAGGATAGAGATGAGTATAGGAATGTTACTAGTTTAAGGGAGTTTAAAACAATACCTAAAGGAACAAAAGATAAACTTCAGTATGATAAGGAGAGACTAGAACTTGTTAAGACTTTAAGACGAATTAATGAAGGAAGAAATAAGTAGTATTATTTCTTTTTTTTGTACCATAATAATAGTGGGAGTTGATAATATGGAAAAAGTACCTAGTATGATAAGTACAAAAGATTTAGATTATTTAACAGATATTTTTAATTGGAATTATGGAGCTTTTAAGTCAGTAATTAATACGGAAAGCGAATTTACTGATAAAGCGCTTAGTAAGTGTGCGAGAAAGGTATCAGATTTATTTATGAATAATATGGATACAGTATTAGATATTTTAGGTGGTGAGGATAATGAGTAAAGAAGTTAAGAATAGTAAGACTGAGGTTCCTTGTGGAATTTGTATGAATGATAAGGATTATATGAATAGTATACTTTCTAGTTTGAAAGAGATGAGTAAGAATTATGTTGTTGCTTTGACAGAAGCTAGTAATGAGTTTTTATTTAAGAGATTAAAGAAAGACTTTGATAAGATAATTGATGCTCAGCGTGCTGTTTATGAAGTGATGTTTGAAAATGGATGGTATGTTTTAGAAGAAGCTGATAAAAGCAAGATTAAAGAAAAGTATAATATGCTTTGTACAGAGTTATCTGATTTAGAGGAAGAAGAGTAATTTCTTCTTTTTTTGTGTTTGAATTTTTTGAGAGTAATGGTATAATATAATTGTTTGCTGAAATAGCTCAATAGGTAGAGCAACGCCCTCGTAACGCGTAGGTTGTAGGTTCAAGTCCTATTTTCAGCACCACTTAAAATGATTTGAATCTTTGATTCTAGAGATTTTACAAAAACTACTTTCATGTTAATTTGAGAGTAGTTTTTGTATTAAATATTAATTAATGAGTTATTGTTGACGGTTCAACTATGTAAATTTATAAAAGAATGATCTAATTTTATTAGAAGATCTTTAAGGTGTATCGGACCAAGCACTATGTGTGCGAATGTTCTAATCGTATGTTAAGTACGGGATCCCTTGAGCTGAAAAAATAATCCGTAAGGTTTATTTTTTCTTTGCAATATAAAATTTTTTAATCTATAATCTATTTATAGATGGGTTACTTGTGAAGGAATAATGATGTGTTGGTAATACCAGTAAGCATACTATGTATGTGAGCATTCATCTCGCCGTGGATATCCATCTTTTTTTAAATAAATGCCAATTGATTCAGGTGCGTATATTTTTTTGTTAGGTTTATATTTTGTATGGTACAATATAGTTAGATAGAAAATAGTATTATATGGAGGGTGTTATGAAAAGAAAGATATTTACTATTTTGATGGTGGGTTTTGTTGTTTTAGGATTAACTGGATGTGGTAATGCTTTGAAGAAGGATAATTTTAAGATTAGAGAAGCTGAGACTAAAAGTGTTAAGTTTACTGATTTTGATAATGGTCTTATAAAGCTTAAAGTTCCTGAAGGCTGGAAGGTTGATGTTCTTGGGGATTATATTCATTATATAGTTAAGGCTTATAATCCTGAAAAACCAATTTATCAGTTTTATTTTAATTTAAAAGTTGAAGGATTTAATAAGAGTGAGGATTCAAAGTCTTGGTACCAAAGATTTTATCCAGATAGTCCATTTGCTAAGACATCGGTTATAGCAACTAAAGATACTGAAGGTTATTTTAAGATTTTTAATGATATGGGAAAGCTTAATAATACTGCAACATTTACATTTCCTGAATTAAATGATTTTACAGTTACTGAAAATTTAGGGAATGGTGTAATTGGTGGAGATATTTTAAGAGCAACATTTAAAGATAAAGATGGCACTTTAGGTGATGGAGTATTTACGGCTTATGTTTATGATGCTGGTGCTTATTATGTTACTGAGAATATTATGTCTGGCAAAAAGATAGATAATTATCCACTTTCAGTTTACGATACAATATTTATTACTGCGCCAAAAGATGAATTTATTAACTGGGAAAATGTTTTAAATACGGTTGCTGGTTCATTAGAGTTTACTGATACATTCTTAAATGGATTTAATCAACAACAAGATGCTGTTATGAAGAATTTCCAGAGTATAAGAAATATTTGTAATCAGATTAGTGATGGTATAATGGATTCTTGGAATAAGAGAAGTGCTAGTTTTGATATTATGAGTCAGAAACAAAGTGATGCTACATTAGGGTATGAAAGAGTATATGATACGGAAACTAACGATGTTTATAAGGCTTATAATGGATTTACAGATGATTATGATGGTGAAAGATATAAATCTATAAGTGATAATATGTATACTAAAGGTATAAGTGGTTATATTGAAAAAGATTAAGAACTTGAATAGAGTTCTTTTTTGACTTATAATATACTTATAGGAGGTTTATATGGAAAATAAAGGTTATTTTAGTATAAGTGAAGATTTAATACCAAATGGAACTGAGGTTTATGTATTTCATGGTTCTAGTAATAATCATGTAGAGGGGTTTGAAGATGGTGCTTATATTAAGGGGACCATAGTAGGCCATAGGGTATCTGAAAGTTTATCTGTAGGTGGTTATGATGGATCTATGTGGTGTGAGTATATTTATTCTATTGTTGGTGAAAATGGAAGAACTTATGAAGCAACATATGGTAGTGCTTTAGTGGGTAGTTTCTTTATTAGAACTCAAAAAGATTTTGTAAAATATTTAACTGCTGAAATTAGAGAAAATATGATTCGTGTAGCTGAATTAAATAAAGAAAGTAGAGATCTTAGCATAATTTTAAAATCTGTTTTGACTGATAAGATGAAGAGTGGAGACGATAATGATTCTTATGTACCAACTAATGATAGTGATATTATTGCTGCTCTTGTATCTACATTTAAATATGATGATGGAAGGGCAGATGAAATTTTAGATATGTTTGGAGATTCTGGGATGTCTGATGTGACACCGAAAGGATTAAGATAGATGTTAAGTAGACTTTATGTCTGCTTTTTTATGTTATAATATTTGTTGTTAGATGGTGAATATTATGAATAAAGATGAAGTTTATAATTTTATTAAGGGAAAGGGAATCTGGTACGAGGTAACTGAACATAAGGCAGTTTATTCGATGGATGATTTAAAGGATGTTGAACTTCCTTATAGGGAAGGTAATGCTAAGAATTTATTTGTGCGTGATGATAAGAAGAAAAATTATTATTTAATTATGGTTAGGGAAGAAAAACGTGTTAATTTGTCTTTGTTTAGAAAAGAGTTTAATACTAGGCCTTTAACTTTTGCTTCTGGTGAGGATTTAGAAAGAATTCTTGGTCTTTATCCAGGAGCGGTAAGTCCTTTAGGGTTACTTAATGATAATGAAAGAAAAGTTAAGTTTTATTTAGATGATGATTTTCATGATGAAGATATTATTGGTATGCATCCGAATGATAATACGTCTTCGTTGTGGCTTAAAGTCAAAGATTTAAAGGATATTATTAAAGAGCATGGTAATGAGGTTTATGAGGCTAAGCTATGATTTTATTTGCAAGTGGTAGAACTGATATACCGGCTTTTTATTCTAATTGGTTTATAAATAGGGTTAAGGCTGGTTTTGTTGATGTGAGAAATCCTTTTAATCAAAAACTTGTCAGTAGAATTTATTTTATTGATGTGGATTTGATTATGTTTTGTAGTAAGAATCCATTACCAATGATTAATAAGTTAGATACATTAAATGTACCTGTTTTATTTCATGTTACTATAACTTCTTATGGTAAAGATGTAGAGCCTAATATTCCAGATAAGAGATTGATTATTGAAGGAGTAAAGAAGTTATCTTTAGTTCTTGGTATAGATAACGTGGTGGTGAGGTATGATCCAATATTTTTAAGTGATAAGTATAATGTTGATTATCATATTAAAGCGTTTGATAAGTTGTGTAAAAATCTTAATGGTTATGTTAATAAGATAATTGTCTCTTTTATGGATGAATATAAGAATGTTAGAAGTAATAAAAATATTTTAAAATATAGAGCATTTACTAGAGAAGATTATAAAAAAATAGGTGAAGCTTTTAGTAAGAGTGCTATGGATAATGGGATGAGTGTACAGACGTGTTTTGAGGATGAAGATTTAACTGAGTATGGTTTTGTTAAGGGCGAGTGTTTGTCACATGAGCCTGCTTATATTTTAACTGGTAAAAAGTTTAAAAGTAGTAATGTAAGAAAAGAGAAGAAGTGTGAGTGCGTGCAGATGGTTGATATTGGTGATTATAATTCATGCATGCATATGTGTAAGTATTGTTATGCTAATTATGATGAGAAAGCAGTTAGTAGTAATTTTGAGAGGCATGATGATAATTCTTCTTTACTTATTGGTAATATTCAAAGTGATGATGTGATAAAGGTTAGAAAAAAGTAAAAATTATGTTATAATTTTGATAGGAGGATATATGAGAAAGTTAGAAGTAAACCGTATTTATAAGCATTTTAAGGGGGATTATTATATTGTTCTTGGAACAGGAATTAACTCAGAAACTTTAGAGGAGTATGTTATTTATAGGGCTTTATATGGTGATGGCAAAGTTTATTTAAGAGAGATAAATAATTTTTTAAGCGAAGTTGATCATGAGAAGTACCCTAATGTTAAGCAAAAATACCGTTTAGAGTTACAAGAAATAGAGAGTGTGAAGAAGTGATTTTATATCATGTTGATAGAAGCGGTCATTTAGCGACAGGAATGAAGATTGATCTTGTTAAGAATTTTGAAAAGTTAGTTCCTGAGTATTATTTTGAGGGTTTATCTAGTCATGGAGTTCATTATTATTTAGGTGATTTTAAAAGTAAGGATGATACTTTAGAAGCAGTTTTTGAGTATGAGAGAAGATTACATTATAGTGATAAGTTTTCTAGATTAACTTCTTTTTATGCATCTGATGCGGCCAGTGTATTAAAGGGAATTGAAAAAAGAAAATTGGATGAAGTATTTTATAAGATTTATGAGATTGAGGTTAGTGATGATTGTTATCAAAAGTATGTCATGAACTTGGTTAGAGGCTAGAATATGGAAAGTACTATTTATTATGCTAAGTGTTATTGGGAAAATAAGAAGGATGAGATTTTTAAAGCAGATGAGGAGCCTTTTTATGAGTATTTGGTAAAGTTACCTGTTGTGATAGGTAAGGAGGTTACTAAGAAGGAACTAGAGTTAATTGTTTCAGTAAAATAGAATGAGGATTTAATGGGTTCTCATTTTTTAGTGTCTTGACAAATCTACTGACAAATGTTAAAATATCAGTAGATTTGTCAAAAAGGAGGAATCTATGAAAGAGATAACTATTGAGAAGTTTAAAGAAGAGGGCAATATAGAAATTGTTAAATTTCTTATGAAAATAAATAATGGGTATGTTACTTCAAAAGATTTAGATAATTATGGTATACATAGAATGTATCTTAATATAATGCTAAAAAAAAGACTTGTTGAAAAAGTAGCTCCTGGCGTATATATGGATAGTAGTAAAATTGAAGATAAATATTATATATTTAGTTTAAGTATGCCAAATACAATATATTCTCATATGACAGCATTTTATTTTCATGGACTATCTATTAAAGCACCAGATAATAGGTATGATATAACGGTAAGGAAAACTTATAATAGTATACATCTTAAAGAGCATAATGTATTTTATGTTTGTGATGATATATATGAATTGGGTCTTACGGAGATAGAAACTCCAATGGGAAATAAGGTTAGAGTTTATGATATGGAAAGATGTATATGTGATATTATTCGTTCTAAAAACAGAATAGATTTTGAACATGCTAAGTATAGTATAAGACAGTATATTAAAAGGAAAGATAAGGATCTTGTCAAACTTTCTAAATATGCTGATATAATGGGAATTAAGAATCAAGTAATGAATTTCTTGGAGATATTTTATGAATAGTATGCAACTTAAGGCTAAAATAAAAAATATATCAAAAGAAAAAAATACTGATTTTAATACGTTACTTAGACTATATATGTATGATAGATTTTTAGAAAGACTTTCAAAAAGTAAGTATATAGATAATTTTATTTTAAAGGGTGGCTTTTATTTAAGTGTTTTATTTGGTATAGAAAACAGGGCTACTATGGATATTGATACAGCTTTTAGAAATGCAGATTTTAATGAAGAAACGTTAATTCAAATGATTAAAGAAATACTTTCTATAAATGTAAATGATAATGCAAAGTTAAATTATGTTAGTATAGTACCTATTAGAGATGAAGATGAGTATGGTGGTTTTAGGGTGACAATATTGGTTGAATATGAAAATATTAAGCAATCATTTCATATTGATATTGCAACAGGCGATCCAATAACTCCTAAAGAGATAAGATATAAATATTTACCATTACTTGGTGATGATTATATAAATTTATATGCTTATAATATAGAAACTGTCTTAGCTGAAAAAATAGAAACGATTTTAAGCAGGCTTGAACTAAATGGAAGAACAAGAGATTTTTACGATATATTTTTAATTTACTCAAAAGAATGGAATAATGTTAATATTGAATATTTTAAGAAAGCAGTAAATAAGACATTTGATAAAAGAGGATATAGTGGAAATTTATGTGATTCTTTAAGCATTATAAAAAATAGTATTGTATTAAAAGAACGATGGAAAAGATATCAAAGTAATTTTTTATATGCTAGAAATATAGAATATGAGAAAATAATAAATTGTTTAGAAGAAATGTTAAAATACATAAAAAAATATGAGTATTAGTTCTCATATTTTTTATATTCTTTTAAGAAGAAGTCATCGGTCATACCGGCAATGTAGTCGATAGCAATTCTTTCTGGTGCGTTTTGCCTATATTTTTCATTTTTATTTTTTATAAATATTTTATAGATGTTACTATCTGTGTTGTTGTCTTTAATGTCTTTTAGTAGATGGTTAAATAGGCTTTCAAACATGTTTTCATATTCAGCGAGTTCTTCTTTGGTGTTGGCTTTTGAGTAGATGTTTTCGTAGTTGAATTTTTTTAGTTTTTTTAGTGCTTTGAAAACGTTATCACTCATTTTTAAATATGGTTTATCTATACTATTATTTATAATATCCATTATTAATGTGTTTACTATTTTCTTGTTGGTTGAACCAATAATGTCAGTTATTTCTTTTGGTAGGTCTTCTTTTTTTATTAGATTAAGACGTTCAGCGTCTTCAATATCTCTTCCAAGATAGGCGATGATGTCGCTTATTCTAACAACACATCCTTCTAAAGTGTTTGGGATAAGTGTTTTGGTGTATCCTTCAATTTTATAACAATTTTCATAGTCTTGTAAGAATTCATCGGTTGTTTTCTTTTTGGGATGGTATTCTTTAAGTTCAAGTTCTCCATTATGGCATAGGATAGCATCTAGGGTTTGGATTGATAAGTTGATGCCTTCTCCGTCATTTTCAATATCCATTAGTTCTCTTACACTTTGAACGTTGTGGTTAAAGTATCCTTCATTATGTTTAAGACTTATTTTGTTTAGAATCCTTTCTCCTTCATGACCGAATGGGACATGCCCTAAGTCATGACCTAGAGCGGCTGCTTCAATTAAATCTTCGTTTAGTGATAGAGCTCTACCGATGGTGCGAGCTATTTTAGAGACTAATTGTACATGAACCATTCTTTTGGAAATATTGTCATTGTCTTTTAGAGAAAAAACTTGAGTTTTGTCCATATATCTTGTGTAAGATGTACTATGGATAATACGGTCTATATCTCTAAAGAAGTTTGGTCTGATGTCTTCTTCTATTGGTATTAGTCTTATAGATTCTTTGTCTTTTGTAGCATAGGGACTATAGAATTTTTCTCTTAATAGCATTCTTTCTTTTATATTCATGCTTCCTCCTTAAATACATATTTATAATAGTTTGTTTCTAAGATATTTTTTGATATTACGAATTTGTTATAGACGATTGTGCTTATTTTATCAACATAGTTTTCTGGCAGTTCTTCGTCAGTTGTTTTGGTAAATTTATTGGTGCTTGCATCATAAAATCCTTTTTCGGTTATCCAAGAACGATCATTTAAGATAACTAGTCCATCAGCGTTTGATAAGATGTCTCTACCCATTAGAAGTCTTGAGTCAAATTTAACTCCAAATAGGTTTAAAACTGTAGGAAGGATGTCTAGGCTTTCAGCTAGTTTATCTACTTTAATTGGTTCTTTAATGTCTGATGACCAGATGATTAGATTGTTTTTGTGAATATCGAATTTTGGATTAGTAAGTGGGGTTACTTCATTTATTTCATCGTTTGTTAGGCCATATGGATAGTGGTCTGCAGATAGGACGATGACTGTTTTGTCAAGTAAGTTATTATCTTTTAGTTTTGTTAGTAGTTTTTCAAGTGCACGGTCAAGTTCAATTTGTGTTGCTTTATATGCTTTTACGGCAGTACTGTAGTTAGTATTTTCAACGAGAGATTTGTTTTTAGCAGCCATATTATTTCCGTAGAAGTTATATTCTAAGTGGCCAGATATTGTCATGTAATAGGTTACAAATTTTTCTTCATCTTTGTACATATCAAATGTTGCGTCAATCATTTCTATATCACTTTGAGGCCATTTTTTACAGTTCATTAGTTTTTGTAAGCCATTACCACATGCCATATAGGTGTATCCCATATTTGGATGTGATAGGTTACGATCATAATATTTATATTGTCCATCATGAAAAGCGTATGCTGAGTATCCTAGTTTTTTAAAGACGTTTCCATAGACGTAAGGCAGATAGTTTTTACTTGATTTATAGAAAGACCAGACGCTTTCTTTAGGTAGGAGACTTGTTAAAGTAACATATTCACCATCGGATGTACTAACATAATAGATAGGTGAGTACATGTTTGTGAAGTCAAATCCTTCATGAACTAGTTTGTATAGAGTTGGAGTTAAGTCTTTATCTACAGCAAGAGGTGAAAAAGCTTCAGCCGTTATAGCAATTAAATTTTTGCCTTCAAACATACCAGTATATTTATTTTTTTCGGTCGCTTCTTGACTATTCATGTATAGATGAATATTTTTGATTTCTTCGTTTGTTTCTGATTCTGCTAGAGCGGCAAAATCAATGTCCTCTTTGTTATATTCGATATTTTTAACGGCCGGTTTTTCTTCTTCGGTTGTGTCCTCAGTGAAAACGTCAATTGTTTTTTCTTTAAAGTGAATGATTCTTTCTAAGTCAATACGCATTGTTGTTAGAATGCCAAATGTTTTAGCTGACTGATTAGGTGCGTGTTTGTAATAATATAAGTTTTTTGCTGAGTAGATGTCTTTTTTGTCAATGTTTAAAGTAAGAGTGCAGATTGTAAATAGACCTACAAATACTAAGGTTTTGATAATAGTGTTTTTGTAGTTAGAATCATCTGTTTCAATATGTTTATTAAATACTAGTAGTAAGATTGCGGGGGTTAGTAATAAAAGAACACATGGAATATTTTTGAGAATAACAGAGATGATTGCACCCATGAAGCCAAATACTTGTCCTCCATGAACTACTGAGTAGATACTTATAATGTTTCCGTAAAATTTAAAGTTTATTACTTGGGCGATAAATAAAATGCTTAGGAAAACGTTTATAGAGATAAATAACCATTTATTTACTTTTTTATTTAAGAGGCTAGTTATTAGGTCGTTAAATATGCCGAATAGAATGGTAAATAGGGTTAAAAATAAAAATTCTTTTATGGTAAAAGATTTAAATATAAATAAGTGATATATTAGTTCTAAATAATAAATATAGATAATTGATAATAATGTTTTTTTGTAATTCATGATACTGCACCTTCTTTTAGATATTATACCATGAGATTAGAAAATAATTGCTACATAATTTAGAATAATGTATAATTAGTGTGGTGATTGTATGAACTTTGAACTTAATAGAAATCAATTAAAGATGATAGCTATATTTGCAATGCTTTTTGATCATGTTTTGTGGGTGCTATATCCGGGATATGATAATGGTGTAGGTATTTTACTTTTACATGCGATAGGTAGACTTGCAGCACCTATATTTTGTTTTTTTATAACAGAGGGGTATATTCATACAAGGAATGTTAAGAAGTATGCATTAAGGTTGTTTTTGTTTAGCATAGTTTCACATTTTGCTTATTGTTTTGCGTTTGGGATTAATTATATCCCATTTACTAGGGGTTCTATTTTTAATCAGACAAGTGTTATGTGGTCTTTACTTTTAGGGCTTGTATCAATAATGATATATGATTCTAAGATGAAGGGTATATATAAGTTTTTGCTTATATGTTTAGTCTGCATATTAGCATTTCCAGCTGATTGGAGTATGATAGGTACACTTATGGTGTTATATGGATATATTAACAAGGATAATTTTAATAAGAGAATGTTTGTTATTCCATTTTTTACTTTCTTTTATGCTTTAGTGTTTGCAATATTTTTAAATCCAGCGTATGGTATTTTGCAGATGTGTACAATTTTTACAATTCCGCTTCTTAAAAGATATAATAATAAGCCAGGTAATGGTAAGTGGATGAAGTGGTTTTTCTATATTGTATATCCAGCTCATTTAATTATTTGTGGGGTTATTAGATTAATACTTCATGGAAATATTCAAGTTATTGGTTAGGGCATTAGTTGTGCCTTTTTTTTATATTTTGAATAAATTATAAGTGAGTAAGGGGGATTTATGAAAAAAAAGATATTATGTTTGGTAGTTTTTGTTACAGTTTTATTTTTAGTGATTTTTATGAATAGGCATGATAAAGTGAGCAATGATTTAAATGTGGTTAAGGTTGCAGAGGTTACACATAGTGCTTTTTATACACCATTTTATGTAGCAATAGAAAAGGGTTATTTTGAAGAGGAAGGTATAAAGATAGATTTAATTTTAACTAGTGGAGCGAATAACGTTACAGCTGCAGTAATATCAGGGGATGTGCATGTAGGTTTTTGCGGACCAGAAGCGACTATGTATGTTTATGATAATGGCGAGAAGGATTATTTAGTTTCTTTTGCTGGGCTTACTAAGAGAGATGGACAGTTTATTGTTTCTAGAAAAAAGATAGATAATTTCACAATAGATAGTTTAAAAGGAAAAGAGGTACTTGCTGGTAGACGTGGTGGAATGCCAATAGTAAACTTTTATAACGCTTTAGAAAAGGAAAATGTTACTGGGGTTAATGTTAATGATTCAGTAGATTTTGCTAATTTAACTAGTGCATTTGTTGGTGGTACGGGAGACTTTGTTAATTTATTTGAACCTAATGCGACTAAGCTTGAAAAAATGGGTTATGGTTATGTTTATGATAGTGTTGGTAAGTACTCTGGTGAGGTACCATATACTGCATTTAATGCTAAGAGAAGTTATGTAAGTGCAAATAAAGATATTATAGAAGGTTTTAGAAAAGCTATTGATAAAGGTCTTGTTTATACTTTTAATAATAGTGCAGAAGTAATTGCTAAGAATATTTTAAGTCAATTTCCAGATACTTCACTTGATGATTTAACTAGTATAATTGATAGATATAAAAGAGCAGATAGTTATCTTAATAGTTCTTTTATAAGTGAGAAGTCTTATGATAATTTAACTGATATGTTAATTAAGAATAAGATGATTAGTGAAAGGTTACCTTATAGTACTTTGATTGTAAATGAATGATGTTTTAAAACTAGTTAATGTAGAAAAAAGTTTTAATACTTTATCTGGTGAAGTGGAAGCAGTAGGTGATGTATCTTTTGATGTTCATGATGGGGAGATTATTGGAATTGTTGGTTCTAGTGGGTGTGGTAAGAGTACGCTTTTAAATATTATTGCTGGTTTAGATAAAGAAACTGGTGGTAAGGTTATAAGATATAAGAATAATTATGGTTATATGCTGCAAAGCGATGCGCTTCTTCCTTATAAAAACGTGATTGATAATGCAACGCTTGGTTTAAAGTTAAAGAAGATGCTAAATGATGAAACAGTTAATTATGCAAAAGGACTACTTAATCAGTTCGGTTTAGATAAGTTTTTAGAAAAGATGCCATCAGAACTTTCTGGTGGTATGAGACAAAGAGTTGCTCTTGCTAGAACTCTTGCAATAAGACCTAATTTGGTACTACTTGATGAGCCGCTTTCTGCACTTGATTATGTAACAAGGCTTACTATTACAGATGATATATATAAGATATTAAAGGAGCTTAAGGTTACTACTATTTTGATAAGTCATGATATTGCAGAGTGTGTTTCATTTTGTGATAGAGTTATAGTTCTTTCTAAAAGACCAGCCAAAGTAAAAAATATATATGAGATAAATCTTTTGGGTGATACTCCTTCTAAAAGGCGAAAAGCAAATAATTTTTATGATTATTATGATAAGATATGGGGTGATTTAGATAAAGATATCTCTTAGACAAAAAAGATTTTTAAAAAGAAGAAAGTTAGAATCTTTTAGTGTTATTTTCTTACAAGTGTTTATTTTGATGTTATTTTTAGGGCTATGGCAGGTGCTTAGTGATAAGGGAGTAATAAATAGTTTTATTTTTTCTAGTCCATATAAAGTAATGATGTCGATTAAAGGACTACTTGTTAGTGGAGAACTTTATATTCATGTACTAACTACTTTAAAAGAGATTATGCTTAGTTTTACGATTGGTTCTTTATTAGGTTTTGTTTTAGCAGTAATTTTTTATTTAGTACCTTTTTTAAAGAGAGTAATGGATCCATATCTTACACTTTTAAATAGTTTACCTAAAGTTTCTCTGGGACCAATATTAATTATTTGGTTAGGTGCTAATATGAAGTCTATTGTTGTTATGAGTTTACTTATTAATGTTATTGTAACGCTTGTTACGATTTATAATGGTCTGATTACAACGGATGCTTATAAGATTAAGATGTTTAAAAGTTTTGGAGCAAGTACTTATCAGATTATGACTAAGTTAGTGATTGCTAGTAATAAGAAGACAATCTTTTCAAGTTTGAAACTTAATATTTCGATGAGTTTAATTGGCGTTATTATGGGAGAGTTTTTGGTAAGTAAAGCAGGGATAGGATATTTAATTTTATATGGAACTCAGGTATTTAATTTAACACTTGTAATGGCAGGAATTGTGATTATTATGATTATTTCATTTATTTTATATGGAGTGTTAGATATACTTGAGAAGAAATGTTAAGAGCTTTTATGGCTCTTATTTTTTCTATATAACTTTTTTTAGAGTTTTAATAACTAACATAAGATTAAATAATATATTAAATTATAAATGAGCATTATCAATTAACCATCAAATAAAAAAACACTTTAAATATATAGTGTTTTTTAAATATTTATATAATTAATCAAATAGTTATCAAATTAAATTATGCCCAGTATGGTAAATAACTTTTATATCTTCTAGATTCAGAATTCGGTTGATATTCTTTTATTAATTCTGCAAGTACAGCATCACTTAATATCCTGGATGCTATTGCAGCGTTTTTCTTTTCAATGTTAAATCTAGTTCTTAAACTTTCATTTGTCATTTTTTCTCCAGAAACGTATTGTAAGCATGCGTGTTGATAACACGCTCTTAACTTATCATCTCTATCCATTTCATATAATTTTTTATATGAATATAATATAACTTTAGTTCCGTTATCATATTCTAAGAAGTTTGGTGCAGGTAACTGATATAATTCTACTGATTTAATTACTTTATCTATTCCACTACCTTTTTCTTCACATATTTTAAATCTTCGCATAATACTTGCTAATTTTTCGTTTCTAGATATAGGGTTGTGATCTATAAATCTATCAATACTAATTAAAGGTATTCCTGGGTTTGATATTTCTATTCTATTTGAAAAGAGTTCAATTAATATACTTGTACCACTTATTGTAAAATCTTGATGAATCATTGCGTTAGCAATCAATTCTCTAAGAGCAATTTCAGGATACATTTTCACTTGTTTGCGTAATGCTAAACCAATGTGTTCATTTTGTGGAGTTAAAAGATCTAAATTTTTTAATATTTCTTCAAAGCATACAGCATATCCGTTGTCATAACTAATTTCCCTTATAGTTTCTAATTTATCTTTATCTTTATACTGAATTAATCGAATTGTTTTTCTTGTAATTGTTTTAAATTGATGTATATTATTAGCAAATAATATTGCGCCTAAATTAGTTATTGCTAATTTACCATATATTTCTTTAATAAAACCTTCTTCTTTAAAATCGTTTATTATTTTTTCTTTTGAGTCCGGATATGGTAATTCTAACAATTTATAGTATGCATTTATATCAAGTAAGTTTATAATATCTTCGACTTCTAATTTTGATAAGGCAATCTCTTCTTCAAACGATGTTTTATTTAACATATCCCATAATTTTTTTTCTTTTTCTTTATAATCATATAATTTTCTTTTTTGTTGGCCGACTCTTATATAAGCCGTGTGATCAAATTCTACTGGATATAGTTTGGCTTTATCGATTTCTATTATTAAAACTCTTTTTTCATTATAATATGTTTCATATGCATTAAAATCGATTTGAGGTTCTAATTTTCTATATAGCCAATTGTATAATGGTTCGTTGCCACGTTTAGAATTATTAAAGTCAAAATCGGTTCCAACAATTTCCTTGCTTTTATCATCAATGCCGTATATTAAATATGCATGTTCTTTATTACATAATGTTGCAGAGTTTGACAATGCTGAAATATATTCACCAATCATTTTTGAATCGTCATTATTAATTTTAAATTCAATCCACTCATTTTCTTTATTTAATTTTAATAATGACATTAATAAACTATTTAATTCTTCTTTTGAAATTTTATATTCTTCAAATGCATACATAAAAACACTTCCAATCAAATAACAATCAAATAAGGAATCCCTTTATTCATAAGGGCTTTACAACCTCTTATTTATTTTTTATCTTTTTTCATCAAATAAAATTATACTATAAAGCATATTAAAAATAAATATAATTATAGTTAAAAAATATATTTTTAATAGATGTTATTACAATAAAATTTTTAGTAAGTAAAGCAGGAGTAGGTTATTTAATTTTATATGGAACTCAGGTATTTAATTTAACACTTGTAATGATAGGTATAGTAATTATTATGATTATTTCATTTATGAAGCATTAGATATACTTGAGAAGAAATGTTAAGGGCTTTGGGGCTCTTATTTTTGTCTGGATAATACTGACAAATAGAGGCTTCTTTGTTATAATGTTACTAGTGGAGGATTAAGATGTCTGAAAAAGAATTAGATTCAAGTATAAATGATTATATTGAAACAGAAACACCTAAAAACTATGTAAAACAACAAGAGTGGGATATGGCTATTGGACTTCAAGAAGTTGATAACCTAAAACCATCTAAAGATTATTTAAAATATGTTCATAAATACTTATTTCAAGATGTCTATGAATTTGCAGGAGAATTTAGAAAAGTAGATTTTTCTAAGCATGAAAGAATTTTAAATAATGATTTAGTAGCTTATGGTGATCATAAGTTATTAGAGCAGTCACTAGATTATGATATAACACTTGAAAAAAATAAAAACTATAATGAAATGAATATAGTTGATGTGATTAATAATATAACAGATTTTTCTAGTAGTATCTGGCAAATACATCCTTTTAGAGAGGGTAATACTAGAACTACAGCAATATTTATAGAAAAGTATCTTGTATCATTAGGATATAATGTAGATAATACTTTATTTAAAGATAAATCAGTGTATTTTAGAAATGCATTAGTAAGAAGTAATTATTTTAATAATTATTTAAATATAAAAGAAGATAATAGTTTCTTAATTAAATTTTATGAAAATTTATTATTAGGTAAGAATAATAATCTACATTCAAAAGATTTAATTGTAGAATAATTATTTAATAAAGATAATTAAAAAAAGACGCTAGTACAGGCTTATTAAATTAATGAGTTTTTGTATTGGCGTTTTTTAGTAGTAAAGGAGTGTTAATGTGATTAATAAAATTACCATAAAAAAAGTTGCTAGCTATGAAAAAAGGTTTCATTATTAACTAATAAAAGAATTAATTTAATTTATGGTTTAAACGGAACCGGAAAAAGTACACTATCAAATTTTTTCTATTTTCCTACAAATGTTATTATAAAAACTGATAGAAATAAAAAAATAAGTACAATTAAGCACTTACTTCTTTAATGTTAGGAATATATTACTTTTATTTTATTCTTCCCTACTTTTTACTTATTCTTTTATAATACTCGAAACGCTTCATAGCATTTTCTTTTTGATCTTCTAATAATTCTTTAGCTAAATCTTTATCTTTAATTTTTAAAGCATTAAATCTTACTTCATTATCTAAGAAACTTTCATACTTTGAAAAATCTGGTTCTTTAGAATCAATAATTGTTTCTTTATCGTGTCTCATCAATATTGTGTAACCACATTCAACTGCTAATTTTTCTTCGATACTTGATGTAGACATACCTGTTTTAATACCATGTTCAATACATGGAGAATATGCAATAATTATTGCAGGTCCATTGTGAGCTTCAGCTTCATTGAAGGCTTTGATTGCTTGCATCATATTTGCTCCGAGAGAAATACTTGCAACATAACAATTAGGTATGCATGATGCAATTTTGAATAAATCTTTTTTAATTGTTTTTTTACCAAAGTTAGCAAATTCTGCCACAGCACCTTTTTTAGTTGATTTACTTGCTTGACCACCAGTATTTGAATAAACTTCAGTATCTAAAACTAATACTTTGACATTTTCATTAGAATGAAGCACATGATCAAGTCCACCATAACCAATGTCATAAGCCCAGCCATCACCACCGATTGCCCAGACTGTTCTAGCAGGTACATAATCAAGTAATTCTCTTAATTCATTTGGTAATAATTTTGTTGATAACTCTTTTTTTATTTTGTTAGTTATATTAAAATCATTTATATTTTCTAGCCAATTCTTAAATAATTCCTTAGTTTCATTATCAACAGATTCTATTGCACTTTCCATAATATGTTTAATTCTCTCTCTTTTTTGTTCATAAGATATGTGAATACCTAAAGCAAATTCAGCATTATCTTCAAATAGAGAATTTGCCCATGGAATAGAATAAGGTGTTGATGGAGTTGAACCTCCGTAGATACTTGAACAACCTGTTGCATTGGCAATAACTAATTTTTCTCCGAATATTTGGGTTAATAACTTGATATAAGGCGTTTCTCCACAACCAGCACATGCTCCGGAAAAAGCAAATAAAGGCTTTTCTAAAGCAACTCCTTTTATAGTTGTCTTTGGTAATGGATTAATTATTTTGTATTTATCAAAATCAATTCCAACTTTTTTTTGTTTTTCAACCATCTTTAAGGCTTTATTACCCATTTTACCTGGACAAACACTAACACATACACCACAACCAGTACAATCTTTTTCACTTATTTTTATTGAATACATTAATCCATCTTTTCCAATGAATGGTATTCCATCTGCATCATTTTCATTTGCTATAGCTCTGATAACTGCATGTGGACAAGATAAAACACACATTCCACATTCTATACAGTTTTCTTTTAACCAAGTTGGTACAACATTTGATATATTTCTTTTTTCGTCTTTTGTTGTTGCTCCTGGGAATCTTCCATACCTATAATCAAGAAGCATTGATACAGGTATTTCATTACCTTTTCTTTCATTTATTAAGTTAATAACATTGTTATCAACAATTTTTATTGTTTCATCATAACTTTCTGTTATATTAAGTTCTTTTAAGTTATCAAGTGACTCATGTATAGCATTAATATTGTTATTAACTATATCTTCTCCTTTTGTCTTAAATGTTTTTTCTATTGATTCTTCAAGAATTTTTGTTGCATTTGAAACATTTAATAAATTAAGAATTAATACTTCCATTATCTTACTAATTTTACCATTTATTTTGTTATTAGCTGCGATATTTTCAGCATCTATATAATATACTTTTATTTTTTTGTTATAAATTATGTTCTTAACTTTACTTGGTAATAATTTTTTTAACTCAGATTCATTTTTTATTGTGTTAATAAGTAAGATTCCATTTTCTTTAATGTTATTAATTATATCAAACATTCTAAAATATATATCTTTGGTAACTACGACGATTTGTGGTTCTGTTACATAATATGGTTTATTAATATTTTTATTATTATATCTTAAGTGAGATATTGTAACACCTCCACTTTTCTTTGAATCATATTCAAAATATCCTTGAACATATAAATCTTTACTTGAATGAAGGATTTTTAATAAGTCTTTCGAAGCACTTACCATTCCATCACTTCCAAAACCAACTATTTTTATTTCTTTAGCTTCATTTTTTATTTCAATATGACTCGGTTTTAAAGAAAGATTTGTTACATCATCATTTATTCCAATTGTAAAGTTATGATGTTGATTTTCATCAAGCATTTTATATACACTATAAATTTCATCTGGTGTTGTATTTTTACTTGATAAACCGTATCTTCCTCCATAAACTTTGATATCTTTATCTTGAAGAATACTACATACATCTAAGTATAATGGTTCTCCGGTGGAACCTGCTTCCTTAGTTCGATCTAATACAGCGATATTTTTAACTGTATCAGGTAAGCAATCTAAAAAATATTTTTTGCTAAATGGACGATATAAGTGAACTGTAATTAAACCAACATTATCTAGTTTATCTACAACTTCTTTTATTGTATCAGTTACACTACCCATTGCAACAATTACATTTTTAGCTGTTTTACTTCCATAATAGTTAAATGGTTTATAAGAAGTGTTCATTATTTTATTTATTTTTTGCATGTAATCATTTACTATATCAGGCATCATATCATAATATTTATTACGAGATTCCATTATTTGGAAATAGATATCTTCATTTTGGGCCATACCATATTGATATGTTTTACCAACATTTAAGCATCTATCTTTAAATTCATTTATTTTTTTATGATTTACTAAAGTCAATAATTTATCTTCAGGTAATTCTTCAATAGTATTAAGTTCATGACTTGTTCTAAAGCCATCAAAAAAATG
>OJAW01000349.1_pt1 | contig 34586 bp, 28 predicted proteins | sample 1589151 | NCBI WGS metagenome assembly OJAW01 (sample SAMN03283290) | human gut metagenome | biome: human-associated habitat; material: feces | host: Homo sapiens | place: Peru | collected 2012
ATATCACACTCCCATAAAAAGACTGCAACCGGCATCACACTGATGCAAGTTGCAGCCAAACTTTATCGACGCACGTACTTCCTCGAATGCTTACAGTTCTTTTACGAACTCTTTTATGAACCCTACTGGTTCTTTTATCAACTCTTTTGTGAACTCAGCAGTTTCTTTCAGGAACACTTCATCACCTTTAGGAACTTATTTCCGTCTTTCAGGAATCGTTTTTTGCTCTTTTACGAACCCTTTTAGGAATCGTTTTTGACTTTTAGTTGCCACCAACTCCTATCAGTTAAGCGAAACGAATTTGCCACATCTCCAAGGCTGATTTAGCCAACCTCCATATGGCATCATAATTATTCCACATCCAATGGAGGAAGGCTATTATCCTCAAATCTATCAAAATCAGATTGGAAAAGACTGTCTTGAATGACTCTGTATTTTTCAAACTCAGATTCAGCAAACTCTTTGGCATATTCGGCAGAAACTTTTCCGCTATCCTGTAATATCGAGCCATCAAATAAATTAATGAATTTGTCTATTCGCTTTGCCCAATCTTCCATTGTCATAGGGATATGACGCTTAGCCATACTTTCTGCCATATCAAGGAATGCATTGACCATTCTGCCCATTTCATCCAATTCTTTATCTCGCAAATAGTTCTTTGCTACAGACACGTCAGTTTTGACAATTTTTCCATTCGGAGCATTCTCCCATGTGGTCAATCCCATGTGTTCTTTATCTGCATTGGCCCGTTCTACAATCAGTTCCGCAGCGGTATGTCCATGCACAGCATAGTGCATTTTGTTCTGTACCTTCTTGAAGAAAAGACGGGTTGTCGGAGCATCCTTGTTATAGTCTATTGCCGTAGCATAAATATCCGTGAGCTTCTGATAAAAACGACGCTCACTCAGCCTTATCTCCCTTATTTCGGCAAGCAAATGTTCAAAGTAATCTACACCTAAGAAAGCCCCGTTCTCCATTCGCTTATGATCAAGTACATATCCACGGATGGTAAACTGGCGGAGTACAAACGTACACCACTGTCTGAACTGAGTGGCACGAACAGAATTGACTCGATACCCGACACTGATAATGGCATCAAGATTATAGAACATCGTTTGATAATTCTTCCCGTCTGCGGCAGTTGCCGAGTTTTTCTCGGTAACTGAATCTTTGACAAGTTCCCCGGATGCAAATATATTCTTTAAGTGCAGTCCTATATTGTCAGTAGAGCAATCAAAAAGCTGCGCCATAGCCTTTTGTGTTGCCCAAATAGTTTCATTCTTATACATCACCTGAATCCCATCCTCCTTGCCTTCAAGCATGAAGATGAGAAACTCAGCTGTACTATTCCGTATTTCTATATTCTTTGGCATTGCTCCTCTCTATTCTTTTAAAGTAACTTTAATTCCGAGATTAAGAATTTCAGAAACTTTCTCAATGAAAGCCTTTTTCATTGGATTGTTGCTATGAGTAATCAACAGCCAACCATCTCCCAAATCTCTCTGACTTTTACCATATTTCGCATCCCGCCTATTTGAAATCACAGGAACTTTAGAAAATTTCAGATTGTACTCTTCGACCACTTTACGAACCCTCGCCACACCTATTTTCCGTACTACAGCAAGCAGTGTCTCCGCAGCCGTTTTTTCTGCAATCACTGTCCCATCGGGAAAGATGACAGACATATCTCTTGCCGGTCCTCTTTCAATTTTATCATCCGAATTTGAATTACGGCTCCGATGCGTTACTTCCGGATCAAGTAAGATTTCTTTGGCATCTGTCAGCTCTGCCGCAAAATTCCTCTTACGACTGAGATGCACACTCAAAGGCCGTCCGGGCACATAATCCACAACCAAAACCAACTCGCGCTTTACCGGTTGTAAAGCAGGTTCTATCGTCTTGCTCAACACCGGAAGAATCTCTTTCTTGATAATCTCTTCCTCCAACTCATTCGCCTTCTTTTCAAGATTCTCATCAACAGGAAGCCCCTCTTTACGGAGAGTTTCCATGGCTTCATATAGTTTGTTTAATCTACTCATAACTTAATAATATTCAGTTGTTGCCACCTTTCTTACCCAGGTCCTCGATACCTTTTATTGACAATAGATAATCATGTTCCACATCGCTGATGGTACGTTGCTTATATTTGCGGTACTCATTGGTGGCGTGTTCCATCGCATCTTCATGAGAAACACTTCCAGAACCTTGCAAAAGTTTTTCTCCAGACATTGTCAGAATCCTATCCAAATAGGCAGCCCAATCGTTCATGGTCATCGGTTGTTCACGCTCTGCCTGTCGCTCAGCAAAATCCAAATATCCTGAAACCAATTGTCCCATGGCACGAAGTTCTTTGTCGTCCAGATAGTTCTTTGCAGTCTTGGCCTCCATCAGTGTAGGATGATTACCCTTGAAAGTCAGCAACCCCATAAAATCTTTCTCTGCATCAGCCCGTTCAACGATAAGCTCCGCTGCCGTATGCCCGTGAATCGCATAATGTATCTTATTCTGAACTTTCTTGAAAAACTCCTGTGACACGGAAGCCCTTGGGTCATAGTCAATACTGGTGGCATATATTTCAAGCACCTGACGATACATAACCTTTTCTGTGGCACGGATATCCCTGATTCTTTCCAAAAGTTCCTTCCAATAGCCTCCACCTCCCAGTTTCTTCAACCGTTCGTCATCAAGCGTAAAGCCCTTTACCATATACTCCTTTAACCGCAGAGTAGCCCATTGGCGAAACCGGGTCGCAATAATGGAGCGGACACGATAACCGAGAGCGATTATCATATCTAAATTGTAAAAGGTTGTCAGATACGATTTCCCGTCGGCGGCAGTTGTTCGGAATTTCCGAACAACTGAATCTTCCTGCAATTCACCTTCTTCAATAATGTGTTTTATGTGCTCACTTATATTTGATTTGCTTGTCTGATAAAGTTCGCACATCTGAGCCTGCGTAAGCCACAGCGTCTCATCTTCGAGCTTCACATCTATTTTTGTCTGCCCGTCACCGGCGGTGTATATGATTACTTTGTTCTGTTCATCCATAATACTATGGTGTTTATCTCTCGTTTACAATTAATTATAAAGCAATCTCATGTATTCTTCACGATTTCTTTCACGAGACAATTCAGCTTCTATCTCCCGCAAACATGATTCCACCCATTTCCTTACTTTAATGTTCTTATGGTTTTGTATTTCCTCAAAACATTTCTTTTTGTGAATTAAAAGCGGAATGACAGAACCTGTCCAAGCAAACGATCCCATATTTGCATGTAAGCCACTTAGCACATTGTCCATATCACCAAATTGGTCAAGCAGCCACAATACCCAATCATGGAAACGTGTTTCCTTACCTTTATTATCCGAATGGAAGATCGGACACATCTCAGCTATTACTGATGGTGCAAATTGAGGATTTTTCAGGCATAAATCCTTTATTTTTTCGTCACCTATCATAAAAAGAGGACCTTCCCCAAAGCCACTCCCTGATCCTATCGTGTTTTTAATCCGATATAAGAAAAAATAGTATTCCTGATTTGAAAAAGCTTTTTCAAAATCAGGCCAAATTGCATCTGTATATTGAGTAATCAATACAGGATATATATCTTCAAGGTCTCTGTGGGAAAATTGGGACTTAAGTGTCTCCATTATCTTTCTATTGACTTTTATCGCAAAATCTTCATCGTGATATTTTCCTAGCAGTCCTGTCGTATAACGTATATATTCATGCAATGGATTGTTATCAGTTTCGTTTATAGGATATTCTAAAATTACAGTTTTAACAATCTCAAGAATCTCAGTATCATTCAGAATTTCGGTATTAAATTGATGTCTTATAAAGAAATTCATTAATGAAAGCGATGACTTTGGAAAATCTTTATAAAACATTTTTATAATATCATTCCATCGAGAGCTGAGAGGTATAGAAACATTCTCCAAATAGGCAGCAGGGGCATCTTGTTCTAAATCCCCCTTTGAATACATATTCCGCATAGTCTGATATGAATCAAATTGCGCTGTTTCACAATTTGCCAATAGTCTCATAAAAAGACTATGATATCCTTTTTCGTGTATTTCAGATATAAAATTCCTAACTCTTTCATGATTTCGGAACACAGAGCAGAAACTAAATACAAATCTACCAATAAACGTATCCCCACCATTTTCAGGAATCAATTTAAGGAATATAGCCAAAATATCGCTTACTTGTTCATCTGTCATGATGTTATGCAGTTCCGAAGAAAAATATGTGTCAAAAAAATCCTCATCTCCTACAATCTGCTTTACTTCATCATAAGATTTATAGAATCCTTGTTCGATAAACTCCACAGCCAATTGGTGGAAGAGTTCCCTCTCATGTTGAATTTGTTCCTCCATAGGAGCGCTATAGTCATTATAAACTTCCTGTCGTGCATCCTTCAACTTTTGACAAAAATAATTTGGACGTATTTGAGCCCTAAAAGCATCCAGTTGACTAAGAAAGTCTTCTGAATAAAAAGCCAAACGTTTACTGTTGTTTTTTTGCATAGCATCATACATTTCCTGCCACAAACCACCTTTCAATTCTGCAATTCGAGTAAGTAATGAGAATTGTCTTTCCAGCATACCGTTAAAACTCCATCTTAACACATGGGACACAGCAATTTTAGCTATTCTATCCAATGTTGTTTTGTCTTTATCCAAAAGTTCTTGTAAAATGAGATTACATCCTTTCCAGTAATTTACTATTTCTTGTTTGGTTGGCACATAATCTTCTTTTTTATGCAATCCAAATTGATTGGCAGAACCGCTCCTTATAAAGTCTCTGTCATCGAAAGCTCTGTCTATGCTATTCAACAATAAATCACGATACCCCTCACCGTTATCTTTAAGATAATGTAATATGTTTAATCTTTCACTTAAATCAGCTTCTGTTCCAGGTAACAATATATGGAATAACTGACTAAACTGTCCGCTGGCATTATTCGTCCACGTTTCATTTTCCGCTATAGCGAATAGTGCCATAATCTTACTGGCATAATTATAGCTGTCTTTATTGAAACATAGTTTCTCCAAAGCCCAAACCAGATTTCTACGAACATCACCATCAATATATTCTTTTACCCATTCTATAGGTTTAGGTGATAGCACATTATATAAACATTTTGCAACAGCGACTGGGTTCACCGATGACATGGCGAGAAAGAGTCGTGAACCCAAGTCAGAACAAACAACTTTCTCATTACAAAAAGGGGCACGTTCTCCAGTTGTTAAAAGCAATATCATCTCTTGTGCTGGCGCACTATCTTGCATATACTCTAATCGTTTGCATAACCCGTTTTTGATAACTTCACGATAAGGTTCATCCAAATTCTCTATATCTGCAACAATTTGTTCAAACCTTTCTGGATCATTATCATCAGCAAACCATTTATTAACAAGCCAATTAGCCAAAGGAAATGGTCTGACTGTCAGCCAACTTTCTGAAATTTCAATCAATGATTTATCATATCTATCTATTGTGTGAGAAAAAACATGTCGTTTCTGTTCCTGGCTATAGTTATAAAGAGGAGTGATACTTTCGTTATCTCTAATAAACATAAATGCCTTTTTGTATTCATTGTCATATGGACATGGCTGAAATAGAGCCAATGAACAAAGCACCATTCTTTGTTCTTCCTCATGGCCTTTTTCAAATTTAAGTAATTTATTTATAAAGTGATCCACTCTATGAATGTCTATATTTCCCTGACCCTCTTTAAAGTTCCTCACTAAATCTATCGCCATGCCAGGAAAACCATCTGCAATTTTTTTTATCAAATCTCGTGCAGACATATCGCCATTGATTACGGGGATACTTTTATCCACGAAATCATTTACCATATCACGCATTTGATCTTGATTAAGAAATATTTGCGTCACATTTAGACCACTTAGATTTGTCCGATCATAGTATTCATTGTTTACCCCAATGATTCGGAACATAGAATCGTATGATTTTCTTTTTACTATTACATCTTCAAATATATTATTCGGACAATTGTCTAATACAATCAAACCAGTTTGCCCTTTGTGTTCTTGTATGATAGTTTCCACATCATACATAAGTCCTATTTGGTTATCAGAAAACTCGCAATAAAAGTAATTCTCGTGAGATTTTCCATCATCAAATGCCTCTCTCAAAATTCTTGTCTTACCAAGTCCTGACAATGCGACAAGTTGTATGAAATCAATCTCTGGATTTTGTAACTGATTTATGCAATCATCAATAACCATATTATGCAAGAAATCACTGTTTATTTTTTGTTCAAACAATGACAAGTGCATTGGTTTTATAATTGTAGAACCAGGCATTGCTTTATGCCAAACTCCGTTTTCTCCATAGTTCTTGTCAATTACAAAATCTTCATTATCATTTTGGAAATAACATTTAGTCTTAACATATCTATAATCCTGTTCAAAGTCAATGACCATAAAGCCATTCTTATATTTAGAGTCAGCACTTATATTGCCGCATAAAGTTCCTGGCGCTGTAAAATAAAAGCAACTCCCTTGTGGTCTATCACTATATTCTACATCTATATCGTGAGTATGACCACAGAAAAAGGCATCATAATTTTGTGCAAATAGCTGTTTTATCGTTGTTTTTTCAAACTCTTGCATCATATTAGGATGATGGTGTCCTATAGACAATCGAATATTACAATCTTCAAAGAAATCGCGATTATCCGTAACCTGAGATTTACCCAGCAAAAGGTTATTTTTGCCGTCTTCTTCAGTACATCTCCAAACAGTATTTAGACAATTGACTCCTATCTTCTTCCCGTTGATATTGAACTTTAAGCATGCATTAAAAACACTGGACTTAATCTCTATTTCATTAGGAAAATTACTCCAAAAGGCATCTCGAAAAATATTATACTCCGATATTCTTGGTATCAATAATTCTGATTGATGCATATACCTATCCACTTCATTGTGGGACTGTAGCTGTTCTGTCAATTCTTTATCTTCATCTTTATCCACGGTCGCCCCATTAATTTCGTGATTACCTAATGTAAAAACAAATCTATAAGGGGGCAAGGTTAATGCTGAAGTAATTGGATCTATTACAATATCTTGAAAAGTCTGAAATGCAGTCTGCATCTCAGATTCTCCAAAACTCTTACCTGCGCAGTCTATCAAATCTCCAGAAAACAGAATTAAATCGATGGGACTTTCTTTATGAATATCAGTCAACGATTCTATCATCCGTTTAACAATTGTCTTTGCCCGTTCTATTTTGGTAGCATCAAGATGAAAATCAGAAAAATGAATTATTCTCATATTATCTCTTATTTTACTTTTTATTAATCACCTTTTTCAAAACTCCCAATACTTTGAATGACTCTTCTTCAGGATTAAGGACAAATGAATCATACTCTTTATTAAGCGGTATCAACTCAATACGCGCATGTTCCCATCCTTCTTCCGTAACTCGCTTTTCACTATGATACTTCTTAATAGTGCAAGCAATATTATCACTGTCGTAATCCTTGATATTATAGCCTTCCACCAAAACGATTTCTCCTTCACGGCTACCACCTGCATAACGAGAAAACACACAATAGTCACCATCGTTGATTTTGGGTTTCATGCTATCTCCCATAGCCTTAACTACAAACATTGAATTGTCTAAGCGTGATATTTCATCTGCGACATATATCCACTGTATGTTTTCATTCGGTACTTCTATTTCAGACAAATCGTGACAGGCAGCCTTAATACTCGGATAATAAGGCAGATGTGTTATGAATTGCTGCTCAACGGAAGCGACATCTATGACATGATATTGTACTTGAGATTTTTCTGCATTATCTATAAAGTTTTCACGTACCGGTGATTCAATTTCATTTTCCTTGAAATTTTCCATTTGCTCCATAACTTGACGAAATACTTCCGGACTATACTGAGGAGGATATCCATTCTTAACCAGACATACTTTGATATCAAACTTTAGCTGTTCACGTATATTCTGATTATTGAGCCAGTCAGCAACGCTTGATTTCAAATCAATTATCTCTTTGATTTTACGGGCCAACTTTCCGCATTTATCATTGATAACTATTCCGTCCACTTCCTTGTCTTCGCCATATTCAAAATCAAACTGTTCACGCAACATTAACAGTATATCATAGAATGCTTTTTCTTCAAATGTAAGATTCAGTTTCCGGAAACTTTCCCTATCCTTTTGCATCTCTCTCAAAATCTGCAAAGCCTGTTCTGTTGCCTGTTTAATAATTTCTTCCGAGGCAGTTTCTTGAGTTTCACCTGCTTCTTCCGCACTTAAATGTTTACGGCGTTCATGGTATTGCTTGATGGTTTCTTCCAGCATTTCTATAAATCTCTTTGCAGCCGCTTGGTTTGTACGACCATATTCTGTTATCTGCTTTTTCAAAACTTTCACCAATAATTCCAGTTTTGAAGCAGGCATCTTTACATCTGACAATTTCTCAAAATATTCAGGACTGAATATATCTTCCTCCTCTCCAATGCTCAATACACTTTCCACTTTGGTATATTTTAATGCCTCTTCAACCATCTTTGCCACCTTGCGATTCATTGTCTCTGCATCAGGTGCGTCAATTCCGCTCATTTTCCTAACGAAACCGGCAATAGCCATAAAGCATTGTGCCAATGCAGACTCTTCATCACATAGGTTTCCTGAAGGCTGGCAAAAGTCGTATGCTATACGCATTCGTTTAACTATACTCAAAAAGTAAGTTTTGAGTGACACTTTCTTCACCTTCTTACCATCTTTCGAGGCTAAGTTTAGTAGCTCACTCGATTTAAACACATATTCGGCTGCCTTTGCCAACAATGTATAGCGTAAAGCCGGGTCTGTTTCTGGATGAAGGAATGGTGTTAAATCTTCTTTATTAAAAAGGTCTTTGATAATTGACAGTTGCTCCCTGAAAATCAGAGTGGCCCGCTCCACATCATCGTCGGTAGGGGCAAAAGTATTGCCTCCACCGCCATATATTTTCATCGCTTCCCGTATATTGTCCCGTATGCCGATATAATCAATAACCAGCCCAAATTCCTTATGGGGATATTTTCGATTTACGCGACTGATTGTTTGGATAAGCGTGTGTTTTTGCAGCGGTTTGTCGTTATAAAGATAAGTAAGACTCTCTATATCAAAACCGGTAATCCACATATCTACAACAATCACAATCCGGAAGTTGCTTTTCTCTTGTTTGAAAGCGGCATCCAATTTCTCGGAACGTTTATCATTGGCAACGCCACCAAGATAGTCATACATATCTTGAGGGTCGTTTTTAGCGACACTTGCTACCATTGCCATGGTAGGCATTTTAGGAAGCTCCTTTAGTTCATTTTCGCTACACAAAACGCCCTCCGGTGATTTCCTTTCTTCAAACCACTCTGGATATTTCTCTTGAAAAACAGTAAGCAATTTATAAGCTATTTCACGTTTGGAACAAACAATCATAGCTTTTTGTATCCGGTCAGGATCTCCACTACACGAATTCACATAATGGTCGTGAATATCTACAGCCAGACGCTCCAATCTTTGAGGCTCACCAAGAATGACTTGAAGCGAACTCATTGCTTTTTTGCTTGCCTCTATATCTTCTTTGGTGGAACCTTCTTCGGCGCATTGTTTATAATATTCTTCCACCATTTTAATCTTCTCTTTATCAAAAAGAACTTTAGTGATTCGAGGATGATATTTGATAGGAACTGTTATTTCATCAGCAACCGCTTGGTCCATCGTATAGCGGTCAATCTCATTGCCAAAAGTCTGATAAGTCTCGGCTATGGGTGTCCCTGTAAAACCTACGAATGTGGCATGTGGCAATGCTTCCCGAAGCACTTTTGCGTACGGCTTTGAGAGCACGGCTTTCATTTGTTCGTCAACCTGATTCAGACATTCATTTCCACTGTCTTCATTATGTTTACTATACTTTATTCTTTTTGCACCCTCTAACTGAGTACGATGGGCTTCGTCGCTGAAGCAAATGATATTTGAACGCTCATTAATCAATCCGATAGGATCTTCCTCTCGATCGCAAAACTTCTGAATGGTGCAGATATAGAAACCTCCGCTTTCTCTTGCCGCCAATTCCTGACGCAATATTTTACGGTTAGGCACTACGCATACTTCGCCTAATCCCAAGAATTCCTTACTCTTGGTAAATAATTTGCTTCCTTGCTTCTGCAAATCCTCCCTATCTACAATCATCAATATCGTAGGAGAACCAATCTCAGATGCACATCGCATAGACAGTTGCCGGGCGAGGAATGCCATAGTGTAGGTCTTTCCACATCCGGTAGCACCGAAATATGTTCCTCCCTTACCATTACGCTCCTTTACTGATTTAATGATGCTCTCTCTGAGTAATCTTGTTGCAAAGAATTGCGGATAACGGCATACTATTTCTTTTTCATTATCATCAAATTCTTTATCTTGGAAATAGATATAATCTCTGAATATTTCAAGAAATCTTCCTGTCTCATACACACCCTTGACCATAGTTCGCATCTCATCAAATGGAGAGGTGGAAACCTTATCGTCATTATTCACCCTACGCCAGGCATAAAAATGTTCGTATGGAGTACGCACCGTTCCAAGACGTGTTTTTACACCATCGCTTATGCAAGCCAAGGGACAATAATGAAGCAAGTGCGGTATATCACGCCAATAACGTATGTTTATTTGTTCCCAGGCATCTTCAATAGTTGCATTTTCATCTGCCGGATTCTTCAATTCCATTATGCACACAGGCATACCATTCACATAAAGCATGATGTCCGGCCGGCGGTTCTTAGTACGACCATTGTTTACATATTCCACCGTCAGTTGGTTTACTACATGAAAGATGTTTTTCTCTGGAGTGTCAAAATTGATTAGTGCAATGTCATTAACGGTTCCGTCCTTTTTTGTAAAATCAATACCGTTCACCATCCAGCCATACACCTTGTGAAGTGTGGCAAAATCGGTTTCTGCACCCACAAGGCGTACATTATCCACAATCTGTTGCACCTCCTCAGCATCCAGTCCGGCATTATTATCTGTCAAGAACTCTGTCAAGTCGCTATCAATGAGAACTTCCCTTTGATTATTACGAACAATTTTATCTCCCGACAAATATATCCAGTTCTCCTGTTCCAAGAATGATATAAACGCATTCTCGAAATCAGACTCGCAGAATCTGCTGTTGTAATTTATGAGTTTACTTTTTGACATTGCGTATTTTCCAGATTAATAGAACTCTATTTTGAAGTTGACATCGCTAATACTCCGCTGTAATTTAAATCATCACTTTCTCCAAACACAACCGTTATATTTCCATCATTGCGTGTTGTCAAACAATAACGAGTTTTCCCATCAACTTTCCATCCTCTGCTCATGTTAGTGTACTTGTCAGAGGCACTTGCATCTATTTTTGCCGTATCAGAGATAACGGTGATTCTTGGATTTACCAAAGAAACAAAATCCGAATGATATGCAGATTCTCTTCCGTGATGCGGAGCGATCAAGACGTCTGCATTCTCAATAGCAGTTTTAAAATCACTTCTCTGCATCAAAATATCCAATGATTCTGTTTCATTATCACCGCATACTACGATTTTGATTCCAGATAAAGTAAAGACGGTAATTATACTGAAATTATTAAAGTTGGAATGATCGCATGCTGATGTGGAGAATGTCTGAATACCTAATCCACCATAATTATCAGCATTCCCAGTATAGTTTTCATCTTGTGACGTAACTGGCGAATTATATCGGTCATTGATTTCACAATACTTTTCAAATTTTTCCCTGTCACAATACCTCACACCATCCATTACTTCATCATTACTCAAAGACTTTGCACGATGCAATATCTTTGGTGCATTCAAATCAAAATTAAGAATGTCATCAATATGGTCAAGGTGTGGGTGCGTTAAAATCATATATGCGATATTATCATACCTTCGCTTTTTAAGTGGTGAAGTATTTCCACTTTCGTATGTACCTGTGCCTAAATCAATAATGATATATTTACCATTAGGAGCCTTTACATGGATTGCTAACCCTAGTTGCACATCCCAAACTGTCATCGTTGCTTGTCTTGTCATAATATTTACTGTTTATTTTTCTTCAAATATTCATTAAGCACCTCTCTTGCATAATAATATGCTCGTTCTTTATATCTGTTCCAACATATTAGCAATATAACTATTGTCAAATAAGATTGCCAAAAACATGGATATAATACAATAATGAGGATAGTAGAAATTAGGACTGTTGTGAGAATTGTCCTTGATAAGGCATATTGCGCATTAAAATCAGCAACTCTCGATTTTTCATCGCCATTTACTACTCTCATTGCCTTGCAAAACAATCTTTCTTTCGAAGGTTTTTCCTCCTTAATTCCATTTTGCAAAATTTCTCGTACAGCCATCGTTTCGTAAAAACGAACTTTTTTAATTCCTTTGTTTGACGGTATGAATAAGTGATAAATACAGCAATGTTTCTTATTCTGGTTGTCGAGTAACCGATTTGACGGTTTGCCACCAATAGTAAAATAGTAAATCGGTTCAAGTAGGCTTCCAATAGCATTTATAACATACCCACATAAGAATGCTACCGCTAAATATGCCACAGTATAGTCATTGTTATACTCTATTTGAAGAGAGTACATAACAACAACTAAAAACAAATATCCGACAACAAGTCTGGATAGAACATCGTAGTATTTGAAATTCATAACATTATTCCTTTTATGCAATTATTAACCCTTTGCTGCTTTTTGAACAAGTGCTGGGCAGAGATTCTTTAATTGTTCTCTTGCTTCGGACGCAATTTTCTTAGCGTCTTCCATACAGTTGTACAGGTTGACAATGGACTGCTGTACTTCTATGGGAGGTAGTGGAATCTTTACCCTGCATAGTTCACTCCAATCAAAAGTTTCCCGTGCGCTGCCCCAAGAATTGAAACGTGCATACCGGTCGAACTCACTACGACACAATATTAGATATAAATATTTTGGAAGCAGTATGTTTGTGTCCTTGCTTCGAAAAGAAGTATAAATAGACGAAACGAGTTTTGGTCTATCCGTTGAATTTAATGCAAGTGCTATTTTATCACCTCGACGAGAGGTGTCAGCTACATAGGCAAATTCATCGCAATTGACTACTTTATATGATGTCAATGAAACCCCATCCATGTTTGCTTTAGTTGGTATAAACTGCTTATCGGTGCTTATACCACACACATCGTCCAAAGTATATTTACCATCACTATTACGTTCATCACAAGATTCTATATAATCTTCTTCGCCATTACTTAACTCGACTTCAGCATATTGTTTCCTACAATTTGTGATAAAAGCTTCACAAGCCTTGCTCAGTGGTTCAACAAGAGCCTCATTCTGTTCTACAAGAGATTTTAATCCATTGTAAGTTGCTAGCAATTCTTTTTGGATTTCTATTGATGGAAGAGGAATTCTAATGTCACAAAATCTATCCCAATCTAAATTTGAACGAATACTACCATCACTTAAAAACCAACCATATCTATCCATTTCAAATCTATTGAACTGAATAAATAGATATTGTGGAAGAATTTTATTTTCATCTTTTATTCTAAAAGTTGTGTACGCCGGAGATAGAAGTATAGGTTCTTCCTTATCATATAAGGCTATACGAATGCATATATCTCTACCTGTCTGCATTCCACTAAAAACAAAATCTCCCTCCTCAACTATTTTATATTTAGTATTATCCAAATTATTAGTATCTGCAACTGTAGGCATAAAAGTCTTATCCTTATTTATACCATAGAATGGATAATCTAAACCATAAATGTTTCTTCTATCAAATATTTCGATTAGGCTACCAACTGAGCACCATTTTTCTTTACAACTATTTACACTCATATCCAAGTTCTTTTAGTGCATTACGCAAGGTATCATCATTCTCTTTTTGGCGTTTAAGCAAATCAGAAACTACAGAAGCGGTTTCAGTTAAAACCTTATCATAGCCTATATAGGAATCTCTATCCACAAACTCAATGTACCGACTTGGAACAAGTGAATAATCGTTTGCCTTCAGTTCATCTATACCTACAGAGCGATAAAGTTCTGGCTTTTCATAATGTGCGCCATCTGTCCCAACTTCTTGCCAGTTGAAATAGATTTCTGTTGCACGCTTGATTTGATCCGCTTTCAGTTCGACTTTCTTTTTCTGTTCTCCTTTTACCGGATTTTCAGTCCAAGTACGTAAATCCATAAAGAGGATTTCATGCTCACGATTTCTTAAAGAACGACCGTGATAGCTATCACCCTTTTTATTCTGGTTGAGAATCCATAATGTCACACTAATATCCGTAGTGATAAAGAGTTCACGTGGCAAAACAATGATAGCCTCTACCTTATCGTTTTCTATCAGTTTCCGGCGTATATTCTGAGCATCAGTATCACCCAAAGCACCATTTGCCAATAGGAAACCAGCCACACCACTTTGATGCTTCAGATGGCTCAGCATGTGAAGAATCCAAGCGTAGTTGGCATTGCTTTCCGGAGGTGTATCATAGTCACTCCACCTGGCATCATTTTTCAGATTATCATTGTACCATCCTTTGAGGTTGAAAGGAGGATTAGCCATAATGTAATCAAAATATAGTCCTTTATGTAAATCGTTGGTGAAAGTACTGTCACTCTCTGCGCCCAAATTATGACTTATGCCACGCAAGGCGAGGTTCATCTTAGCCAGACGATAAGTAGCAGCCTCTTTCTCTTGTCCATAAACATTAATCCGACTGATGTCACCCTGCTTTGACTTTACCAATTCTGCACTTTGAATAAACATACCTCCGGAACCACAGCAAGGGTCGTAAATAGTTCCGTCAAATGGCTCAATCATGCTGGCTATCAGCTGCACAATATCGTGGGGTGTATAAAATTCACCTTCTTCCTTTGTGGCATTTACGGCAAACTCCTTCAGAAAGTATTCATACACGCGACCTATCAAATCTTTTTCTTCCCCAAATGCTTTGTGAGAAATCTTATTTACCTCATCGACAAGCTTCTTCATATCATTGCCTGCCATGTTACGCTGGGTAAAAGTACCTTCAACAAAACATCCTTTAAGGCTTGGTGTGGCAGTAGCAATACTACGTAAAGCCGTATCAAGAGCCACATTAAGTCCGGGAGCAGGAGTATTTATAATCGTACTCCACCTGGCTTCTGGAGAAAGATTATATGTGCCATCAGTGAAAGTGGCATCATCAAAGAATGCAGAAATAATATTCTCATCATCCGGGTCAAGTCCTTCTTCTATCAACTGTGTACGAAGATGCACAACGCCATTCTCATATTTCTCTCCGATAAATCGGAGAAACACCAATGTCAGCATCATATCACGTTTCTCAAAGAATGAACCTGAATTTTTTGCTTGCCTCAATATATCTCTACACTTGAATAAAATAGCATCCAAGTTTATAGTTTCTTCTTTTTTTGTATTTATCTTTTTAGCCATAATACTCGTTTAATGATTTTACATAAGTTCGAATTTTCTCAATCATTTGTTACTGATGCGATGATTTCCCAATACCCTCCTTTATCTGGACCGATACGCGCTAAAACATTATCCGCTCTCAATCCATCTATCAGATTTCTCACAGACTTTACAGACATTTCACATTGCTCTGCAATGGAGGATACACTAATATGTGGATCTTGTCTAATAATTTCAAGAATTTTTTCTTGCCCTTTTCTTGTCCTTTTCTTGCCCTTTTCTTGCCCCTGTTGATCAATTTCTTGAATCTGAGTGGTTTCGGGGTAGTTCTTCTGGGTAGTTTCTTGCCCTTCATCCAAAACATTAGCACAGACGGTTGCTTTCATGATAAAAGCAACCAAGTTGTATTGTGGTTCTCTGACACCCAGTGCGGACAATTCACGGCACATACGATCAACTCCTTCACCGAACTCTTTTACATAGTCGTATGCTTTGAGGAATTCCGCAATTTTCGGATTACGAGAGAAATGGGTATGGCGTATGTTATCAGTGCGGACAATGCCCGGCAACTTGCCTGGTGTTTCGAACACAAGACGGTCGTCGAACATCTTTATCTGAATTTCAGTTCCTTTTATACTATAGTCACGATGACAAACAGAGTTTACCACCATCTCTTGTATTACAAACTTTGGATATTCACGGTCTGTCTTGAAGATGCCGTCTTCTCCAAGATAGGAGTGTTCCTTGACCTGTGTTTCGAGATATTCTACAGCTTTCTGTATCTGCTCAAGAATACGTCCTTCAAAAAGAACATCTTTGATAACATTCATTTCTCGCCCGACCTTTTCTTCTGTACCAAAATACTTGATAAAGCGAACTCTTGCACGAGGGAAGAATGTCTGAGGATACTTGCCAAAAAGTAATATACAAGCAGCACTGACTTGTGGAATATCACCTTTATAAGTCACAAAACCTTTGTTCTCTTGTAGATATTCCATTGCAGACTTGCCATAGCCAATCCGCTTCATATAGGCTTTGACTGCATCCATATCTATATCTTCAAGCGTAGCATCGTATGCTGTGGAATCCTCATAATAGCGTTCTCCCTTGTCGTACATAAGTTGCAATCGATCATCGAAAGTCAGTTTTTTAGATTTGTCACCGACACGCCAAAACACTTCATCCGCTTGATTGGCATGAAGTCGTGGACTTGCAGGAACAAACATCAACAACACCCGGTTCTCACGTCCCTCTGCATCAATGCAAGGTACATAATCCGTAGTGACCGGGACAGAAGGAGCACAAAAATCCAAAGGGGTACGCAATATATCATTGAGATGTTTCTTGTCCTGATCAACTCCTTCTATTCTGCGAGTCTTATCGGATATTCCCACAGCAATCATTCCACCATCCGCATTAGCCATAGCAACTATGATAGTGGCAAGATGCGAAGGCTCAATAAGAATACTTTTACGGTCAAAAGTCTGACCTTCCTGCATCTGCAATATTTCTTCAATTGTATATTTCATATCCTCTACTCCTCTTTTGTATGACAAATCAATCTGTGAATATCAACATCCAGCACTTCTGCTATCCGAGCCAGTGTGTATAAATCAGGCTGCGAATGATTGTTACACCACTTTGACACCGTTGCCGGATCTTTATGTAAAGTTTTAGCAAGCCATTTACTCATTATGCCCTTCTCGGCTAATACTGCCTTTATACAGTTTAAATTTGCCATATTGATTTCAATTATAAATTGCGTCAAGTACAAAGTTACGCATTATATTTGATTCGAGAGCATCATAGAGGTAATTAAATCCTATATTATAATATCTGGGCAAAAGAATTTAATGTAAAATAGTGTGTGATTGGGATTTATTTACTAATTTTGCACCGCTTTTGAGACAATATAAACATTAACAATGCAAAGAAACAGAATGAACATATTATCAATCACAACCGCAATTCAGAGCAACAAATGCACTGATTCTGTGTTGAGTGTTCATGTTTCACGCATTGAACCTCGTAGAGTAAATACCTTCCAGCGAACATAGCAAGTACTTTATTGTACTTTGAGAGAATAGAAACTGAATAGTTGGAGAGTCCTTACCAAACTTTCCAACTTTTTTGTTTTGGAACGTTGTTCCACAATCAATGCTGCGCCTCGGAATAGCTCAAACAAGTTTGGCTTTTCTCTCGGCTTGCAATTGATGTTATGCCCATTTGTGACAGTTGCCTTTGTGATGCTCCTCTGCCATTTCCGTCTGATGGGCTGTTAGTAACCAGATTATTAACGTGCAGTGATGCACATAAATTTAAAAGAAATGAACCTTTTGACAAAGCCGAATCTAATGAAACTCGTTTCAATTGGTGAGGCGGAAAAAAGCTGTGCGAAAGCAAACTACAAATTTGACGGCAATAAGGTGTTCTTTACATCTGACACCCATTTTTATCATGGAAATATCATTCGTTTCTGTAACAGACCGTTCAAGGATGTGGATATGATGAATGAAACTATCATCTCCAATTGGAATAATACAATCGGACAGGATGATATAGTTTTTCACTTGGGAGATTTTTGTCTTGGCGGTTCGGCCGAATGGACTAAAATCCTTGACAGGTTGAACGGAAAAATATATCTGATTATGGGCAACCATGATTTGAAGAATATACGCCAAGGTTACATTGACAGATTTGAACATGTGGCAATGCTGATGCACATAGAAATCGGCAAACAGAGGATATATTTGAACCATTATCCCTTTCTATGCTTTGATGGCGGATATAAAAATGATGTATGGCAACTGTTCGGGCATGTTCACACAAGGGAAAACAACACCGGAATTGATGCTGCCCGGCTTCAATATCTCTATCCAACACAATACGATGTCGGAGTTGATAACAACAACTTTACCCCTGTTTCATTTCAACAAGTGAAGAGAATAATTGAAAATCAAGTGGAACAATTTAAAGAATAGATGATAAGGAGGATTAACAATGAGTGAATATACTACCATTTATTTAAGATGCAAGAAGATACCTTTGTTGAAGTACAAAGAGCATCCTTCGTATGAGGAATGTCAAAAGTTATCTAAGGAAGATTTAATGAAAGTCAATCGTGAGATTGATGAATATAACAAACAAGTCACCAAGTCTTTTGGATGTAAATTGTTTTATCTTAGTACTACTCCAAGCCGAGAGTTGACTATGCTTCCATGGAGTCCTTCTCCGAGTATACTAACCAAAGGCCTGCTTGATGAGATTCTTTATTTCTACCGAGAAGAGATAGAAAATTACAAAAAGGCAATTGCAAGGAATAAGGAAAATATTGCAAGGCTGGAAGTCCGTATATCCAAAGCATCTGTTGATTTGTACGATAAAATCAGCAGTGAGATTGACGAATGTCATGCAGATATAAACTTCGAGGAAGAAGAACTTGAGCACTACCAATATTGGTACAATAAATTTTCTTTTCTGGTGGATATTATTGACAATGAATCGAATTCTGAGAATTACGAAATGATTTACACAAAATGTTAATAAAAAAAAGAATTATGAAAATACAATATATGAGCGACTTGCATTTGGAGTTCAGTGATAACAGCAGGTGGCTAAAACATAATGAATTACCTGTAACAGGTGATGTTCTGGTGCTTGCCGGAGATATATTCTATCTGAAAAACGAAGTTGCACCTTTGGCTAATTTCTGGAAATGGGCATCTGAAAATTATCGTCAGGTGCTCATCGTGCCCGGAAACCATGAGTATTACAATTATTGTGATGTGATGGATAAGGGACTGCAATGGAATTGGATGTTCAAGAAGAATGTAGGATATTATCAGAATCAGGTAGTGCGGATTGATGATACCGACTTTATCATGAGCACTTTGTGGTCTCGAATATCTCCATCTGACGAATATTTTGTTCGGAAGGGCATGAACGACTTTCGGCAGATAATATATAATGGCAAATTGCTCCAGACAGAGGAATTCAATCAGATGCATACTTTCTGCTTGAATTTCATTAAGCGAAGTTTGATTGAGAGTACCGCAGAACACATTGTGGTAGTAACGCATCATCTTCCTACATTAGAGGTGGTAGCCCCTCATCATAAGGGTTCTGTGCTGAATAGTGCTTTTGCGACCGAGTTAGGCCAGCTTATAGCAGACAATCGTATTGATGCGTGGATTTATGGTCATTCGCATACCAACATTGATGCTGAGATAAACGGAACAAAGGTCGTTTGCAATCAGATGGGGTATGTTTTTGAAAACGAACATATCGCCAACGGTTTTGATCCGGGCAAGTGCCTTGTCTTGTAGCAAATATTGTCTTGGTTGATATGATTTAAAGTCTCAATGTATCATATAGTAAACAAAATAGCTCAGTTTTGCATATTATATGATATGTTGTGATAGAGTATTTTCAGTTATTTGAATTTTTCGAATAACTGAAAATACTGATTTTTACCATTACATAATTATCGTAACGCAAACATCGTAATGATCACCCAGCATCCTCATTGTAAAGGGGTTTTCTTTTGGTCAGCATAACTAAACCTTACAGATTAAAACATTTTTCTACCAGAGTTTTCAAATACTCAGTCGTAAGATTTACCAAACCAATTTGTTCTATATAGGCAAAGTCTGCATTCTTTTTATTTATCACAAATTTCCTTTCTACGCCATCAATGCTTGCCAGCAGATGGTAATTCCCTTTATAAGTTTGCTCAACACGCATATTGCTGATGGTGTGTCCATCGATTTCCATTGCAGCATCTTCGGCTTCGCATTCCCATTCGTCCCATGCTTTCAGGTGGTTGGCGATAGTTGACTCAACTCTGCCTATCCATGATTCTGACACACCATTCTCGATTGCTATTGCACGGAATTGCTTCAATGAAGAAACAACATCTTTGATGATAGCATTGGGGCGACGAATTCCGTTATCACGGGCAAATTCAATAACATCCGAGCGTGTGATACCATACAGTTTGGCTCGAATATACATGCAATGCTCCTTGTTCGGCAAATAACCGCCCCTGTCAATGATGTAGGTAATATCGTATGCAGGAGCAAGACGCCAGGCACCATCTTCATTCATAATAAATGAAAAGTTCTTGTTATGGTCATCTGTGTTATTCGATAGAATATTGAAGACCATTCTTCGAAATACTTCCTGACAATCCGCATCAGGCAGACGGAGCTTACGGCAAACAGATATCAATTGCTCATAACTCTCTGCATCAGGATATATGGCAGCCAAAGTCTGTGTATGAATCTTTTTTCCACCATTACGATCAAACCGTCTGGTTAAAAAATGATTGTTTCCATCCACTGAATATAACATTGACGGCATCATATTGATACCTGCCATAGTTGCCAACTTATAATAAGTCATTTCTAATTCTGCCGAACAATATTCGGAGTTACCAAATTTGAGAAGATAATAGTCATATCCTTCCAAAGCTGCAATTTGACCGCTTCGTATCTCTCCTGTTTCTCTGTTTATCGCAATAATCGCTTTCGGCTGACGCCCTCCAGCGGATGTACCTACAGTCAACAAAGATTGCATGGTTATGGACTCCTCCGGCATAATACGGGCATTCTCTCTTTCTACGAAAATGCGTTCTGCCAAATCTGCCAACGACTTAACATCTATTTTTTCTGTTCTTCGCTCCCTGTTAGTTTCCGGAATAAATTCTAACGCTCCCATTCCTCGTCTGCCTATAAACGAGAGCTTATCCAACGGATTTATCTCTGATTTGGATATTTTTTGCTGTTGACGCCATAAATCAAACAATTGGTTACCCCAGGCATCAGGCAATGAATCTGCGACAAATGCCGGAAGCTTCTGGTAAATCTTGGCATCTTCACCCCAAACAGGCAACAGCCCTCTGGTACCGTCAACAGGTGCAACCAAAGGGGATATATTCAATCTTTTTTTGATAAAATCGGGATTATATGTGAAATAAGAAAGATGTCGGCGTTCATCCCAAGCCAAGCGACCGATTTCTTCATCCCAAAGCATTATTTTTAACGACTTCATCATATCTGTATGTCTTATTTAGAGTGTCTGATTCGTTGCGCTTTTTTCTCGTCTTCACGCATAAGATAAGGCGATTCGGGCAATTCCGGCAAAATATCGTCTAAAGAATTAATCTGACCGACGACCTTCAACAACAGAATAAATGTCGACAATGAAAGATTGCCTGCCGTACCATTTTCAAACTTGTGTATGGTAGTCAGCCCGACACCTGAAAGTTCCGACACTTCTTTTTGTGTCAGATTGCACCGCATTCTATATTCCTTAAAACGAGTACCCAACATGCGTACCAGTTCGGGAGTGGAGTATTCAAACAAATCTTTCATATTTATATATCATTATACTGATAATTAAATACTATATATCGCCATTATATTCACTATATTGATATTTACAATACAAAAGTAGTAATATGTTTTGAAATAGCCAACGAATGGTATAATTATTTGCCTACCAAAAGAAAAAGATACTCAACTTGACTTTAATGACCGTTATTATATACACGGGCAATAAAGTTAAGTCAAACAGAGGGAAAAGGAAGATTTACCCGACTGATTTTTCTTTTCGCCAGCAATCGGTATAAGTCACTTCGTATTCAATCTTGGAGAAATAATCTGCGGTATAATCACAACATAATAACAGATGAAGCACCCTACAACATCTTTCGAAATATCATTGAAAGACTTACAAAATTACACCCAAAATCGCCTTTTTTATCAAAGTCTTCTCATTTGTTTCCTTGTACCGGAAAAACGCATTATCTTTGCAAAAGTTCAGCGCAGGAAAAGGGGCAAAATCAGACTTTCCTACCATTTAAGTTTCAAACTATTGGTAGTCAATTGGTCTAACATGCTGCATCGAAAGTAGATTCTGCGTGGGCAAGTGAAATAAAATTGCAGGAGAAGAAATAAAGGTCATATAAAGCTACATGATCCATGTAATGCAATGTATATGGGTATGTTTTCTCTTCAAAATTATGTGCAGTTTATTATTATAAATGCCTTTACAATGTTTGTGGCAAATTACATCTTTTGAAAAGAGATTACAAGCTTGTTATTATTTTTTCGAAATTATGGCGTGATGATTCTATGTAATTTAGTTTGTATGGTTCTATATTTAATGAAAACATTGCACTCACACCGTTTATTCCAAAATACGTGCATATTATGCTTGCTAGATTAAAAGACAAGTTGTCGCCTTTCCTGATTAATACATAGCATAGTTTCCTCAAATAGTCGTGAGAATCTTGTAAACGTTTACACTCCTTAAATACTTCGTAATATAGTACATATGTTGTTCCATGCATTAAAAAATCTATGCGTTCTTCGGCTTCATAAACACCGAACATTTTCCATATTAATGCAAATTCTTTTTCTTCCTTTACTAAAACCACTGCGGTCCTCAAGAATTTGTTTATATCAATTTTCATTGATTGTTCTCTTAAATAAGAAGCATATTCAGAAAGTGCGATTCCCTCAAACGAAATATTGTTTCCTTTATACAATGTCTCTGCTGCTTTCAGACAAGTTCCGAGAAATGCCTTAGGTTTCAATATGGACAAATACGAAAAAACACGCCAAAAGTTTTCGCCGTATAGTTTTATCAGAACTCTGTCTGATAACAAACGACTTGCTGTACGGAATTCGGAATTTGTCATTCCTTGAAGGTAATCACCCAATAAAGACAAATCCTCTTGGGAAGATAGTGCAAGCATGTGCTGCTCCATTACAGTGCATTGACTACCTGTCATATTCTATCTTCTTTCAAGCACACACACATTTTCCACATGATGAGTCTGAGGAAACATATCCACAGGCTGCACGGCGACAACTTTGTATTCCGTATCCATCAATTGCAAATCTCTTGCTTGTGTCGCAGGGTTGCAACTAACATATACTATACGTTTGGGCTTTGCCCCAAGAATAGTGTCTATAACGTCTTTGTGCATGCCGGCGCGTGGCGGGTCGGTTATGATAACATCTGGATTACCTTTCTTCGCAATAAACTCTTGAGTAAGCACCTCGCGAGTGTCTCCAGCAAAAAACTCCGCGTTTTTAATTCCGTTTACGGCGGCATTTTCTTTTGCATCTTCAATTGCTTCTGGAACATATTCTATACCTATTACTTTTTTTGCCTGACGGGCTACATAATTGGCTATAGTTCCAGTGCCGGTATATAAATCATAAACGGTTTCTTCTCCTGTCAATGCTGCATATTTAGCCACAGTGTCGTAAAGACGTATTGCTTGGAAAGTATTTGTTTGGAAAAAACTCTTGGGACCTATTTTGAATTTCAGCCCATTCATCTCTTCGTATATAAAATCTCTTCCTGCATAAGTTTGAATATCCAAATCTCCAAAAGTATCGTTGAGTTTCAGATTGTTCACAAACATCAACGATGTTGTGTTTTCAAACTTCTTTGAAAGATGTTCAAGCAATTTCATTGCTTTTTTCTGCTCTATATCGTCCGTATAGTGAAATTGCATAAGAATCATGGTCTCTCCCACTGTTGTCTTGCGGAGCATCATGTTTCTTAGCAAGCCTTCGTGCTGACGAATATTGAAAAAAGTGAGATTATTGTCGAAAGCATATTTCCTAACTTCGTTGCGAACTTTATTCTGCCAATCATCCATTAAACCGCAATAGTCAATGTCGATAATCTTGTCAAAAGCTCCGGGAACATGAAAGCCTACGGCGTTCATGTTGTCATAAACTTTATCTTCGGCAATTTCTTCTTTTGTTAACCAACGCTTATTTGAAAAGCCGAACTCAAGTTTGTTTCTGAATTCTTTTGTATTTCCACTTCCGATTATAGGCAGTATTTCCGGTAAGTCTATTTTCCCTATTCTCCTGAGCGCATCTACAACTGTTTGTCTCTTCCATCTTAATTGTTCGCTATATTTAAGATTTTGCCAACGACAGCCGCCACATATTCCAAAATATTTGCAGAAAGGTTCGCTACGGTCTTCGCTACGCTTATTTATGGAAACCGCCACACCTTCACAATACTTGTTCTTCTTGCGTGTAACTTGTATGTCAACCACGTCTCCCGGAACAACAAAAGGAACAAACACAACCAAATCGTCTACCCTTGCTATAGCTCTTCCTTCTGCTGCTACAGCTACTATTTCTACATCTTTATATAAAGGCAATGGCTTTTTATTTCTGCTCATGAGATTATTATTTACTGCAAAGATACAAATTTAGAACGCTATACTGTTATGAGCTTGTTGTTTTTAAGCATTATGCCTAACTTTGCATAACATAAAAAATCAGATAGCATGGTTAAGCATATAGTTATGTTCCGTTTCAAGGACGATGTTGATGAAAATACGCGCAAGGAAGTTGCCAATTCTTTTCGCAAAGGTATTTTGGAATTAAAAGATGTAATTCCCACAATTGGCAATATAGAAGTTGGCTTTAACATAAACCCCGGCGAACAATGGAACATTTGTCTGAACAGCGAATTCCGTACATTGGAAGACGTTATTGATTACGGAAAAAATCCCAACCATGTAAAAGTGGCAGGACAACTCAAACCTTATATCGCCGAACGCAGTTGCGTGGATTACAAAACGGAGCAGGATTAATTCTGCTCCGTTTTCGTTTTTCAGCTTATGTCATAATCGGCGTATAAGAATCTTTTAATGCTGTGCTTAGGCGTTTTTGCAAATTCCTGATTCACTATTTTTATTCCCGACAATTGCGAATAATTGGGCAATTCGCTGTTTAGCTCGCGGCGGTTTTGCTCCATAATTTCTGCAAGTTGCAAGCTGGTTATGCCATTTGTCTTTACGAGTTCTTCCGAAGGATAAACCAAGGCATAGAAACGGTTTCCTTTCTGAATCATCACGCTTTCTTCCACATAAGGAAGCATGTTCAGTTTGCCTTCCACCTCTTCGGGATAAATGTTTTGCCCTGAAGAACCAAGCAGCATGTTTTTGGAACGACCTTTTATATATACATATCCGTATTCGTCCATAAGTCCGAGGTCCCCTGTATGCATCCAACCATCTTTGTCTATGGTTGCAGCCGTGGCTTCCGGGTTCTTGTAATATCCGAGCATGACATTAATTCCTTTGCATAGGATTTCGCCGGGAACATTTTGCGGATCGGGAGAATCAATCTTCACCTGCATGTGTTTTACAGGGCGACCGCATGAACCGTTTGGTATCATTGTCCAATCGGCATAGGTTATAATCGGTGCACATTCGGTAAGTCCGTAACCAATCGTAAAACGGAAATGAATTCTATGCAGGAATTCCTCTATATCTCTGTTAAGCGCAGCTCCGCCTACGATTATCTCGTAGAATTTTCCTCCGAAAGCCTCTGTCAACTGGTTTCCTATAGCAGTTATAACCTTGTCTTTTACATAAGGCATGCGCATTAGCAATTTCATTTTCGGTGTCTGCAGTTTCGGCAATACTGCACGGCGCAAGGCTTTCTCGAGTATCAAAGGAACCGATACAATCAAATCCGGCTTAATGCGGCTGAAAGCGTTGAATATGATTGTTGGACTGGGATTTTTTGTAAGGAAGAACACATGAGCTCCCGATATGAATTCGTACAGAAACTCAAAAGCCATTCCGTACATGTGCGCCATGGGAAGTATGGATACCACTTTGCTTCCACGGTGTATGCTCATGCCGAGTGCACCATTAGCAAAATCCATATTGCTCCAAACTGCACGATAAGGAATCATTACACCTTTTGACAGGCTTGTGGTTCCCGATGTGTAGTTTATCATTGCAAGTTCTTCGTGCTCGTCCTTGCGATAGCTTACGTGTTCTTTTCTGAAATTTTTGGGGAATTTCTTTCCGAACAATTCGTTCAGTCTTTCGCGGGCGTTTGTAATAGTTTCGGAACGGCTCACCATTAAAGAAAAATCGTGCAGACCGAAAATTCCTTGCACACCCGGCATTTTGTCGGCATTCAAATCCGGCCATACCTGGTCGCCTACAAAAAACAGTTTGCTTTCGGAATGTTCCAAAATGTTATATATCTGCTCGGGAGTAAATTCGTGCAGAATAGGCACGGCTACAGCTCCGTATGTGAGAACTGCCAAAAAAGCAGCAGCCCATTGCGAACTGTTTCTGCCGCAAACCGCAATCTTGTCCCCTTTTTCTATTCCGGCTTCGTTAAATATAATATGTAGTTTCTCAATCTTGCGCGCCACATCTTTATATTGCAAAGTGGCTCCCTCGTAATCGGTCAAAGCGTCAAGATCCCAATATTCTTTTATGGCATTCTCAACTAATTCTATGAAACTGCCAATCTGAGTCTCTTTCATTTTGCACATTTCAAGTTTTGGTGTGCAAATGTAAGCACATTTTTTATATCTGCAAACATATTTCGCAAATAATCGCACAGAAGAAGTGTTATACTACCACACAAGCAAAGAGACACATCATTATGTAACCTGTTTTGCCGAACGAAACGACAATATAGCCCAAAGGCAACGACAAATTTGTTCTCGCAATAACGAGTATTTTTACAGCTTTTGTAAGTTGTTGTTAATCACAGTTATATAAAGTCCGAAAATACAAGGCATTTATTTTGAAATATAAGGCACTTATTTTAAAATATGTGCCTTGTATTTTTTGCAAGATGCCTTGTGTGTTTTTTTGTTATGCAAAAACATTGTTTTTCTATATCATTCCAAGTAACAAATTCCCCGTTTTATTTGTTTGAAACGGGCAAATGCGTTTTTGTGGAAAGTATGTAGCCGAAACCGTTTCCGGGTTTGGGTATTAAATATTTTAGTTATAACTTTGTAACATCAAAATAACAATAAATGGAAAATAAAGTAGCCTTAATAACCGGCATCACGGGACAAGACGGTTCTTATCTCGCAGAGTTCCTAATAGAAAAAGGATACGAAGTTCATGGACTGTTGCGCCGTTCTTCGTCTTTCAATACAGGGCGTATAGAGCACTTATATTTAGACGAATGGGTACGCGATATGAAACAAAAGCGTCTCGTGAACCTTCATTGGGCGGACATGACCGATTCGTCCTCTCTGATTCGCGTTATATCGGAAACCCAGCCTACGGAAATCTATAATCTTGCCGCGCAAAGCCATGTAAAAGTTTCGTTTGACGTACCGGAATATACCGCCGACACAGATGCAATTGGAGTTTTGCGTCTTTTGGAAGCCGTAAGAATATGTGGTCTCGCTGACAAATGTCGCATTTATCAGGCTTCCACATCCGAACTGTTCGGTAAGGTAGTTGAAGTGCCACAACGCGAAACAACACCTTTCTATCCGCGTTCCCCCTACTCCGTTGCCAAGCTCTATGGCTTTTGGATTATGAAGAATTATCGCGAAAGCTACAACATGTTTTGCTGTAACGGTATATTGTTCAACCACGAAAGCGAACGCAGAGGCGAAAATTTCGTTACACGTAAAATAACTCTTGCGGCAAGCCGTATAGCCCAAGGCTATCAAAACAAATTATACCTCGGAAATTTGGATGCACGCCGCGATTGGGGATATGCAAAAGATTATGTGGAATGTATGTGGCTTATACTGCAGCAAAACACACCTGATGATTTTGTGATAGCCACAGGAGAGATGCACACTGTAAGAGAATTTTGCACAATTGCTTTTAACAACGTGGGTATATCACTGCGTTGGGAAGGCGAAGGTGTGGAAGAAAAAGGAATTGACGAGAATACAGGAAAAACACTCGTGGAAGTAGATCCGAAATTCTTCCGTCCTGCCGAAGTAGACCAGTTGCTTGGAGATCCTACAAAAGCTAAAAAACAACTTGGTTGGAATCCGTGTAAAACTTCGTTTGAAGAACTCGTGAAAATCATGACCGATCATGATATGAATTATGTAAAGAATCACATAAAAGCACAAATGCCATAAAAATGCTTTGCAAGACCGATAAAATATACATAGCGGGACACAAAGGGCTTGTTGGTTCTGCTATTTGGAACAATTTGAAACAGCGGGGATATGAAAACCTCGTTGGAAGAACCCACGAAGAACTTGATCTTACTGATCAGAATGCAGTAAAAGCGTTTTTCGATGAGCAACAGCCCGATGCTGTGGTATTGGCGGCGGCTTTCGTGGGAGGAATAATGGCAAACTCGCTATATCGTGCGGACTTCATAATGCAGAACATGAAGATACAGTGCAACGTGATAAGCAATGCTTACTCGCACAATGTGAAAAAACTACTCTTTCTTGGTAGTACCTGCATTTATCCCAAGAACGCGCCGCAACCAATGAAAGAAGATGCACTGCTTACCTCTCCTCTCGAATACACAAACGAGGAATATGCCATTGCAAAAATAGCAGGATTGAAAATGTGCGAGAGCTACAATCTTCAATATGGTACAAACTACATTGCCGTTATGCCAACAAATCTTTACGGACCGAACGACAATTTCCATTTGGAGAATTCTCACGTTCTGCCTGCCATGATGAGGAAAATTTATCTGGCGAAACTTATAAACGATAACAATTGGGCGGATATTCGAACAGATATGAACAAACGTCCCATAAATCCTTGCGAAGCACTACGCAAGGAAATTGGTGAAGGAAACGTTACCGGAAATTGCACGGAAGAACGAATTCTGAAAGCACTCGCATTTTATGGAATCGGCAATAACCACGTTACACTTTGGGGAACAGGTAAACCTCTCAGAGAATTTCTATGGAGCGAAGACATGGCAGACGCTTCCGTCCACATGCTTCTCAACGTGAATTTCAGCGACATTATAGGAATAGAAAAATACTCTTCGGTATTCTACGGAACCAAAACAAACGGCGAAGTAAACCGAAACAATAGCGAAGGTCGCGGAGGGGCTATTCCAAAATTGGGCGAAATACGCAACTGTCATATTAACGTTGGCACAGGAAAGGAATTGACAATACGCGAACTCTCCGAACTTGTGGTAAAAGCCGTAGGTTTTACGGGAAAAATAGATTTCGATGCTTCCAAACCCGATGGAACACCGCGTAAACTCATAGATGTTTCAAAGCTTCACTCACTTGGTTGGAAACACAAAGTAGAAATTGAAGACGGAGTGCAAAAACTATACGATTGGTATAAGAACAGCTTAAAATAACGCCGATAAATTATGTCCGAGGCACAAAAAAAGAAATTGATAAAAGTTTCCACTGTACCGACATCTCTGAATACATTTTGCTATGGACAATTGAAAGTGCTTTCAGAACATTACGAAGTCGTTGCTGTTTCATCGCCAATGAAAGAACTTGACGAAATACACAAGCGTGAAGGGGTTAGGTGTATTGGCATTCCCATGGAAAGACATATTTCTTTGATTAAGGATTTCAAGTCATTGGTTGCCATGACCAAACTCTTTCATAAAGAGAAACCGGACATTGTACATTCCATGACACCCAAGGCTGGACTTATAAGTATGGTGGCTGCATGGTTAAATCATGTGCCGGTAAGAATGCACACATATATCGGTTTGGTTTTCCCTACGGCTCATGGCTTAAAGAAAGCTGTACTTGTGGCTATGGATAAAGTTCTATGCCATTGTGCCACATACATAAACCCGGAGGGGTTCGGTGTAAAGAATGATTTGTCAGCCATAACCAGTAAACCGATGCACATAATTGGGCACGGCAATGTACGCGGTATTGATCTTGACTATTGGAAACGTGATGTTTCGTGCAATGTAAGCAAAGAACTACAAGAGAAGATTGAAGGAAGTTTTGTGTTCCTTTTTGTAGGACGTTTGGTAAAAGACAAAGGTATAAACGAACTTGTTGAAGCATTCAAACGTTTGCAATCGGAAAACATCAAGAAGATAAAGTTATTGCTTGTAGGTAGATTCGAAGAGAATTTAGATCCTTTGAAACCTGAAACAAAAAAGGAAATAGACAACAATCCCGATATAATAACAGTTGGAGCTGTTGAAGACGTTCGTCCATTTTATTCGGTTTCCGATATTTTTGTTTTCCCCTCTTATAGGGAAGGATTCCCGAATACCGTTCTTGAAGCAGGAGCTATGGAACTTCCGCAAATAGTAACGGATATAAATGGGGCAAATGAAATAATCAAGGACAAATGGAACGGACTGATTATTCCGCCGAGAAAAACCGATGATGTCTGGAAAGCAATGTCGCAACTCATGACAGATGAAAAATTGCGTGCTTTCATGAAAAAGAATGCACGAGACATGATAGCACAACGCTTTGAACAAAAATATTTATGGGGTGAACTGTTGAAAGTTTACAAAAATCTAACAGAATAATAATGTACAGACATTTTATAAAGCGATTACTTGACTTCATGATTTCTTTGACGGCTATTACAATACTATCACCGCTGATTGTTACTGTTACGATATGGTTGAAAATTGCCAATAAAGGTGCAGGGGCTTTTTTTACTCAAGAACGCCCGGGATTACACTCAAAAATTTTCCAAGTCATTAAATTCAAGACCATGACAGATGAAAAAGATATGCATGGCAACTTGCTTTCTGACGAACAACGTCTCACAAAAGTAGGAAGATTCATTCGTTCAACATCTATAGACGAACTTCCACAACTGTTCAACGTATTAAAAGGAGACATGGCACTTATAGGTCCAAGACCGTTATTGGTAAAATACCTCTCTTTATATTCTGAAAAACAAATGCGCCGACATGAAGTTCGTCCGGGAATTACAGGTTGGGCACAATGCCACGGAAGAAATGCTATATCCTGGACGCAAAAATTTGATTACGATGTATGGTATGTTGATCATATTTCTTTTGTAACAGACATGAAAGTTATTCTGCTAACAATAAAAACTGTATTGAAAAGAAGCGGAATATCACATGAGGGATGTGCAACCATGGAAGCATTCAACGGACATAATTAAAAAGATAATAACTATGTATCTTTACGGAGCAAGCGGACATGCAAAGGTAATAATAGACCTTCTTGAAGAATGTGGAATAAAAATAGAAGGATTAATAGATGACAACAAAAAACTTTCATGTGTCAATGGTTATAATGTCATACATGAATTCCATGACAATGCCCCTTTAATCATATCTATAGGCTCTAATAGGATTCGCAAGATTCTTGCTTGCAAATTACAATCAATCTATGGAACTGCAATACATCCTAAAGCTATAGTTTCCAAAAGAGCAAAAATTCAAGAAGGTACTGTTGTTATGGCCGGAAGTATTATTCAATCTGATTCCGCAATTGGCAGACATTGCATTATTAATACAGGAGCGAGTGTAGACCATGAATGCATCATAGAAGATTATGTTCATTTGTCTCCTCATACTACACTTTGCGGAAACGTACACATAGGGGAAGGTTCGTGGATTGGAGCAGGTAGTACAGTTATCCAAGGAATAAATATAGGAAAGTGGTGTGTTATCGGTGCTGGAAGCATTGTCTCTAAAGATATTCCCGACGGTACACTTTATGTCGGGAATCGTCAAAACATATTGCGCCATTGTTATCAAAACATTATTGATGAAATGAATTCTATTGATAATCCTGTAAAAACTAAAAGCGATATTGCTATGTTAAATTCTCTTAAACGGGGGGGGTAAAAGCTTAGATATATTTTATATTCATAGCCTTTATTCCTCACAAGGTTTGTACAATTATAACTAATAAAGGCTATGGATAATATTTTATTTTGTAGTGTTGGTCGTCGTGCCAAACTGTTGATGAATTTTCGCAAATCCATGAATGGTTGCGGTAAGATAATAGCCACGGATTTAAGTCCTGTGGCTCCTGCATTGTTTTTTGCTGACGAAACTTATTTAGTTCCACGAATAGATGACTCTCATTATTTTGACAAAGTACTCGAAATATGTGATAAAAGTGAAGTAAAAGCAATAACTACCGTTATAGACCCGGAAATCGAAATACTTGCGAAGCATCGTGAAGAACTTGTAAGCAAAGGCATTTTACCTCTTTGCCCTGCAAAATGGACAGCCCACCTCTGTTTTGATAAATACGAAATGTTCAAATACCTCCGATCAAAAGGAGTTAGGACTGTGCTTACATACAATTCTCTCGAAGAAATGAAAAAAGGGCTTGACAAGGGAGAAATATATTTTCCTGTATTCATGAAACCGATATCAGGTAGCGGAAGCATTGGCATTGGTAAGGTTTATAATTGGGAAGAAGCGGAAGCAAAATTCAATGATGGAAAGTTTAAGTATATCATTCAGGAATTGATGACCGGAGGGGATTGTGATGCTGATGTTTATGTGGATTGCATCAGTCATAAAGCCGTGGCAGCATTCAGCAAAAAGAAAATAGAAAGTAGGATAGGCGGTGCAAGTAAAACTATCTCTTTCAAAGATCTCAAACTGTTTGAATTCATAGAGCAAGTTTGCTCTGTTCTTGAGCTTAACGGTCCATGCGACATGGATTTCTTCATAAAGAACGGGGAATACTTTCTTTCTGAAATAAACCCACGCTTTGGCGGAGCATATCTTCACGCTTATGGTGCAGGGGTAGATTTTGTAAAATTAATTCTTAACAACATGCACGGTATTGAGAATAAATCTATCATAGGTCAATATGATGAAAATATTATCATGATGATGTATGATGACGTTGTGATTACGCCAAAAAAGAATTTGATGTCTGACAACTTTCCACTACTATAAGGTAATAATATACTTCTTGGTTTACAACTTTATGTCCCACGTAGACACATGAATAATATAAAAGTATGGCTATAACTATCGAAAAAATATATTGGCTGCCGCGTTTGAAAACAATTTGGACCAATTTTTATGAGTCAAATTCTTCTTTATCTATCTTTCAGTCTTATGAGTTTATGTTTAACTTTTGGAATAACTCGTGGATATATTGTTTGACGCATAAAGAAATTCCTATCTTTTATTTGATAAGAAATGACGGAATACCTTGCATGATTGCTCCGCTATGTAAAAAAGCAACTGGAATATACGAAATAATGGGCAATAAAAACGGATACGAATATTGTGATTTTATATACGCCGCCACCACCCCAATTGAAATTTATGTAAGAGCACTTACTGCTAATTTGAAATGTCCAATTTCTTTTGTTAAAGTGAAAGTGCAATCAAGTCTTTATTTTTCTTTTAGCTGCAAAGAAGAAGTCAAAGAATGCGAGGAAATGGTTTGTACAAATATTGCTCTACCTGAAAGTTACGAGAACTATTACAAAGAATTGTCTTCTTCAACACGCCAAAACCTACGCACGGCTTTTAACCGATTGAAACGCGACGGTCGTCATGTCTGCTTAAAAGTTATCACTAATGGCGGAATGTGGAAAACGTGGAATTACGAAAAAATTGAAAGCATACAAAGTACACAAATTGAGTTCTGCGATTTACAACAGAATTCTTCATTAACTGATAGTGATTTTGCAAAAATGCTTTCCCTGTATTATCAAAGACATAAGGAACGATACGGAGAGAATACAAGCAAATTGAAAATATGATACATGAAACATTTGAACTTTATGACAAAAAGCCTTCGATACATGCGTTCTGCCATGAGTGTTATGCTTTTTATAGATAATGAACTTGCTGCATTTTTGAGCGGATTGAAAAGTCATGGAGAAAAAGATTTTATAGTGCCACGCCTATCTATAAATGGTAAATACGGATTTTATAGTCCGGGCATGTTACTTGTAAATGAAACTGCTCGTTACATGATTACCCAAACGACGAATCGCAATTTAGATTTATCCTTAGGCACTGAAACTTACAAATCCAAAATGGGGGGGGGTAAATTTATTATAAAATCTTTTATTATATCATAAATTCTAAAGTAATACAAGTATAATTATAAACTGACAGGCTTCTCCTTGCAAAAGAAATTAGTTAGATTTTATCTATGATGTTCTTTGCAAAAATAAATAACATCGATTTATGAACAAATATTCTTACATGTCCAAATATGCGTGATTTTTGTACGGCAACTTTCCGCTGAAAAGATCTTTTCGCAACCATGAAAAGTGTAGTTTATTGATGCTCAAAAAAACATAAGGCATCTTGCGAAAAATACAAGGCATATATTTTAAAATACAAGGCACTTATTTCAAAATATAT
>OJAW01000350.1_pt1 | contig 34572 bp, 35 predicted proteins | sample 1589151 | NCBI WGS metagenome assembly OJAW01 (sample SAMN03283290) | human gut metagenome | biome: human-associated habitat; material: feces | host: Homo sapiens | place: Peru | collected 2012
ATATGTTTATTAGACATTCCTATAATGCTTCTAAAGCAGCCGTTTTAGGTTTAACTAAGGGTATGGCGTGTAGTTATGCAAAATATGGGATAACAGTCAATGCTATAGGACCAGGACTTTTTGAAACGGGTATGACAGAAAATACTTTATTTAAATCAGAAGAATTTTTAAATGGTTATAATTTGCTTAATCCATCTAATAGACCTGGTAAAAAAGGTGAAGTTAGTGGAACAATAATCTATTTATCAAGTGATGCATCTAGTTATGTACAAGGACAATTTATTGTAGTAGATGGTGGAGGCTCTATTGTATAAATTGTAAAAAATTTTAAATATAGATTGCTAAAGATAAATTTTTATTGTACTATATATATAGTTAGGAGGAATAGTTATGAGAAAGAGGAATTTTCAAAATAATTATTTTTCCTTTTTTGTTGACTTATTATTTTATTAATAAGTCTTTTTTGGAGGTAGACATGAAATACAAAAGAATATTATTAAAACTAAGTGGTGAATCACTTGCAGGAGAAGCACAGAAAGGAATTGATTTTGATAGAGTATTATCTATTTGTTCTGAAATAAAAGAGGTTGCTGAATCAGGTGTTGAAATTGGAATAGTTGTAGGTGGAGGAAATTTCTGGCGTGGTAGAAGTAATCAACATATGGATCGTTGTACATCTGATTATATTGGAATGCTTGGTACGACAATGAATGCTCTTGCTCTTGGTGATGCATTTAAACAATTAGGACAAGATGTTCGTGTACAAACAGGTGTAGAAATGCGACAAATTGCTGAATTTTATATTAAAAATCGTGCTGTGAGACATCTTGATAAGGGAAGAGTGGTTGTCTTTGGATGTGGCACAGGATCACCATTTTTCTCAACTGATACCGCTGCGGCATTAAGAGCAGCTGAAATAAATGCTGATGCTGTTTTAAAGGCTACAAATGTAGATGCAATTTATGATAAAGATCCTAAAAAATATAAAGATGCTGTTAGAATAGATGAAATAACATATTTAGAAGTTCTTAATAAAAAAATTAATGTTATGGATACAACGGCAACATCACTTTGTATGAATAATGAAATACCAATAGTAGTATTTGATATAAATGTAAAAGGTAATTTAAAAAAGGTTGTTAATGGTGAAAAAATAGGAACAACCGTAACTAACGAATAAAGATATAAAAAATAAAATTTATATAAATTAATAAATTTGATATAAAGGATACTCAGATATGGAAAATCTGTTATACAGATTTAAAATATTTGAGTATTTTTATGATACTAATTTCCTAAATCACGGGTTTGTAATGCTTTAAAATATATGGTAAATTTCTATCTGTAAGGCCTTACTAGAAGGAGAAATAATGAACAGAAAAGAAATTAATCTATTAAACGACGCTATGTTTAAAGCATTATTTAGAAGTGAAGAAGCAAGAGATATAATTGCTAATGTAATTAGTATATTACTAGGAATAGATAAAGAAAAACTTATATATGCCGAATATAATTCAGGAGAACTAGTTAAAAATAAACTATTTGAAAAAGGAAAAGTATGTGATATTATCATTAAGATAGATAATGATAATAAAATAATACTAGAAATGAATGGATCACTTAATAATAATATTTTTGATAAAAATGACAAGTATTCTTTTACTATTATAAATGAAGGTATAAGAAAAGAAGGAAATAAGTATATATATCCTAATGTTGTCTTAATAAACTTTGATGCTTTTAATAAATTTAAAACCGATAAAGGAATATTAGATTTTAGAATAAGAGATGAAGAAGGACATATAGAAACTCCAATATATAGAAGTATCCATCTCATACTTGAAAATCTTGTTAACAAAGAGTATAATAAAGACATAAAGAAGTTAGCTGAGTTTTTAAGTATCAAAGATATAGATACTTTAAGAAAAACATATGAGGGAGATAAGAATTATATGGCATGTATAAGAAGAGTAGAAGAGTTAAGTACTGATCCAGATTTTGTTGGTTATTATGATTTAGAGGAAGCCCATAAGCAAGATTTATCAGATAGTTATGAAACTGGTTATGATGATGGCATGAATAAAGGTAAAGTAGAAGAAAAAATAGAGATTGCCAAGGTTATGCTCCAAGATACCAATGATTATAAATTAATAGCAAAATATACAGGTTTATCTATAGAAGAAATAAAATCTCTTTAATTAAAACAAAAAAGAAATGATATAAGTTTTAGTAAATAGTCATTTCTTTTTTTATTTTTTATAAAAATATAATTGTAAGCAAACCAACAATAACACAGTATATAACAAAATAGATTAATTTTCCGTTTTTAACAATATTTCTAAACCACTTAGTTGCAAAGTAAGTTATAATACCTGCAACAAGTGTAGCTGTTAAATAATATATCCACATTGTAACACTTAAATTACTTTTAAATAGATCACTTATTCCAAGTATAGTTGTAGCAATAGAAATAGGTATATATAAAATAAATGAGAAATTAAAGGCTGTATCTCTTTTAAATCTTCTTATCATACCACCAACTATAGTTGAACCACTTCTACTAGTACCAGGAATTATTGATAATACTTGAAATAAACCAACTTTTAAAGCATCTAAATAGGATAATTTATTAATATCTGTAACTCTCGGTTTCTTATTCTTATTAATATTTTCTACTATAATAAAGATTACACCATATACAATAAGCATAATAGCTACAGTCCAAGGATTGTAAAACTTATCGTTAATATAATCATCAAATAAAAGTCCAATAATTGCACAAGGAATACAACCAACTACAATTTTAAACCATAAACTAAAGGTATTCTTAGTATCTTCTTTAGTTTTACCAAATCCCCAAGGAAATAAATCCTTAAAAAATAATATAACTACTGCCATAATAGCTCCAAGTTGAATTACTACTTCAAACATTTCCCAAAATTCATCTGTAACATTCAACTTAATAAATTCATTAGCCAAAATCATATGACCAGTACTACTAATCGGAAGCCATTCTGTAATACCTTCTATAATACCAATAATAATAGTTTTAAATAATATCCAAAACATAACACTCACCACTAAATAATTATATGAAATAACTACTTCGTTTTTCCTTTCTGAATTCTATATAATATTTTTAACTGTAATTTATAAGGTAAAAATCTTGAAAAGAATACCCCTAATTTCATCTTTAAAGATGGAACAATAATTAATTTTCCCTTTAAAGTATTATCTATAGCTACCCTTGCAACATATTTACTAGTTAAACTAGAAGTATTAAAATGACCACCAGCTACTTTATTAAATCCAGTATCAACAGGTCCAGGACATAAAGCACTAACTGTAACTTTACTATTTTGTCTTTTTAATTCTTCACTAATTGCCATCGTAAGCTTTAAAACATAATTCTTAGTCGCATAATACGTACTTAAATATGGACCCGCAAAAAAACCAGCAGAAGAAGCAACATTTAAAATTTTACCTCTATTTCTCTTAACCATATCCTTTAAAAATAACTTACTTAAAATATGTAAAGAAACAATATTAACATTAATCATTTCCAGTTCACGATTTAAATCAGTCTTATTAAAATAACCAAATAAACCAAATCCAGCATTATTAACAAGTAAATCAATCTTAACATTCTTAAGTTCATCATATAACTTATAAGCATTACTTGTATCACTTAAATCATAAATATAATATTTAGCATTATTACATCTAGAAGATACCTCTTTTAACGCATCCTCATTTCTTCCCACTAAATATAAATCATATCCAATTTGACTTAAATATAATGCCATTTCCTTACCAATACCACTACTGGCACCAGTTATTAGTGCTTTCATACAAACTTCCTCTTTTCAAATACATCGAAACATTTAATTGCAAGGGCAAAACTTAGTAAATAACCACCAAGTATATCGGATGGATAATGTACTCCTAAATATACCCTACTAATTCCAATTAATAATATTAACACAGAAAGTAAAATAATCAAAATACACTTTAACCATTTATTTATATTAAGTTTACAGAGAATTAAAATTATAAACCCATAAAAAGCCATACTACCCATCGCATGCCCAGAAGGGAAACTATAACCTCCTTCTTCAATTAAACGTAAATGATCAGGTCTCGGTCTTTTAATTATATTTTTTAAACCTTGATTAAAAGCTACACTAATTAAAGAAGTTCCCACTAAAGCAATTGGCCATCTCTTATGAACAATTAAAAACAAAAGTGATAAAACACATAAAAAAACAATGACAGTTGGATTAGATAAAGTCGTTATATAAGCCATAAATCTACTTAACCCTGGACTTTTAAAACCAATAATAAAATTATATATTGGTTCATCAAACCAACTAACATTATCTGTAAGTATTAAACTCACCCATAATACAAATAATAAAATTAAACTATAAAACACTATATTTTTCTTATTCATATTTAGATTATATAACAAAATAAAAAAGATTTACAACATTTAGTAAATCTCTTGACACACATTAATATTAGGCTTATAAAAACAATGATTCTTATAACTACCCGCATAAGGCTGTTCATACCAACTAGTCTTACAAGTAAGTTTACCAGGAGCATAAAACCATAATGCATGAGTAGCTGGATAATAATATTCACCCTTTAAACATCTCTTAGCTAAGTCTTTTTCCTTAGTAGTTGCACTTCCGTTATATAAAGAACTATTAACCCCTGAAAAACCCCCTGGAGATTGATTAACAACCCCACTAATAGACCTTATATTCTTAAAAGTATAACAAGAAGCAATTGCCCTATTAACAATAACATTACCAACCATAAGCATCCCCAAATTACCTTCAGATAACGCTTCTGCCCTCATTAATCTAGCCATCATATCTAATTCTTTACTCGTATAATTAATAAGCATAAAACCACCTAAAATATTGTATGTATAAACCCATTAAACAAACACTATAAATTAAAAATTTCTTGAATACATTCTAATACTATGTTATAATTTAAGCTGTCCACAGGGGTGTGGTATAATGGTAGCATAGGAGTCTCCAAAACTTTTGATGGGAGTTCGATTCTCTCCACCCCTGCCATTTTGATTATTTAAAAAGATGATTTGCACAATCATCTTTTTTTAATTAAATAAAGAATCTAAAAACACTTGTGCTTCGGTATCAGAATCTAAGTCATAAGACACTATAAAAGAAATTGAATATCGAATATCATTATCTATAGACAAATTATTAAACAAATCTTTATATTTTTTTCAAACTTTTTCATTTTATATCTCTAAATCTATTTTAAAAAAGTTTTTTGAACAATATCTTCAGTATCATATTCATTTAAAGTATAACTATAAACATATTTATATATATCATCATAATATTTATGATAAATATAATCAAAATCATGAACCATTATAAATACCTCCTTATCAATTACCTTTCACTATAAATACAATTGAAGTATCTAAAAAGTGACAAAAAACTTTTATAAATACAATTATAATTAAATATTCAAATATTGACTACATTAATTTTTTGAATTAAAATAATCTTTATATGGGAGTGTAGTTTAATGGTAGAATAATGGTCTCCAAAACCACTGATGAGAGTTCGATTCTTTCCTCTCCCGCCATATGAAATTAAATCAACCAAAAACGGTTGATTTTTTATATCTAAATAATTATAATTTTTATTTATCATATATACTCTCCTCTATTATAGACATAACATAATTAAAACTTATTTTAAATACCTAAAATAATCTGATATAATATTATTGGTGATAGGATATGCAAAAAGTAAAACTTAAAGCTAAATGGAAAAAACTTATAATAGACTTAATTTTAATTACATTTATTGTTCTATTTATAGTTTCTTTTTATCACTTAATTAACTATAAAATAAATGAAAAGAAAATGAATAATCAAATAGATATTATTAAAAATAACGTAACAATTGACGAAACTAAACAAGATTCTTCCGTTGAAATAATCAAACAAAATGAAGAAATAAATGAAACAAATCCGTATTGGGATTATATAAAAATGAATTTAATTAATGTAAATTTTAATAATCTTAAAACAATAAACAACGATGTTAAAGGATGGATCCAAGTAAATGGAACTAATATTAACTATCCATTTGTCCAAACAAAAAAACAATAAATACTATTTAAATCATTCATTTGATAAAAAATATAATTCTGCTGGTTGGCTGTTTTTGGATTATAGAAATGATTTAGCAAATTTAAATGATAAAAATACAATAATCTATGGTCATAGTATGATTAATAAAACAATGTTTGGTACCCTAAGGGACATTTTAACTACTAAGTGGCAAAGTAATCCCGATAATTATATCGTAAAATTATCAACAGAACATGAAAATACCTTATGGCAAGTATTTAGTATCTATCACATTCCTACAACAAATGATTACATTAAAACTGATTTTAAGTACAATCAAGAATTTAAAATTTTTGCTGAAAAATCAAAAGAAAGGTCAGTCTTTGATTTTCACCCTGATATTCAAGAAACAGATAGAATTCTAACTCTTTCAACCTGCTATAAAAAAGTTGAAAGAATAGTTTTTCATGCCAAATTAATTAAAAGAGAAATAAAAGAAAATTAACATTAAAGATTCATTTAGTATTTTTGAATCTTTTTATTTGACTAAAATATTAAAACTATATATAATCAATTTGCAAAGAAGGTAAAATAATGAATATTCAAAATCTAACTATGTCATTTGGATTACAAACCATTTATGACAACGTCTCATTTCAAATTAATGAAAATGATAAAGTTGGAATTGTTGGAGTAAATGGTGCTGGTAAATCCACTCTATTTAATTTAATTCTTGGTAAACTAACTCCTGATGAAGGTAAAATAATTATTAAAAATAATATCAACATTGGCTATTTACCGCAAGTTATCACTGATGAAATTCCAAATGATGACATAACTGTTTTTGATTATTTATTATTAGGTCGCCCTATCGAAGAATTAAAAAATAAACTTACCAATCTTTATGAAAAAATAGCTACAATTGAAGATCAAAAAGAATTAAATCATTACTTAAAAGAAATAACAAAAGTAGAAGATAAACTAACCTATTATGACGAATATAATGCTGAAAGTACTCTTCTAAAAATAATAACTGGAATGAATATCGATGATAAATTATTAGATTTAAAATTAAAAAATATCTCTGGTGGTCAAAAATCAAAAATTGCCTTTGCTAGATTACTATATTCTAAACCCGAAATAATGCTTTTAGATGAACCTACTAACCATCTAGACATTGATACTAAAGACTATATTATAAGTTATTTAAAAAAATATCATGGTATGATTCTTGTCATATCTCATGACATCGAATTCTTAAACGAAGTTACCACTAAAACTTTATATGTGGATAAAATCATGCATAATGTGGAAATCTATAATGGAAACTATCAAAAATATCTTAAAATTAAAGAAGAAAGAGATTTAGCTAAAAAAAGATTATTTGAAAAGCAACAAAAAGAAGAAGAAAAATTAAAAACTATAATTTCAAAATACATCAGAGGAAATGAAAAAAAAGCCAATATTGCTAAAGACCGAATTAAGAAATTAGAACGTCTTCAAAGTGAAAAAGTAACAATAGAAAAAGAAAATAAATATGCTAAATTTAAAATGAAAATCAATTACCCAAGTTACACCATTCCTCTTGCTTGTCAAAATTTAACATTTGGTTATACAGAAGATAATCTTTTATACGAAAATTTAAATTTTGATCTAACTAGAGGTGAAAAACTATTAGTAGTTGGTGAAAATGGCATTGGCAAAACTACCCTTCTTAAATTAATAATGAACTATTTAATTCCTCTAGAAGGAAAAATAATAATTGGTGAAAAAACCAACATTGCTTATTATGCACAAGAACATGAAATCCTAGACAGTAACAAAACCATTTTAGAAAATTTTAATAATTTTGGCCTTCACGAATATGAACTTCGTAAAGTTTTAGGTTCATTCCTATTTAGTGGCAATGAAATTAATAAAAGAATAAGTGTTTTATCCCCAGGTGAAAGAAGCCGTGTTGCCTTAGCTAAAATATCTCTAAGTGGTGCTAATACCCTACTTTTAGATGAACCAACCAATCATTTAGATCCAATGACTCAAATGATAATTGCCGATACCTTTAGTGATTATGAAGGTACAATGTTAGTAGTATCTCACAACCTAGATTTTGTTGATAACTTAAATATTAATCGTATGTTACTACTTCCTAGTGGCAAAATAACTTACTATGATCGTGATATAGTTATGCATTATGAAATGCTTAATGAAGAAAAGAATTAAGATGATTTACTCATCTTTTTTATCACCTTTTATTATGATATACTATAAAAAGAATAGTAGATGGTAAAATGAATGATAATAGAATTTGGAAATGTATTAAATGTGAAAGTATCATAAATCAAGATGATAACTTTTGTCATAAGTGTGGACACTATACTTCAAAAGGACAAGAATTCCTTAAAGATGAAAAAAATCTATATAAAATAGTAAGAGGCAGTGCCTATAAACAAGATGGTCATACCAAAATACTAGCCGGTATATTAGTATTTAGTTTAATAATATTTACAATCCTTTCAATTATCAGAGGAAATGATATGTTTAAACCATATGCTTACGTAAAAAAACAAGTCATCTCTTATATATATGGATACAACACTTCAGTTATAAGCACTAATAACCAATATAAAGGTGAAAAAATAACTGAATACAATGACGCAATTAATATAATTAAAAAAGATTTTGATAAACAATACTGGCAATGCTCAAATAATATTAAAGTATCAACCATAACCTATGAATTACAAAAAGATTTAAAAATTCCCAGTGTTAGTTTCTGTGATATGTCACTAGAAGAAGCAAATAAAATATCTAAAATAATTAAAGAAATGTATAACTTATTTCCTAATATTAAAGGAGCACTATCAAATATTTCAATAACAAATGCTCCTAATAATGAATATATTGCTCGTTTTCAACCAAAGTACCAATTTGTTAATTCTAATCAAAACTTAAACAAAGTCAACAAAACTCAAATCTTATTAAATAGTTATTATTTTCTAAACGATAATTATTTAAATACACCTATCGAAAAAGTTATCAAAGATAAATATGTTAAAGACGCCACTTGGGAATCAACTATCTCTCATGAAATTGGTCACTATATTTCATTCTATATTTTACTAAAACAAAGCAAATTAGAAAATATCTTTCTGGAAACCAATCTAAATAAAAGTACTATAAATACAGTTATAACAGAATATGAAAATAATATTCATTCAAATAAAATCGTCAATTTAGCCTTAAAAAACTACAACACTAAATATCAAACAGATTTAACACTTAATGAATTTACTAACAAAATATCAAATTATGCAAGTACTAAAACTAATCAAAATGAAATAAATACTGAAGAAACTATTGCTGAAGCAATTCATGATTATTATCTTCATAAAAACAAAGCATCAGCTGCTTCTTTAGAAATAGTTAATATAATTAAAGGATTATTATAGGTGATTATATGAGATGTTTTAATTGTCACAATGAATTAGAAAAAAATTATAAATATTGTCCTAAATGTGGAGTAAAAAAACATAATATTCTTTACTATTTTATGTTTAGTATCATCAACATAATTTTACTATTATCATCCCTTGGATTAATAGCTATGATAATCTCATCATTTATAATTAAATAAAAAGGTGGTCTAATGAAAAATAATTATAATAAAAGTATTGAAGCGCTTTATAAAGAATATCAATCAAATATCAATGGTTTAACCAATGAAGAAGCGTATTCAAGACTTCAAACTTATGGAGAAAATAAACTTAAAGAAAAGAAAAAGAAATCAAACATCATCATGTTTCTAGAACAATTTAATGATTTCATGATAATCTTGCTTATCTTTGCATCTATCTTCTCTGCTGTTGTTTCCTATATTAAAAATGAATCTTATTTTGATTCAATGATCATAATTGTAATAGTAATCATCAATGCTATCGTAAGCTTTATCCAAGAAAAGAAAGCCGATGCTGCCATCGATGAATTAAATAAAATGTTTATAACTAACAATTACGTTATTCGTAATGGAACTAAACAATTAGTAGATGTAAGAAATATCGTTATCGGTGATATCATCGAATTAGAAGCTGGAGATTATATTTCTGCCGATTGTCGCGTTATAAGTTCAGAAAAACTAGAAGTAAACGAATCAACTCTTACTGGTGAATCAAAATCAATCAAAAAAGATAATGAAATTATCACCGAAGAAAAAGAACTATATGAAAGAAAAAATATGGTATTTGCTGGTTGTAACGTCACTAATGGACATGCTCTTGTTTTAGTAGTTGCTACGGGAATGAATACCGAATTAGGTAAAATTGCTACATCTTTAATCGATAAAGAAAGTGATCTTACCCCACTTCAGAAAAAAGTAAATCAAATAAGTAAAGTCTTAACTTATATTATTTTAGGAATCATCATTGTTATGATGATCATTGGTCTTCTTATGAAAAATGATTTCTTTGATATTTTAATGCTATCAATATCACTTGCTGTTGCTGCTATTCCTGAAGGAATGTCATCAGTTATTACAATTATTCTTTCAGTCGGTATGACCGCTATGGCAAAAAGAAACGTTATCATAAGAAAAATGGCATCCGTTGAAACCTTAGGTTCTACTGATATTATATGTTCAGATAAAACCGGAACCATAACTCAAAATAAAATGATTGTTAAATCAATCTACATTAATGATAAATTATATACTGAAAAAGATAATATTCCTAATAATGAAATGTTAAATTATTGTGCGTCATCTTGTCATAACGTTGTAAAAAATAATGATAACTATATTGGTGATGAAACCGAGGTAGCTATCTATAAATATCTTGAACAAACAAATCATCTTAATATATTTACCAGAATTAAAGAATATCCTTTTGATTCAGATCGTAAAATGATGAGTACAATAAATGAAATAAATAATCAAAAATACTCATTCACAAAAGGTAGTTTAGACTCTGTAATAAATAAATGTACTTACTACCTTAAAGATAATGAAATTTATATGATGTCTCCTGAATATCGTGAAGAAATATTTAAAATTGAAAAAGAACAATCAACTAAATCATTAAGGCTTCTAGCATTTGCCTATAAAAACAAAGATATAGACACCCCAGAAGAAGACATGATTTTCATTGGCCTTATTGGAATGATGGACCCACCGAGAGAAACTGTTAATAATGCCATCTTCACTTGTCATAAAGCTGGACTTAAACCAATCATGATTACTGGAGATAGTATCAACACTGCTATTGCCATTGCTAAAGATGTAAATATTATCGATTCTCCTGATAAAGCCATCGAAGGAAAATATATTGATAAAATGACTGATGAAGAATTAAAAGAAGCAGTCAAAAAATATCAAGTATATGCTAGAATAAGTCCTAACACAAAATTAAGAATAGTTGAATCTCTTCAATCTCAAGGATATGTTGTAGCGATGACCGGTGATGGTGTTAATGACGCACCAGCTATCCAAAAAGCCGATATTGGAATTGGAATGGGAGTTACCGGAACTGAAGTAGTCAAAAAAGTAGCCGACTGTATTTTAGTAGATGATAGTTTCTCCACCATCGTAAATGGTGTTGAAGAAGGAAGAAGAATTACATCAAACATTAAAAAAGTAATCCTTTACCTACTAGCTGGTAACTTCATTGAAATAATCTTAGTATTCGTATCAATGTTACTTAATATGGAAATGTTTACAACTCTTCAATTATTATGGTTAAATTTAGTAACAGATTCTATTCCAGCCATTATGTTAGCGTTCGAAAAAGCTGATGATGATATTATGGAAGATATTCCAGCTAATCGTTCAAATAGTAGTTTCTTTACCCCATTCTTAATTGCTAAAATGTTAATAAGTGCTATAGCTAAATCAATAATTATGCTAATTGTTTATATCTATTATGCAAAAACATATGACACAGCTACAGCCGGATCTTTATTATTTATCTTCTTAATTGGAAATGAACTACTCTACTCATTATCATGTCGTAACTTAAAAAAATCAGTTATTAATAGACATATCTTTGATAATAAAAGATTAACTATTGGTATTTTTAGTATTTTAATAATTCAAATAATCGTATTAACAACCAGTATTTCCAAATACTTTATCGTAACCAATCTTAGTCTTAAAAGCGTCTTATTTATCATTGGCGCATGCTTATTCAACTTTATAATTGGTGAATTAGTTAAACCAATTTATAACAAATTATTTAAAGATTATAATGGAGGTAAAAATGAATAAAAACAATCAATCAACATTTATATTAACTGCTGGACTAATAGTCCTAATTATCTTAACCGTTGTTTCAGTATATAATATCTTACCACGTAACAAAGAAAGTAACTCATTCTATGTTAAAGTTGAAGATGACATGAGTGCTAAAATTGAAAGTATTGAATCTAAAAACGGTAAATTAGATATAATGACATCTGGTGATGCCAAAGAATTTTGTGTTAAACCCACAAAAAGTACACCAGATATCAACAATATTTGTTGGAAAGAAATAAAGAATAGTACAGCAACAATTACAGTATATCAAAATAAAAAATATTATATCTGGATTAAAGACAATAAAGACAAAATAAGTAGTCCTATGAGTATTAATACTAAAAATGAAAAATAACCTTTAAAAGTGGCATAAAGCCACTTTTTTTAGTATAATTTTATTAGGAGGTAAACTTATGAAATATATAAAAATAATTCTTTTAACTGGACTTTTAATAACCACAATCGCTTGTACTAAAAAAGAAAATAGTATAATAGATCAAAATGCCATCATCGACGTATATGACGGAACTTGGGAAAATAAAAACGGTTCCCTACTAAAACTAGACTTCAATGACAAAATATATGAATATCAAAATGAAGAAGGAAGACAAGGAACCGGTAAATATTTAGTTAACGAAATAGACGGTTCTCCATACATCGAATATGATGACTTTAAATATATTCTAGATATTAACAATGGAAAATTAATACTAACTAAAGAAGGACAAAATAAACTAAGAAAATCAATCGAATTATCATTTACAAAATCAGATAAACAAATAAATACCTACACCCTGTCTGATTTAAAAGGCACATGGAAAAATAAAAAAGATAAACTAAAAATAGACGCCAAAAACAACCTCTACACTCTAACAATTAACAAAGAAAAAACAGAAGGAACAATTAATGATGATCATAATGGTTTAGGCATCTATCTTAAAGATGATAAAGAAAATAAAACATATCTAATTTATAAACAAAAAGAATTAATATTAAAAAATGATAATAATGAAGATTTAAAATTTACCAAATAATATTAAAATTTATTTGATTTCCAAGCAATCAGCTATAACTCTTATAAATTTTGGTGTATGAATAAATTCTTTCAAATCAGTCATTGTTAAGCATAAATATTCAAACTCATCTTTATATTTTTTATGTAATTTATAATCATTTTCCCATTTAAAATGGGTTTTTTTAATTATATCTATAATTTCTTTTTCAATAAGATCAATATGCCATTGTTTAATTTCAGGTTTATAACTAAAATTAATATTTTTAATTGTTTCTAATTCTAATGATTCTAAATATGCACCTTTATTGTGATAAAATTCTGACATTGTAACATCAATTAATGTATTAAATGTTTTTACAATATCAGGAGAATTCTCATATTCTTTTCTTATTTCTTCTATTGTCATATAAATTTCTCCTTACAATTTTTTTACAAAATATAAATCTTCTTTTCTTAATTAAAATATAACACACAATAAAAAAAGTCACTAGATAAACTAGTAACCTTCTTAATAATTAATAAATAATTCTAATTTTTTATTTAATTCTTTACTAAAATCTTTAATGTATTTTTTAATAACTATAAAATCTACAATATCACAAATTGAATAAGATACTAACATAATTCCTAAAAATAATGTTAAAGCATTTACACTTTCAATTGGATTAATTACTAAAACAATACCTAAAACAAATGATAAAGAAGCTAAGATAATAGTTAACCAATATTTTTTATTATCAATATCTTTAAATAATGTACCTAATCTAAATTTTAAGCCTCCATTAATAATAAACCATAAACCTACAATAATCGGAATCATAACTTTTAATAATTCTGGATGAATTACTATTAATAAACCTAAAATAAATATTAAAGCTCCATTAAATAAACTAAACATAAATTTTCTTTCAATAAATAATAATGAAACTCCAGCAGATAAGAATGATATTCCAATAACATATGAAATAACTGTGAATGATACTTCTGGATAAACCATAAGTACTACTCCTAAAATTGCCATTACCCCCGAAATAATTAATGATAAATTTAAATACTTATTAATCTTATCTAACATAACTTCTCCTCTTTCTATTTAAATAAGTTTTTAATTCTTTGCCATAATGAAACTTTAGTTGTTTTAGTTGTATTACTCTTAGTAGTATCTTTTGCTTTTTGTCCTTCTACAACTAATACAAATTTAGTTTCACTATCGCCACTTAAATTTTTGTTACTATCTACAGATTTATAATTTTCACCAAGTTCAATTAACTTTTCAGCTCTTGCAGATGTATCCTTTAATTTAGTATTAACAAGATTACTAATATTATTAATACCTTCTTTATTAAATTTTGATATTCCTGATGATAGTTTAATTATACCATTATCAAGTTCATCTATTCCAGCATATAAAGTACCTAATGAACTAGAAACATTCTTTATTGACTCTTCTTTGACAGTATTAGCTACATTACTAGCAACATTACCAGATACACTCTTAGCAACAGCTAAAGCAGAATTCATAGCAGCTTCAGTAGCAACAGATTTAGAAACTTTTTCAGCTACATAATTAGCAGTTTTAGTTGCACTTAATGTTGCTGCTGTAGTAGCTGCATTAGTAACAGCTTTGATAGCTTCTTCATTATTTTTCATAACTAAACAACTTTTCATTTGTTCTTCAGTCATTACTCCACCCTTAGAAACTATAACTTTACCAGTTTCACAATTTTGATAATCAGTAGCTAAATTAGCATTAACTAAATATTCAGTAACAGCTTTAGTAACTGATTCTTTAACAATCTTAATAACTTCAGGATCATTACTATTTAAACTCTTTTGAACAGTTTCCCAAGCAGATTCAGCAATTTGAGCTTTATAATCATCAGTAAACATACCCTTAACAGTACTTACAGCACTACTTTCAATACCACTAACTTGTTCATCAGTTAAAGCATTACCAGTATTTTTAGATAAATTATTAATAGACTCACCTAATTTACTCTTTAAAGTATTAGATCCATTTTTAATTTTTTTACCACTTTCATCAATTAAATTCATATTATCTTGTAAAGAATTAACTTTACCATATAAAGAATCTAATTCATCAAAAATCTTTAAATCATCACTATCTAATAATTTAGGAATAGCAACCATATACATACTAGATAATTCAAAATTATCAGTAGTATAACTAATAGTTAAATTATTTAAAGAACTTAAACTAGAAACCTTTAAACTATCATATAATCCTGGAGTAGCAACTCCAACTACAATATTTTTAGTACCATTATTAATTACTTTACCATTATTAATAGTTATATTTTTAGCATTACCATCGATAATAGTACCTAAAGTAACAACAAATGGTGTATATAAATATTCACTCTTACCATTTACTTTAACTAAATGTCTATCCTTATTTTTTAAATTAATTTTAATAGTAACTTTTCCAGATTTACCTAACATATCACTTACATTCATTTTTTTACCATCTAATTTATAAGTAATATTAGCATCTATTGGTAATTTATCTTCATAAGTACCTTGATAAAAAATATCATTACCATTAGCTTCCCAAGTTACTTTATTATCTTTAATAGTATATTTTTCATCACCATTAAGATTTAAAATATCTTTAAGTTCAGAATAATCTTCAATTTTATTTATTTCTTTATTATTAACAATATGTTCATTAACAGTTACACTTTTTTGAGCTCCATTAATTTCTAATTTACCATAAACAGTTTCTTGTTTAGTTAAAGCAAATACATTTACAGGCATACTTGTTAATAAGATACTACTAACTAACATTATAGAAGTAGCTTTTTTTACATTTTTATTCATAATTAACATTCCTTTCTTTTAGTCGTTTTACTTATTAATTTATCAAATATTAATAATATTGATGGAACAATAGTTATTACAACAATCATACTTACAATTGCTCCTCTAGATATTAATGTACATAAAGATCCAACCATTTCTAAATCACTATATACACCTACACCAAATGTTGCTGCAAAGAAACATAAACCGCTTACAAATATTGAATTAGCACAATAATTTAAAGTGTCTACCATAGCTTCTTTAGGAGCCATTGTTTTTCTTCTTTCTAAATAATTAGTTGTCATTAAAATTGCATAATCTATTGTTGCCCCTAATTGAATAGTACCTAAAACAATTGGTGCTACAAAAGGAAGAACAACTCCACCAAAATATGAGAATGACATATTAATAAATATAGCTGTCTCTATTGCTGCAATTAATAATATTGGTAATGAGAAACTCTTTAATACAAACAATAATATAACTAAAATACATATAATAGAAGAATAATTAACATTATTAAAATCAGTATCACTAATATTAATTAAATCCTTCATTAAAGGTCCTTCACCAGCAACAATTATATTTTTATCATATTTATCAACAATTTTATTTAAATCAGTTATTTGATTATTTAATTCATCACTAGCAACCTCATACAAAGAATTAACTAAAATCATTTCATATTTATCATTTTTAAATACACTTACAACATCATCACTAAGCATATTTTCAGATATACCTAATTTCTTTAATTCATCAAAAGATAATACAAAATCAATACCATCTATAGTTTTAATTTCTGAAACCATATCATTAATATCATTAGATTTCATATCAGAAGGAACTAACAATATCTCTGGACTAACAATATTAAATTTATCTTTTAATTCTTCATTAGCTTTAATACTTTCTAATGTACTTGGTAATGATTTATCTATCTTATAATAAACATCAACTTTACTATAAGCTAAATAACAAGGAATAACTAAAATTAAGAATATTACAAAAAATGCAACATGATGTTTAACTATAAAATTGTTTAATTTACTAAAATTAATTGCTAAACTCTTATGTTTAGTTTTTTCAATATATTTATCAAGTAATAATAATAAACTTGGAAATACTGTAAGTACAGTAACAACACCTAAAAGTACTCCTTTAGCCATTACAATACCTAAATCTTTACCTAATGTTAATATCATAGTACATAATACCAAGAAACCAGCAATAGTAGTTAAAGAACTACCAATAACAGATGTAAATGTTTCTTTAATAGCATCTGCCATTGCTTCTTCCTTATTAGTATATTCTTTCTTCTTTTTCTCATATGAATGATATAAGAAAATTGAGAAGTCAGTAGTAACCCCTAATTGCAATACTGCAACCAAAGCTTTTGTTATATAGGATATTTCACCTAAGAAAATATTTGAACCTAAATTAAATAATATTGCAATTCCAATATTTAAAAGTAATAAAACCGGAACTAAATAAGAATCTAATGAAAGTTCTAATACAATGATACATAATACTACAGCAATAACAATATAAATCATAATCTCAGATTCTGATAAGTTCATAGTATCTAACACCATAGAACTCATTCCACCAAGTAATACTTTATCACTTGTTATTTCTCTAATATTTTTAACTGCATCAATTGTTTGCTCAGACGAAGTAGAACCAGCAAATGTTATAAATAATAAATCAGTATCATCTTCATATAAATGACTAGATATCTCTTCAGGAAGCATATCAACCGGAACAGTAGTACCTAACACATCATATAAAGATACAACTTCATTTACACCATCAACTTGTTTAATTTCATCTTCTAATTTAAGTATTTGTTTACTACTTAAATCTTTAGCAATCGCTATTGAATAAGCACCCATATTAAAATCATCAGTTAAAATATCTTGTCCTTTAATAGTTTCAATGTCTTTAGGTAAATAAACTAAAATATCATAATTAATTTTAGTTAAACTCATACCTATAAATGATAAAACAACTAAAACACAAGTAACTATCATAATGATAACTTTATTTTTACAAATACCCTTTGCAAATTTATCCATAATTTCCTCCATTCGCATTATATTTTATTATGAAGTTTAATTTATTAACACACAAATATCATTTAATCTGTATGTTTTCCAACACTTTGTTAAATATGTATTAATAATAAGCAACACTCTGTTAGTTATCTTTACAAATGTTTTATTTTGTGTATAATGAAATTGGTGACTTGAAATGGAGAAAAAAACTGATCTAAGAATTATAAAAACTAAAAAAGTTATTTATGAAGCTTTAATAGATTTAATGAAAGAAAAAACTTTTGAAGAAATAAAAGTATCTGATATATGTAATAAAGCCTTAATTAATCGTTCAACTTTCTACGCTCACTATGAAGATAAATATGAACTTCTAGTTGAATTCATTAATGACTTAAAAAGTAATTTTACTAATGAATTAGATAAAAGAAAACATATTACTGACACTAGAGATTATTATATGGAATTAATTAAATTATTTATTGACCATGTTGAAGAATATAGAGATATCTACTCTTCTATCATGACCAACAACAGAAATAGTATTATGATGGATATCCTACTATCAGTTATTAATGAAGATATTTCTAAGAGAATTAAAAATGATAAACGTAATTCATCTATTCCAAAAGTAATAATTGCAAAATTCTATCTAGGCGGATTATTAAGTTTAGGAATTGAATGGTTAGAAAATACTAACAAATACACAAAAGAAGAAATTTATAATTTCCTAAATAAATTAATTCCTGAAAATATTGAAAGTATTTAACCAAAAAAGATTCACCCCATCAAGTGAATCTTTTTCGTTCTACTATTAACATCAAAACAGCAAGGACCTATGGTCCGTATACAATATTAAGCTGAAATACTGTATACATATTTATAAACATATTAGCTTAATTATCAAAATTAAAACTAATATACTTATCATTTTCAATGTAGTAATATCTACTACCTTCCATTACTTTCTTGTGTTTGTGCAACATTTTGCTTACCATCAATATTAGAAAATTATTTATCTATAAAAAATTGTATATAAGCTTAATTAAATGAGGCTTGTACTCCGGCCATTTGATCATACACGCCTTTAGCATTACCATAAAAATCAAATACACCACCGTAACCACCAAAGTTAACAGTATAGCATTTACTACTTGGCAAACTAATTGTTGATGTTGCGTGTTGATATGAGGCATAAAGTATACCTGTACCTTTAATGTCATATTCTTGTGTTAATCTAAGCATTGAAGAACTGCTACGTAATTTTACAGATACTCCAAAACCTTTATTACTATACTTTATTTCATTTGATTCAAACCACCTGTTTGTATTGTAATATAAAGTTGTAACTGGATCTGTTATTAGATTAAGTCCGTTGTAAAGTAGTGCTCCCATCACGTCATGACTTAATACACGAGGCGTTGCCTTCCATTGTAAGCCGACAATTATAGAACAGGAAATAGAGCCACAAGCCTTAGATAAAGTTAAAATCTTAGCTGAAGTCTCATGAATTTGACCAGCTCTAGTATAACTGCCATTATTATCTTCTTGCTTTACTCTAGTTACTGGTGCGGTAAATAAGTTTTCACTTGCATATTTATTATATTTGGCTGGTGTAACAAATTGTTGATATCCATCCCAATACATTTTTGTAAAGAAATCATATTCAGTTTTTGTTAAACTAACACCATTATCATTAGTATAATATATATCTTCTTCAGCATATACATTAACACCTACAAGTAAGAACATACTTATTACTGATAACCACACAATTAATTTTCTTTTGATGAATAACTCACTCCTTTCCTTCTTCACAATATCGCAAGTTGAAGAAAAAGTGAAGTGAAAGCAATTCACACTACAAAAATGGAAAGTAAATATCTAAATAATTTGCCTTAAAATCGGAGTAAATTTGATATTCTTCATCCGATAATTTTTTTAAATTTTTTGTATCAATTTTATAATCATCAGCCTCTGAATCAATATATAAAAGATTTAAATATAAAGTTTTATTTAATAAATTATAACGATATCTTACTTCTTTTTTAGGTTCATTATTAAAAACTATTATATATGATTGATTTAAATTATAATACATTTTTAATTTACCATATTCATAAGAATATTGTTTATCAACTTCATCATATTTAAAGTTTTTTCGAATTAAATATTCATGCATATTTTGCTTTTTAAAATTTTCAAATGTTTCATCAGGTTTTGAAAATAAATATTCATTTTTAAAATATCTAGTCAAATTAATATTAATAACTTCATCATGTTTATTGTATATAACTTTAACATAAAAATTATTGTATTCATCTTTTAGGGTATCATCTAAATACAAATTTTTAAAATCATTATTATCAGTAATTAACATATCAGAAGTACTTTTATACACATTTACTTGTTTACCATTTTTCTTTTCAACATAAAGATTAACATCAGCTATTAAGTTTTCATTAGTTTTCTTATCAATAATAGTTCCTAATTTTAAATATGACCTGTTTTTAGAAATAATTAATACTCCGTCTTTAATATTGTATTTCTCACCTTCACCACGAATTCCATAAACGCTTATTGTGTTATAGTTTTTAAAGAAATAATATGATAAAAATACAAAACTAACAATTATTAAAATTATTAAAATCATTTTTAAGTATTTATTTAAATTTCTTTGATGATTTAATAAATCTAAAACTACATCTTTATTTTTATCTTTCTTATTTCTATTATTAAATTTTTCACCAGCTAATAGTTCATCTATTGAAACATCAAAGAAGTTACTCAGTAACACTAAAGTATCATTAAGTGGTAAAGCATTACCTTTCTCCCATTTATTAACAGTAGTTCTATGTACATGTACTACATTACCTAATTGTTCTTGATTAAGATTTTTATCTTCTCTTAATTTCTTAACAAATTCTCCAAATTTCTTTTGATCCATAATATTTGTCCTTTTTTACGTCTAACTAAAACAATTATAGTATATTTCTAAATAAAGTGGCAAAAAAAAATAAGTAAATTACTTATTTTCTGTTTTTTTCTTTTTATCAGTGTATAAACTATTTAAAATTTTAACTTTAACGCCTTTTTCATATTTAAACATTTTTCTAACACCTTTTGGTAATTTCTTTTTATAGACTTTCATACTCTGCCTCCTTAATCAACGTAAGTATTATATCATATTAATTAAAAATATAATACATTTTTTTAAAGTTGATTTTAAGAAAAAATTTTTATATTATTATTAACAGGTGAAGTTTATGTCATTAGTAAAGGTAAAAGAATATTTTAAACAATATAATATGGATAATCGTATTATTGAATTAAATGAATCTAGTGCAACTGTTGCAGATGCTGCACATGCACTATGTTGTGAAGAAAAAGAAATTGCTAAGTCTCTAGCATTTAAATTAGAAGATGAAGTAATCTTAATTGTAACAGCAGGAGATGCTAAAATAGATAATGCCAAATATAAAGCATATTTTAAACACAAAGCAGCTATGTTAAAATTTGATGAAGTAGAAATTTTAGTTGGTCACGCTGTTGGCGGTGTTTGTCCATTTGCCATAAATGATAACATTAAAGTCTATTTAGATGTATCATTAAAAAGATTTAAATATGTTTACCCTGCATGCGGTTCAACAAATAGTGCCATTAAATTAACATTAGAAGAATTAGAAAAATACTCAAATTATTTAAATTGGGTAGACGTTTGTAAAGATTGGAATTAATAACAGATATACACTGTTATTTTTTTTATCAGACATTTTTTTATTTCTGCCCGAATAACTAACATAATTGCAAGCAAAAATTGATTATTGCAAAAAAAGTATGATATAATGAATTGTATTGTAATATAGGGAGAAATGGATTATGAATAGAAAAGATGGAATTAAAGTAAAAAACTTAGATGGAATGCATGGATTAATTAATTTTGTTATGCCGAGACGTGCTGATTCTGAAGTTTACATAAATACTAAATTAGATGTAACTAATTTAGTTGAATATATGAACAAAAAGAAAAAACAAAAAGGTAATGAAGATTTAACATATTTTCATGCTTTTGCAATTGGTATTGGTAAATTGCTTTACAATAGACCTCTATTAAATAGATTTGTTATTAATAAAACTCATTATGATCGTAAAGATATTACTTTATCATTTGTAGCAAAAAAAGAATTTAATGATCATGCTGAAGAAACATTTAATGTAGTTAAAGTTGAAGAAAAAGATAACATTTTTACAATGAGTAATAAAATATCTGGTAAAGTGCATAAAGTTAGAGAGGAAAAGAAAACAAATGCTGCTGATAATTTTATGAACAATATTGGCAAATTACCAAAATTTATCAGATGGTTAATTATCAAAATAGTTAAATTTGCAGATAATCATGATTTAATTCCACAATCATTAACTAGTAATTCAATCTATCATTCTAGTGTACTACTATCAAATTTAGGAAGTATTAAATGTGGTGCTATTTATCATCACTTAACTGATTTAGGAACAAACAGCCTTCTTATTACTATCGGTGAAATAAAAGATGAACCTGTTGTTATTGATGGCAAAGTTGAAATTCGCAAAATGTGTGAATTTGGTGCTACATTAGACGAAAGAATTGGTGACGGGTTCTATTTTGTTAAATCACTAAAATTATTAGAATACATGTTTAATAACCCAGAAGTCCTTGAGGAGGATGCTAATGTACGAATCATTGAAAAACAAGCTAAATAAACATTTAAACAATTTTAAAAGATTATTAGGAATTAATCCTAAAAATAAATGGGCTAATTATTATACAAAAACCCCTAAAGAAATAAAATATGATAATGGTAGTTTAATAGATGCAGTTTTATTATCTGCATCTATGTATCCAAACAATATAGCTATCGAATATTATAACACGCAAATATCTTATGTGGAATTTATAAACAAAATTAAAAAATGTGCGCGCAGTTTAAAAAGAATTGGTGTTGAAGAAGATGATCGTGTAACAATTTGTATGCCAAACACACCTGAAGCCGTAATTATGTTCTATGCTATTAATATGGTTGGTGCGGTAGCAAACATGATTCATCCCCTATCATCTGAAAATGAAATAAACTTTTATTTAACTAAAGCTAAAAGTAAAGTTATTTTAACAATTGATTTATGCTATCCTAAAGTTATGAATGCTATTAAAGATACAAAAGTTAAACATGTTGTTGTTTCTTCAGCAACTAAATCAATGGGATTTGTAGTTGATACATTCTATTACTTATTTAAAGGACGCAAAAATGATAAAAGTATGAAAGAAAATAAAGAAATTGTTCTTTCTTGGCGTCAATTTATTAAAAATGGTGCTTACTATAATGAAGAGTATTACGTTAAAAGAAAAGATACTGATTTAGCAGTTATCCTTTATAGTGGTGGTACAACCGGTAAACCTAAAGGTATTTGTTTAAGTAATCTTAACTTTAATGCTGGTGCTGTTCAAAGTAGATATATGTCTGATACTATGAAGCCTAGCAATTCATTTTTAACAATATTACCAAATTTCCATGCTTTTGGAATTGGAATTTCTACTCATACGCCCCTATATTCAGGTATGAAAGTAATTTTAATTCCTAAATTCGATATGAAAAAAATGAAAAAGATCTTAAAGAAGTATCATCCAAATGTGATTGCTGGTGTTCCTTCTCTATTTGATGCTATTACAAAACTAAAACTAGGTCCTAATGATTTATCCAATTTAACTTTAGCAGTTTGTGGTGGCGATTCTATTACTATTGAAAATAAAAAGAAAATAAATGAATACTTTAAAGCTCACGGTTGTAAAACTGATCTTAGAGTTGGTTATGGATTAACTGAAGGAGCTGGAGCTTGTTGCCTATCTCCAGAAGGAATGGAAAAGAAAAAAGATATCATAGGTATTCCTTTTCCTAATTGTGTTTATAAAATTGTTGATGTAAATGATGGTCATGAAGTAAATCCTGGCGAAGACGGTGAAATCTTAATAAGTGGTCCTAATGTAATGTTGGGTTACCTTGATGAACCTAAAGAAACAAAAGAAACATTAATTAAAGATGAAAATGGAATTACATGGCTTCATACTGGAGACATGGGTTCTATGGATAATAAAGGATTAATTTATTATCGTTCAAGAATTAAACGTATGATTATCACTAATGGTTATAATGTTTATCCAAGCTACATTGAAGAATTACTTGCAAAAAACGAATATGTTTTTCAATGTGCTGTAATAGGTATTAAACATCCATATAAAGGAGAAGTAGCAAAAGCATTTATTGTTCTTAAAGAAGGAATAAAACCATCTTTAGAAATAAAAAGAACTATTAATAAATACCTTAAACAAAACCTTGCAAATTACGCAATTCCACAAGAAATTGAATATGTAGATGGACTTCCAATGACCTTAGTTGGTAAAATATCATATAAAGATTTACATTAAAAAAAGTGCAAAATTTATGCACTTTTTTTGTATTCAAATCCTTTACTATATTTAAGTATCTTATTAAGAACTCTTTCGCCTTCACTACCATCTAACACAACTGGTTGATAATTATTTGTATATTTTACACTTGAAACAGAAGCAGGTATTATAGACATATTATCATCTTGTTGTAATTTACCATTAACAAATTTAAAAGTTTGTTGATAAATAAAAGTATCCTTATCTGGTGGATTTTGATTACCACCAAAAGAAAAATTACCCATTGAATATACTATATATTTACCATTATATTTTTCAATACCTTGAACTAAATGAGGATGAGCTCCTAAAACTAAATCAACACCATTATCTATTAAATAACGCCCTAACTTCTCTTGAAAAGATGCTTGAACATAATCACCTTCTATACCCCAATGCATAGAAGCTATAATCAAATCACATTTTTGTTCTTTTAAATAATTAATCGCTTTTAAACATTCATTATATTTTTGACCATATATATCTAACAAAGCAAAAAATCCAATTTTAATTCCATTAACTTCTTTTATTAAATATTTACTATCACCATAATAATCAATATTAGCATCATTTAAAGTCTTTACAGTCTCTTCATAACCTTTTTCACCAAAATCATAAGCATGATTATTAGCAAAACTTACAATTTCTATATTACCCTCTTTTAACACATTAACATAAGAAGTTGGTGCCTTAAAATTAAATTTCTTCTCTACTTTATCATTTGAACTAGTTAATTGACCTTCCAAGTTAACAATTGATAAATCATCACTTTCAAATAAATATTTAACTTTTTTAAAATAATAACCATAATCCCCATTATTATCATCTAAATATTTATCATATCTAGTCGCATATCCATATCTTGGATCCCAACCGATTGTACAATCACCTGCCGCTGTTATTTTTACACTTTTAATATCATCACTACATACTTTCTGTATAATAACAGGCTTACTAATAACAACATTTTGAGGCTTATAAAAAATATTTTTAAAAGAATACATCTCTATCAATAAAATTAATACATATATACCCAAATAAATATATTTCTTTTTCATACAATCCACTCCAAAAACTATTTTTTAATATTTTTACCAGCTGATAAAATTGTTTTTTTTGCAAGTACTGTTAAACTATCAACAATATTTTCTTTATCTAAATCAATACCTAACTGATTAAATGCTACTGATAACTCAGTACATCCAGCAATAACTGCTTCACAATTATTATCCTTAAAGTACTTTATAATATTCATAAGTTCTTCTTTACTAGGTATTTTATTTTGTTTTACATCATCATAAATAATTGACATAATCTTTTTTTGAATTTCTTCATTAGGTTTAAATATTTCTAATTTATCTTCAGCGTACTTATCATAAACACCCGATTGAATAGTTCCATCAGTAGCCATTAAGCCTACTTTTTTAATACCTCTATCAATCACATTATTTACAGTTTCTTTCACAATATTAAGTATAGGTATATTTACACTTTTAGCTACTTCATCATAAAAATAAGTTGCTGTATTACATGGCATAACTATAAATAATACATTATTTTTTTCAAGTAATTTAGCAGCTTCAATCATCTCATAAACCGGATTAGTTTTACTATTATCTAAGATATAAGCAGTTCTATCAGGTATACTTGAATATTGACATATAAGCATATCAACATTTTCTTGATCACAAGTAGCTTCTGTATTATTAATAACTATCTCCATAAATTTGGCAGTAGCCATAGGACCTAACCCACCAATTACACCTACTAAATTATTTCTCATAATACTTCCTAAACTTTCTAATATGATTAATTAAAGCCATATTAATATAAAACTTTCTCTTTAAAGAAAAATCTTTTTTATAATCTAATGGATTATTTCTCTTTAACTTTTTATATTCTTTAATCAATTCTTTATCTTTAACATATTTCTTAATTACACAAAATGGAATTATTCTATATAGTTCTTTACCCTTTTGCTCATATTTATCTTTAACATTTTCATAGATATAAGCATCTACACAAGGTTCTAAATAATTAGTATGACCTGCTCCCATATAAAAATTACTTCTACCTAATCTAACATTAACTTCAAAGAAATAAAAATCTTTAGTTTCATCATCATACTTAACATCAAAATTAGCATAACCTTTATAATTAGTTTCCTTTAAGAATTTCTTAGCTGCTTCTACTAATTTTTCATCTTCTGTATTTACTATAGCTGAATAATTTCCCGTAACATCTGGTCCTTTTTCTTCAAGTAAAACTCTTCCAACTGATGAAAATAATACATTACTATTTTGATCACAAAAACAAGTTAAAACTCTCATATTTGCATCTGTACCTTTAATATACTCTTGTACTACAAAATCATCATTATATCCAGCACCAAAACATCTATCAAGAATAGTAATTAATTCTTCGTAAGAGTTAATTATAAATACTTTCATTTTACCTTCAAAACTAATTCTTTGGTAAACAGCTTTATTAGATACTTTACCAACTATTGGATATTTAAATGGAATTTTAGTATCTTTATAATTATCTTTATTTAAAATAATTGTTTTAGGATAATTAATTCCCACTTTTTCACAAACATCATAGAAGTTTTCTTTTTCCACTACTCTATTTAATGTCTTTAAATCAACTGTTGGTATAACATAATATTTATCTAATACATCTTTATTTCTAACAATTGTATCAACATAATCTTCAGAACAACCAAAAAGTAATAATTTAGTATCTGGATATTGTTTCTTTAAATCAACTAAATAATCAATTAATTTATCTTCTTTCATTCCAGCTACTGTATGAGTTTCTGTAATTTTACTATAATTAGTCATCCAATAAGTATATTTACCTATAATAATAGACTTAACATTATAAAATTCATAGAATGTTCTTGCTACACTATAAGCTCCTACATCAATTCCTAAAATAACTGGTTTAAATTTAATGTCATTCATCACTATCACCTAAATTAATTATACCATATAAATGCACAAACATATATGATATAATTATAATGTGGTGATAATATGAAGTATGATGTTTTAATTATAGGTTGTGGACCTGCAGGTATCTTTTCAGCCTTAGAACTTTTAAAAAACAAACCTGACTTAAAAATAGCTATGTTTGACAAAGGTCGTAACATAAAAATAAGAAAATGTCCTAAAGCTAAACTAGGTAAATGTGCAGGATGTATTCCTTGTAACATATCTTGTGGTTGGGGTGGTGCCGGAGCTTTCTCTGATGGCAAATTATCCTTAAATAAAGATGTTGGAGGTTGGCTAGAAGATTACCTTGGCAGTGATAAATTAAATGAATACATTAAATACGTTGATGATATTTATTTAGATTATGGTGCTACTAAAGAAGTAATTTATAATCAAAAATTTGCTGATGAATTTGCTAATAAATGTACTGCTAATAATTTAAAATTAGTAAAATGTCCTGTTAGACATCTAGGTACTGAAAAAACTCAAATAATTATGGATAAAATGTATGAAACTATTAAAAGTCATAAAAATGTTCTAATATATGACCTTGCTGATGCCATTGATATAGATTTAAATAAAGAAAAGAAAGTAATTATTGATATTAACGGAACTCAAAAAGAATTTATTGGTGATAATATTATTTTAGCAGTTGGTCGTAGTGGTTCAGAATGGCTTCAAAATACATGTAAAAAGCATAATTTACCAATTGAAGGAAATCAAATCGATATTGGTGTTAGAGTTGAACTTCCAAGAACAATAACTGATTTTTTAACCAACGAACTATATGAATTTAAAATATACAATACTTCAAAAACAACCGATAATATTGTTCGAACTTTCTGTATGAATCCTGGCGGATTTGTTAGTCAAGAAAATTACGATGATAATATTGCCGTTGTCAATGGTCATTCATTTAAAGATATTAAAAGTGATAATACTAACTTTGCTTTATTAGTATCTGCAAACTTTACTGAACCATTTGATGAACCAATAAAATATGGTAAATACATTGCTGAACTTTCAAATATGTTAACTGGTGGAAAAATCATGGTTCAAAGATTAAAAGATTTAAAACAAGGAAAACGTTCAACATATAATAAAATGAAAAAGCTTTGTTATGAACCTACTTTAAAAGACGCTGTCCCTGGAGATCTATCATTTGCTCTTCCCCATCGTATCCTAGTTGCTCTTTTAGAAACCCTAGAAGCATTAGATAAAGTTTGTCCAGGTATTAATGGTGATTCAACAATTCTTTATGGTGTCGAAGTAAAATTCTATTCAACTAAAGTTAAAGTTAATAATAATTTAAAAACAAATATAGATGGCATTTACGCTATTGGAGATGGTGCAGGTATAACTAGAGGTTTGATTCAAGCATCAATCAGTGGTGTTATCGCAGCAAGAGATATTTTAAAATGAAAAGTATATACATAATTGTTTCAAATTCTGGCTCATTAGTATCAAATGTTTTAAAATATTTTACTAAAGAAGAATACGTACATGTCACGATATCTTTAGATAAAAACCTAGAAAATGCCTATTCATTTGGTCGTAAATACACCTATATTCCCTTACCAGGCGGTTTAATAAACGAATACTATGAACGTAGATGTAAACATTTTTCTAAATCAAAAATAAAAATATATCAGTTAAATGTTACAAACAAACAATATAATGACCTAAAAGATGATTTAAAAAATAATTACATCAAATATAAAAGTAAATATAAATATAATCTTATCGGTTTATTATATATTAAAAGAAAAAAAGTAAAACATCGTAAATATCATTATTGTTGTAGTCAATTCTGTGGAAAATTATTAAGTGAAAATGGTATTCTTTATTTTGATAAAGACTATTCACTTTTAGAACCAAAAGATTTCTTTAATTTAAATAATGTTATTTATGAAGGTACAACATTAGATTATTTAAGCAAACAAAAAGGATTTTAACAATCCTTTTTCTTTTTAGTTAAACTTCTTTTTAAAGAATCAATTATAGAAGGAGTACCTTCATCTTCTGCTTTATTATAATCACTATAACTTTTAAACATTTTACATGTTTCTTTATGATTTAAAGTTCTAAAATTAAAATCTAATAAAGCCATAGTTTCATCATCACTATAATGAATAACTTTATTTTCATGACTAAAAGCAACTGCCATGCTATTATTACGAGAAAATTCTTCATAACATAAATCATATAACCCTTTAGGTATATGTCTTTCTAAACTTTCCCCATCTATTCTTCTAATAAAATATACACCATACACATCAGAATAATAATAAGCATATTGTACTTTCATCATTATAACCATCGCCTTTAAAAGTTATATTACTATATGAATAAAAAAATATCAACAAAAAAAGAATTATTAAAATTCTTTTCCGTGCCATTTAAAATTAACTACTTCAGGAATATCTACACCATTTTCTCTAATATATTCATTATGATAATCTAAAGTATCTAAACATTTCTTTTGTAAAGATTTCTTTCTATTAGAGTTAATTTTCGTATATTTTAAAACATCTAAAACTAAATGATATCTATCTAACTTATTTACTACTCTCATATCAAAAGGAGTTGTAATAGTTCCTTCTTCTGTATATCCATGAACATGCATATTTTGATTAACTCTCTTATATGTTAATTGATGAATTAAATGTGGATAACCATGGAATGCAAAGATAATTGGTTTATCTTTTGTAAATAATTTATTATATTCTTCTTGAGTTAATCCATGTGGATGATCTTCATTTGAAACAAGCTTCATTAAATCAACTACATTAACTACTCTTACCTTTAATTCAGGAATATTATCCTTTAAGATTTGAGTTGCCGCTAAAGTTTCTAAAGTTGGGGTATCTCCAGCACAAGCAAGCACTACATCAGGGTTTTCATCACTAGCCCATTTAAAGATATCCACACCTTTTGTACAATGTTTTTTAGCATCTTCAATATTTAACCATTGAGGTCTTTCATGTTTAGATGCCACAATTACATTAATATAGTTTTTAGTTCTTAAAACATGGTCTGCACAACTAAGTAAAGTATTTGCATCAAAAGGTAAATAAATTCTTGTCACATCAGCTTTCTTAGTAACAAGATGATTTAAAAATCCTGGATCTTGATGTGTAAAACCATTATGATCTTGTTGCCAACAATGACTAGTTAAAATAAAATTTAAAGATGAAATATCTTTTCTCCATGGAATATCATCACACATTTTAAGCCATTTAGCATGTTGACTAACCATTGAATCAACTATTCTAATAAACGCTTCATAACTATGCATAATACCATGTCTACCAGTTAAAATATAACCTTCAAGTAAACCTTCACATACATGTTCAGATAAAATACTATCAACAATTTTACCATTAGGTTTTAAATATTCATCATAATCATAAGTTATACCATTCCATTTACGATTAGTAACCTTAAACATCTCATTAAATTTATTACTCATCGCTTCATCTGGACCAAATAACTTAATATCATCATTCTTTTTAAATACTTCTTTTAAGAAATGCCCTAAAGTATACATATCACTAGCATTAATAGAACCATGACCTTCAAACATTAAACCATATCTTGTATAATCAGGAATATCTAAATTTTTAAGTAATAATCCACCATTAGCAATTGGATTAGCACTCATTCTTTTCTTACCTTTAGGAGCAATATCTCTTAAAGCCTTAATAAGTTTACCATTCTTATCAAAATAATCATCTATTTTATAACTTTTTAACCATTTTTCTAATTGTTCAACATTATCAACATGTTCTTCATTAACCGGAATTGGTACTTGATGAGATCTAAATGTTCCTTCAATCATATTACCATCATATTTTTTAATTCCCGTCCATCCCTTAGGAGTTTGTAATATTATCATCGGCCAATTTGGTCTTGTACTATCTTTTTTAATTCTAGCAATATTTTGAATATTCTTAATTTCAAGAATAACCTTATCTAAAGTTTTAGCCATTTTTTGATGCATAACAATTGGATTACTACCACTAACTATATAAGGATGATATCCCATACCTTCAAAATATTTTTTTAATTCAGTTTCATCAATTCTAGATAATATTGTCGGATTAGCTATTTTATAACCATTTAAATGTAATATTGGTAAAACTGCTCCATCACTTATTGGATCAATTATCTTATTTATTTGCCAAGAAGCTGCTAAAGGTCCTGTTTCTGCTTCTCCATCACCAATAACACAAGCAGCTATTAAACTAGGATTATCTAAAACTGCTCCATAAGCATGAGCTAAACTATAACCAAGTTCTCCACCCTCATTAATACTACCAGGAACTTCTGGTGCTACATGACTAGGTGTTCCTCCAGGAAAACTAAATTGTTTACATAATCTTGTAAGTCCTTCTTCATCTTGACTTACTTCTGGATATAATTCACTATAAGTTCCTTCTAAATATGCATTAGCAATCATAGCTTGTCCACTATGACCAGGCCCAGATACATAAATCATATTTAAATCATATTTATTTATAACTCTATTTAAATGAACATAAACAAAATTTTGACCAGGTGCACTACCCCAATGACCAACTAATTTTTTCTTTACATCATCTATCGTTAATTTTCTTTTTAATAATGGATTATCTTTTAAATATATTTGTGCACAAGATAAATAATTTAATACTCTAAAATATGCATCAATTTTCTTTAATTCTTCATTCACATTTATCACCCTTTATTATCTCTATTATTATACTAAATTTTAAATCAAATAAAAAGATGATAATAAAAAAAAATCTCATAAAGAGATTTAATTTTTAAATGGTCGAGAAGACAGGATTCGAACCTGCGACCCCTACGTCCCAAGCGTAGTGCACTACCAAACTGTGCTACTTCTCGATATATGGTGCGCCCAGAGGGAGTCGAACCCCCAACCTTTAGATCCGTAGTCTAACGCTCTATCCAATTGAGCTATGAGCGCATCCCACCAACCAATTACTAGAACATTATAACACAATTTTAGAAAAAATAAAGCCTTTTTTTGCAATTAGATAAGAAAACTCACCAAACTAATATAATAATATGCCAATTTATTCATAAATTTTCCTTAACAAAAGATGAATAATACAAATTTTAAAATTTTAGAGTTATTTTTTTAAAAACTATGTTATAATTATCATGGTGAGAATATATGGACAACATAGTAGCAATCAAAATTATATTCGAAAATGGAGATAACATTCTTATTGATAAAAAAGAATTTGCTGATTTTTATATCTCAAATCTTAACAACCAAGGGGAAGAAATCCCTTATGAACCTACTCTATTAAAAAATAAATTATACGCTAACTTCTGTCTATTAAAACTTAATAACCAAATTATTGACTATACTAAAATAAATAGATTAAAACAAAAATCGGATATTACCGAAATTCAAATAATATTTAATAATAACAAATATTTAAAATTTGATATTGCTTCAGATGCTGATCCATTTGCTGAAAAATATGAAAATTCACATGAATACATTTATGAAGATGAAAATACTTTTGGATTACTTTTATCAGAATATAATATTAAATATAAAGAAAACTTGTTTGCTTAAACAAGTTTTTTAATTTTGTTGATTTAAATCAATTCGATCTCCATTCTCTAATAAAACAGTTAAACCATTTTTCTTTTTTGTAATTTTATTTATTGGATATTTATCAAATTTCTCTGTTACATAATCATATCTATAAAAATACTTACTATTAACAACATAAATATAATCATTATCTCTAACCATATAATCTACAGATATTTCCTCTTTATCACTATCTAATACAGCCTTATTAGTTATATAATCAATTAACTTCATATTATAATTAACTTTAAATTTAATGTCAGCAAAACAGTATGGATACGCAAGTAAATTTAAATTCTTCTTATAATTATTATATAATTCTGGTCCTGAACTAGTTATTATATAATCATGATTACCTGATTTAACAATTAAAATATCAGCATAACTACATTCACCAGTATAAGTACCACCATAAGAAATAAAAGTAAAATCATCAGCTTTAATTGAAGAACTTACCTTCTTAAAATTATCCACTTTATAATTTTCATTTAAATAAATATTTCCATCACTTGTTAAAACATAAACAAAATAAGAACCTTCATCTGGAATTACATAAAGTTTTTTAATACTCTTATCTTTTAAATAACCAGTTTCAACTTTAGGATTTTTATCTATTGATTCATAAAGAATACCATTTTCCACACTAAGTTTAGCATAAACTAAATCATTATCCTTTTCATAAGTAATATTATTATCAGACTTTTTATTATAATCAACATTATTAATATTTTTAAAATTTTCAGCTATATCAGAAAATATAGAATCTTCTACTTTAATTACTATTTTTTCTGGTTTATGAGTTGTCGTAGTTTCTGTACTTATTGTTGTAGAAGTAATACTAGTAGACTTTGAATTATTATTATTTACTTTATCTTTACTTTTATTTACAATCAAATAAACAATTCCTATACAAAGTATTAAAGCAATAACACTAACAATTATAATAATATATTTCTTTTTCTTAGAACTTACCTTCTCCATATAAACTCCTTTATTATTATAATAATATCATAATTATTTAATAATAAAATCACTTATATTTAAGTTGTCATTTAATATACAAAAAAACGACTCTTTAACAAGTCGTTTAATTCTTTTACTCGAACTAGCGAGTTCATTTCATCATGGTGGCTTCAGCGGGAATTGAACCAGCGACACAAGGATTTTCAGTCCTCTGCT
>OJAW01000352.1_pt1 | contig 34535 bp, 31 predicted proteins | sample 1589151 | NCBI WGS metagenome assembly OJAW01 (sample SAMN03283290) | human gut metagenome | biome: human-associated habitat; material: feces | host: Homo sapiens | place: Peru | collected 2012
CCGCCGGTGTCGGCGGTGCCGAAGGTCATAATGACGTTGCCGCGGGGGGGCTTGTCGCCATCGGTGTTACCGTCGTTGGAGGGCTGCTTCTCGCCGCAGGCGACCAGAGCGAAAACCATTGCCAGTGCGAGGATCAGAGACAATACTTTTTTCATGCTGATATCTTCCTTTCAAAAATTTATATACCCGGCTTGCGCCGAATACGACAAAAAAGTTAAATTCTCTGTTCCGGCTCGGAACAGAGAAAAGACCACATGGTCTTTTTCGCGTACGCCGCACCCTCGTGCGGTATGTTTGGTACGTTCACAGCTTATTCATTTTTTATGGACGGATTATAATTCATTCATCCTCGTCTTGTCAAGTCTTTCACAAGCATATTTTCCTGTTTTTTCGATGAAATTTTCTGGTCATTGTCATTCCGCACAGAAATGCTTCTTTCTTTTTGTGCTATCAGTCACTTTCTCCTTTCGTTTTTTCAGCAAAATTCAAATTTTGCCGTAAAAACTTCATATTCTGCCGCATTTTCGCGCCCGTGCTCCCCCTGTATCTGGGGCGTTCAGGAGATGTTTTCCGCCGTAAGGACTCCGTTAAGCGCGCGCAGCCCTTTTCGCGAGAGCAGCGGATCACACGCAAAATGCTTTTGTATGAATATTCATTCTTCTATACATCAATATTTTGCCGTTTTCTTCTTGTTATCTGCTATATCCCACCAAATTAACAGGTTTTATTCTACGCTATTACGATAGCATAGTCAATCGCAAACATCACTTTTTTGGAATTTTAGGATATCTGCACAGCATTTTTCGCCGTTTTTTGACACATCCTTGACATGATCCGTCCGCAGGCAGGTCCCATCCCCCAAAGAGTTGCATTATTTCATGCGATGGGTTATAATTCAGGTGATATTTTCCGTGCAAGGAGGAAACGCGATGAAGGCTAAGGTATATTTCTCCCGTGAGATCACGCCCGAAAAGGTCGTGGCGCTTTACCGTGCCGTGGGCCGCGAACTGCCGGGAAAGGTCGCCGTGAAGCTGCACTCCGGTGAGCAGGGCAACCAGAACTTTTTGGGTCCCGACTTCTGGCGGCCGATGATCGAGGCCGTGCATGGCACGGTCGTGGAATGCAACACCGCCTACCCCGGCGAGCGCAACACCACCGAGGCACACCGCCGCACGATGATCAAGCACGGCTGGAGCACGAATTTCGACGTGGACATTCTCGATGCCGAGGGCCCCGATCTGGAGCTTGCCGTTCCGAACGGCAGGAGTATTCAGAAGAACTTTGTCGGCAAGGACATTGCCAACTACGATTCCATGCTCGTCCTCTCCCACTTCAAGGGCCACCCGATGGGCGGCTTCGGCGGCGCGCTCAAGCAGCTCTCCATCGGCTGCGCGTCCTCCTACGGCAAGGCCTACATCCACGGCGCCGGCGAGCCCGAAAAGATCTGGACCGCCGACCACGACAGCTTCCTCGACGCGATGGCGGACGCCGCCTCGTCCGTGGCGGAATATTTCAAGGACAAGACCGTTTTCATCAACGTTATGAAGAATATGTCCGTGGACTGCGACTGCTGCGCCGTGGCGGAGGACCCGTGTATGAAAGATATCGGCATTCTCGCCTCCCTTGACCCCATCGCCATCGACCAGGCGTGCCTCGACCTCGTCTACGCGTCCGACGATCCGGGCCGCGACCACCTCGTAGAGCGCATCGAGAGCCGCAACGGCGTCCGCACGGTCGAATCTGCGGCGAAGCTGGGCTTCGGTACGAGGGAATACGAGCTCGTGGAACTGTAACATAAAACGCCATAAGGGAAAAGCACGGGGCTCCCCGTGCTTTTTCTTGTACATTATAATAGGTATGGGTCACAGGAACTTATCCAGCTCGCGCTCGACCTCTGGCAGCTTCTTCGGCGCGGGATGCTCGACGCGATAGCCGTCCTTGATGACCATGGAGAGCGTGCGCAGGGCCGAGAGATCCGCGAGCGGATCCTTCGCGCAGACGATCAGATCCGCTGCCTTGCCCGCCTCGATGGAGCCGGTCTCGCCGTCGATGCCGGCAAGCCGCGCGTTGAGCAGCGTCGCGGTGTGGAGCGCGAAGGCCGGCGTCACGCCGCAGTATTTCACGAAGTAGCACAGCTCCCGCCACATATCGTAGTGGGTGATATAGGGGCAGCCGGTGTCGGTGCCCAGACCCACGGGGACACCATCCGCCAGACAGGCCTTCGCCATGGCGATAATACCCTCAAACACCACCTTGCCGTTCTCCTGCTGCTCATAGGTGGCGTGGGAGATGCTGCGGTCGAACAGGGCGTAGGGCACGGCGGGGGAGATGGTGGAGACCTGGTAGGCGTGACGCTCCCGGCACAGCTGCAGAATATGGTCGTCGGGCTTCGCGCCGTGCTCGATGGAGTCCACGCCGTTTTCCAGCGCCACCCGGACGCCCTCGGGGCTCTCCACATGGGCGGCCACCTGCATCCCAAGGGCGTGGGCCTTGTCACAGGCGGCCTTTACCAGCGCCGGCTGCATCCGCAGCACGCCCGGCTCGCCGACGACCTCGGCGTCAAGCACGCCGCCGGTGATCATGAGCTTGATAAGGTCCGGCTTCTCCGCCGCGACCCGCTCCACATAAGCCGCGGCCTCCTCCGGCGTCTTTGCTTCGTAGGCAAGGGAGCCGGCCATGTGCCCGCCGGGCACGGAGACCGCCATATTGGACGCCACCACGCGCGGGCTGAGGATCTTTCCCTGCGCAGCAAGGTCGCGGATGATCGTGTCGAAGTCCGCCACGCCGCCGACCGTGCGGATGGTCGTCACGCCGCTGAGAAGCTCCGTCTTCGCGTAGCCCTCGCACAGCTTCACGCCGATGCGGCGCGTGAGCGCGTTGGCGGTGATGAGCTTCACGAGCTTCTTCGGGTCGCTCGCCTTTTTCTTCGGCTTGCCGGTGTTTAATTGTATAAATTGTATTTATAGTTTCGTTTTTGCAAATTATTTCATATGCCGAATTGTGAATATCATCATTTGCTTTTTGCAAAATTTCAAGTGCTTTTTGAGACTTTTCGATTTCAATAAATCCTGCAGCCGTTGTTAAAATATTTGATATGTCGTGCCTGATTTTTCTGTATCGCTCTCTTTCTGTTTTTAATTGCAAATATTTTTGATAATCAAGCTCGTTGTTAGCAACCAATTGTTTATATTTTAGATTTTCAAGTTCTCTTTTTTCAAAAAAATCAATCGCAAACATTATCGAAAAATCGATTATAAAACAAACAACAAAATATATACAGGAAACAGAAGATAACCTTTGAGGATATTCGTTAGCCTTAGTTACAAGTTGCTGTTCAAAAGCATAAACAATTTGAATAGCAAATATATGCGTTAACGGAAAAAGATAAAAATATATGTATTTAATATTATGCTCAAGTGTATTATTGAGTTTGTTTTTTATAACCTTTATTATAAACACAACAAAAAATGAAAATGCAACCATAAACAAACACAAGCATATCAAAGACAAAAGCGTTGTTTTGTTAAGAAATGCTTCTGTTCCCTCTTTGCCAAATGTAAGGGTTATAAAAGAATAATACAGTGCCGATGAAAGCAACATTGTTAAAAATGCCGAAATAACAGATATAAGTTTTAAATACAATTTGTTTTCGGTCAAAAAAATCACAAGAACAAACTGTATCAAAAAATAAAGCGTCAAGCATGTATATTCAACCTTTTGTGACATATCTTTTAACTGCAAGGTTGCATACGAATACGCCATACACACACCGATATAAATAATAAAAGTTTTAAACATACCGTATTTTCGTTTTGTTAAAGCATTAACCACATTAAATGACAAAAATGCCCTTGCAAAATGCAACATCCACGCCCACGGAAAGAAGTCAACAGTAGATATTTCATTCATATCTTTCACCCCACTCATCAAATCAACAAATAATTTTTATAATCATTAATTCTCTTTAAGTATAATCTTGGAGATATCGGAACATCATAATTGTTTTTTAAAGTAAACTGATATCGTTTATAACCGATAATATAATTCATATTTATCACAAAGCTCTTATGGCAGCGTAAAAAATTAGGCGGCATTTTTTGTGCAAATAGTTTTAACGATGAACACACCGGATATTCGTCATTATTAATCATATGCAGTACAATGCTGTTGTTAAAGCTTTCAATATAAGCTATATCTTGCACATTTATAATGCAATTTTTACCGTTGCTTTTTATAATTATTTGCTGCTCTTTCTTTTTTGAGGCAACACTGATTGCTTTTTTTATTGCATTTAATAATTGTTCATCATTCATTTTTGATTTTATCAAAAAATAACAGCTTTCCGTTTCAGAGAAACGGTAACCTTCAACAGGAAAAGAAGTAATTATAATATATTGCGTTAACCGATTGCTTAATTGCCTTTCTATCATCCAATCAATAGAATTTTTATCGTTAACCATTATATCAAGAAATACAATATTGACATTATCTGATTTTAACATCATTTCAAGAGAAGTCAAATTATCACAACAAACAATGTTATGTTCTATATTTAAATTTTTTTCAAACACTTTTGAAATCTTATTTTCAAGTATACATTCAAACTCTTTATCATCATCACATATAAGTATGTTTACCAAAAGCTCACCTCATTTCATATAGAATTATTTTATCATAATTATATCATAAAAAAATCATTTGTCATTTGCTTTTACCACTCAAAATATGTATTTCACCCTGTAATTATTGTAATATCACAAGGTTTAAGCTAATATACAATCAATTAAAATTAAAACATCAACTATAAAAAAGGAGAAAATAAATGAGCTTAAACGATGATAAAAATACAAAGAAGAAAAAAGGCAATTCAAAAATAAAAATAATTATAGGTATCCTTGCAGTTATTGTTATACTTGCTATTGTGGTATCGGTAGTTAAAAGTGCAAATAACAAAAACAATGATACGCCTCCGCTTGCAAGCGAAGCATATCCGTATGACGAAAACGGTGAATACGATACCGATGAATCAACCGACACAGAGAATTGCACCATAGACCCATATGAGATAATTCAAGATGTTATTGTTGACATTAACGATAACAAATATTATATAAAATTTGATACTTCATACAACAAAACTGTTGACGGCATTCAACTTACATACAAAGGCGAAAGCTATCCGTTTGGCGACAATGAATATAACACAAACGGATTATATGCAACTCTTCCAAACGGAGAAGAAATAGACATTTCATACACTGTTGACATTTCAAGCTTCAATTCAACAGGTGAGGTTACGGTTACGCCGTCAGAAAGCAGTTCATATTATTTAACTTATACAGAACCGTCTGCTACTTATCAGGCATCTACTTGTGACTATTTAAGTGACGCAAGTATGATAAGTGACAGCGACTATGATATGCTGAAAGAATATGCTCTTAAAGTTTATGCCGAAGCATCGGACAAAACAATGGGCGGCAAATTTTACAAAACATATTTTCATATGTGGGACGGAAGCAGTATCAGATACGATGAACAAGTAGGAGGCTGCCTCGACTTTATGTTTTCATATGTTCATGAAGGCAATAGATATTATGAGGCTGTCGGCTTTAATCAGTTAAAAATCACAGAGAGCGGAGAAATCTGCAACCTCGCATATGTTAAAGAAAAAAATATGAAATTAAATGATATGATAGACATTGACGATTACAAATCATCGGAATATGTTGTAGTTGAAGGTTAAAGGAGAAAACAATGAAAGATAATAACGAAAATCAAAAAAAGCATTCTAAAAAGAAAATAATTATTCCTGTTATAGTTATTATTGCAATTTTAGTTGTTGCAATAATCGGAATTTCGGCACTGAATTCAAATCGTTCAAAAAATTCCGATTCTTATACAGCCGACACCGACTACTCATATGAAAACACCGAAAGCGAAAACGAAGACGAAAGTGATCAATTTGATGCGTTTAAATTTGTCGAAAATGTTTATTACGATGAAAGTGACGGCGTAAGCCTTATTAAATATAATAAGGACTACACTGTTACATCAGACGGATGCACATACTCATACGCTGCCGATGAAAAAGACGGAGAATATATTAAAATAGACGATCAAAGTTGTTCAGGTGACAGCCGTACTTTAGAAACAGACAGCAGTTTATACACATCCACCGGCAAAATTAGTGTATATTTCTATGATGATAAAAGGGATTACACACCGCTAAACTGCAGCTATCAAATTGACCCGGATATAATTTCAAGCAATGACATTGATGAAATGTCAGAAATTGCCACAAGCAAGATAACAGCAGAATATCCGCTTGCAAATCTTGAGGCTGTTTATTACGGCTATGACGAAGGCGGAACCGGTGACCAAGATGTTTACCAAATTGAAGACGGACATTATAATGAGATAAAATTTGTTTTCAGCTATGTTGACAACGGTCAAAAAGGACTGAAAAATGTCAGCTTCTATGATTTAAAATACACTGATGACGGAGAAGTAATTCAAGGAATCAAATCTATTGCTCCTGTTGTAAAAACTACAATAAGCAGCATTTCTAATGTAGACGAATACGAAGAAACGCAAAGAGAAAGCTGGAGAGAGCTTACAAAAATCAGATAATAAATAAGCCTTAAAAGATTAAATACTTGCTTTAGTAAAATACCAAAGCAAGTATTTTTCATTTTATATAAGACTTCTCGATACACCGCCGAGTTGCAAAAATCCGAATTTGACCGTTTTTAAACGCCTGAATATGCGTTGAAGCCGCCGTCAACGGGTATATTTACACCTGTGATAAATCCACTGTACGCCTCATCGCAAAGGAAGAGGAGTGTTCCGTCAAGTTCTTCAGGCTCGCCGAAACGATCCATAGGAGTTGCGGCAAGAATTTTGCCTGTACGGGCGGTAGGAGTGCCGTCCTCATTCCAAAGAAGAGCGGCATTTTGCTTTGTTGAGAAGAAGCCCGGAGCGATTGCATTTACTCTGATACCCATAGGGGCAAAGTGAACAGCCATCCATTCGGTGAAATTCTTTACAGCAGCTTTAGCCGCAGAATATGCAGGAATACGGGTGAGAGGTCTGAACGCATTCATCGAAGTTATCATAACGATGCAAGCGTGCTCTTTTTCCACCATATCTCTTGCAAAAACCTGAGTAGGAATAAGAGTGCCAAGGAAATTGAGATTGAATACAAACGAAATTCCGTCTGCATCAAGGTCAAAGAAAGTTTTTACATTTTCGTCCTTTTGAACAAGGTCGATTTGCTCCAAAGTGTCCTTTGTTGTTGTGCCCTTTGGATTGTTACCGCCGGCACCGTTGAGAAGAATATCACAGGTACCGAGCTTTTCATTAATCGTTTTTCTTGCGGCTTGCATTGACTCCTGATTGAGTACATTGCAGCCTACGGCAATGGCAACGCCACCGTCTGCGGTGATTTCATCGGCGCACTTTTGTGCTGCCTCTTCGTTTAAATCAAGAATGGCAACCTTGCAGCCCTGCTTTGCCAAAGTCTTTGCAAACTGTCCGCAAAGAACTCCGCCGCCGCCTGTTACAACCGCAACTCTGCCTTTTAAATTTTCATGTGTCATTTTATTGTCCTCTGTATTTGAATTGATGTTTATTTTCTCGACTTCTTCACAGCTTCCCAAAGACCGTTGAGATAGCATGCACCGAGTGCTCTGTCATAAAGACCGTAACCCGGACGGGCAACTTCGCCCCAAATCATTCTGCCGTGGTCAGGGCGGATATATCCGTCAAAACCGACCTCCTGCAAAGCCTTTACAATCTCGTACATATCAAGCGAACCGGCATTGCTTTCGTGTGCGGTTTCGTTGAACCATTGATTGTTGATTTGAACATTGCGAAGATGAGCAAAATAAATTCTGTCGCCTGCTGCCTTGATAATTTCAACCATATCATTGTTCGGGCTTGCACCGAGTGAGCCTGTGCAAAGAGTTAAGCCGTTGTATTTTGACGGCACCATTGCAAGCAACTTTTCAACAGCAGCCTTGTCTGTGATAATTCTCGGAAGGCCGAAAATGCTCCACGGCGGGTCATCCGGATGTATTGCCATTTTGACATCACATTCCTCGCAGGTAGGCATAATCGCTTCAAGAAAATACTTGAGGTTTGCCCACAAATCGTCCGCAGTGACATCCTTGTATTTTTCAAAAAGCTCTTTGATTTCGCCCATACGCTCGGTTTCCCAGCCCGGCATTGCATAGCCGTTTGAGTTGTCGTCAATCTCTTTGAACATATCCTCGGGTGACTTGCCCTCTACCTGCTTGCCGTCATAGCAAAGGCAGGTTGAGCCGTCAGGCAAAGGCATATAAAGGTCTGTTCTCGTCCAGTCAAAAACAGGCATAAAGTTGTAGCAAATTACCTTTACGCCAACCTTTGAAAGATTGCGAATAGATTCCTTGTAATTTTCGATATACTTTTCTCTTGTCGGCAGACCGATTTTAATATCCTCGTGCACATTTACACTTTCTATGCACTCCATAGTAAGCCCGGCAGCGGTGATTTCATCATACATTGCCTGAACCCTGTCCATAGTCCACGCTTCGCCGGCAGGCAAATCGTGAAGTGCAGGCACAACGCCGACTACATTTGGTATTTGCTTGATTTGTTCAAGAGAAACGGTATCTTTCTCCTTACCAAACCAGCGAAATGTCATTTGCATACGCTAATCCTCCGTTGTTTTAATTCTCTTTAATTTTAGCACAACACAAAAGCATATTCAACCGCTAATTGGCGGTTTTTTTACTTTGATTCTGCTTTTTTGAAAATAAGCGTACTTCTTCTCCTATATTCTCCAAAACCTCAACTCTGCCGCTTGCGACCGCCGAATTTGAATTCAAAGCGACCTTTATATTCTTTGATACAACATTATTTTTGCCGTAATTTGTGCTGAGTTTTTGCTCAATCAAACTGTCGGTAAGCTTTAACAGTTCCTTATCCGACAGCGTAACGGTGTAAACATTGCAAGCCTTGACATAGGTTTTGACCATACCTATCGGAATAGGCTTTTTGTTAATCGTTAAATAAATATTATGCCGTTCGATTTCGGTATTTTCTTTGGGAATTTTGCCGATATAAAGCGGAATATACATGCCGAAAAACGATATTGCCCTGTACTCCTTTTCGGCGGTGTATTCTTTTCTGCATTGCTCACGACTGACGGTTAAAGCGAACTTTTCGTTTACCCTTGCAATAAAATCTCCGCTTGCATGGGCAAAAAAGTTTTCTTTTTTCTTTTCGGGTGTATTAACACCCGACACAAGAACCGTGCCCTTTGTAACGCTGTCGCCGACAAAAGCCTGCTGCCACCCATCACGCACCATAGCAAACACAATAACGCCGTCTTTTGTTGCCGTAAGGTTTGTATATGTTTTGCTTTCAATATCGGGTTTTGGCGTTGCCTCCTGAATTTCCACACGGGCGGTTGTGCCCACACGATTGATATGCACCCACGCAATTTCATCAAAAGACGCAAGCATCAAATCCTCAATTTTTTGTTTTTCCTTAACATTCCAATGAGTGCCGATGCGAAAATCCTGCTTATCCAAAAACGCTTCTATTCTGCTGTCCTCAATAGTTTTGTTGCCGACATATTCAATATTCCACACAAAGCCCGACAAAAAGCAAAAGAGTGCAACAAACAGCACGCAACCGACCGCCAAACCCGGACGGACAAGGATTTTTGAAAAACAAAACGGCAAACCGTATTTTTTGTGTATCTTGATTTTTCCGCCGTGACGGTGAGCGATTTTATGCAAATGCTTATATGCCGCAACAGGGCAACGGGCAACGAGCACCTCCTCATACCTTATGTCATAAATATTAAGGTGCAAGCGATAACATTCGTCCAAAAAATCACTTGCAAAGCCGCCTGAAAAAGAGAACTCAACATATCCCGTAAACCAATGAACAGCTTGATTAATCACTGCAATACTCCACGGATAAAATATCGCCTTCGATTACCGCACCCTCAGGCGAAAACTCGTTTATACCGAGATTTGAGCCGACAACCTCAAGGCAGTATTTGCCGAGATTGATTTTTATTTTGTCACGGCTGTACTCGCATATGCCCTTCAAGCCGTCAACAATGCACTGCGACGAGCCTACAAGATGAACATGCGGACATTCGCAATAACCCACAACCGTGCCGTTAAATTTCTCTTTTTTCTTCATAAAATCACCGTAAAATTTTATGCCGAGAGAACACCGAATATCACCTTTTGAATTTGAACCACAAAATCATACCGACCGTTACGACAACAGAAATAACACCTGCAACCGCCACACCGTAAGGTGAGGACACAAGAGGCATATTTTTGAAATTCATACCGAACCAGCCGGTAATAAATCCGAGCGGTGCAAATATGACCGTAACTACGGTGAACAGCTTCATAGTGTTGTTGAGCTTCAAATCCATTGCGGATTGATAAGCATCACGCAAATGTACAATGCTGTCTATAATCATTCTGACATCGTTACGAAGCCTTGTGATTTTATTGGACAAATTATCAAAATATTTCATCTCATCATCGTCAAAAAGGTCAAAATCATTATCTTTGAGTTCCTCAATTATATTTTGCACCTTAGAATAGTAATTGCTTTTTGAAATACATTTTTGTTTTTCGCAATACAAAACACGGTTTAGGTTTTCACTCTGTTTATCATCAAGAATTTGCTTTTCGAGTTTTGCAAGTGTTTTTTGAAATTCAGCGTTTATTCCCGCCTCCTCGGTAAGCAGTTCATCAATAAAAGTATAAATAATTTTTGCTCTGCCGGCATCCGTACTGTCAAGTTTTGAAAGAACATTGTGAAAAATCGGAAGTTTTTCTTTTGGATTATCGCACACAATAATAACAAAACCGTGGCGAATATATATTTTAATTTTGTCAAGGCACACGCAAACACATTCGCCGTATTTGTAATACCCCAAAGTTTCCACTCGGTTTTTAGGCAAATCAAAAGCATCGCATACATTGTCAAATTCATACGAGCTTATATAACCGAGTACAAAATCACAAATTTTCGCTTCATCAAGTGAGATGTTTTTTATTTCATCATAAAAAGCGTAAAACATAAAAACCACCCGTTTTATTTTTCCGATAAAACAGGTGATTATTTATTTTAAAATATATTTGCGTTTAATCAGTACTTTCTTATCATATCCGAAAGGGCTGCAAAAATAATATCCTTATTATTTTTTACATCTGCATTGAGCACCACGCCGGTAACAGCATAAACAACAAGGGAAACTCTTGCAAAATCAACCGTACCCGGCTGAATATTATTGTTGACGCAAATTGTTTCAATAGCGGTTTTTTGCAATCTTTCGGTTATAGGAGCGGCAAGTCTGCTGTGCTTAAACTTTTCGATAACATCTTGATTTGTTGTAATTTGATTAATAATATCGTTTACAACCGTACTCGGATTGATATGTGCTTGCTGACAATTAACCGTTGCTGCAAAATTTGCCACAGACAACACCAAGTTTTCCAAAATAGCTTTTACACATTCATCAATGCTTTTATAATGAAGATAAAATGTACTTTTGTTAATTCCTGCGTCCTCGCATACTTTTACAACACGAACCTCATTTAAATCTTTATCTTTTGTTTGTTCCAAAACAGATACTAAAATTGCTCGTCTGGTTCTCACAATTCTTTTATCCATCTGACTCTTTCCTCCTTGTGAAAACATTTATTCCTTTTTGCTATGTTATCACACTTTTTGCCGTATTTCAACATAAAATCAATAAATTAACATCCAAAAAACAAAAAAACCTGTATGCCGACAGCATACAGGTTTTTTAAATACAAGCGGTACTCAACCGTCTTTTATTTGTTCAACTTTTTAAGTGCTTTTTTGTGGTCAGATTACCAACCGAGACGAACAATCTCAATTGTGCATGAACCTACGCCAAGCTTGTAGCACTCGCTGTGACCTTCCGGAGTGAATATATCGATTCTGCCCTTTCGTGACAAGCCGTTTCCGCCACGGTCTGCTACCGTGTAAAGTGTGCCGTCCACGCTGATAACCGTACCGAGCGGCAACCAGTTACAAGCAACATAATAAGGATTTTCCATTCCGTTGGAAATCTTTTTGCCCGAAGAGGTTACGCCTCTTGAATTGCCGTTGCATACGGCACAGGCACAGTAATGGCTGTATTTGCCTTCAATTACCTGACCTACTTTGTAGCCTTTTGCACTCTTGACGCCGTTGGACTTAACAGCTTCTTTTGCTGCTTGTTCCTTTGTCTTTGTGCCTACGGCAACTTCCTTGTCCGTAACAAATTTTGTATCTTCTCTTGATACTTCGGTTTTTTCCTTTTTCTTGCCGTTAACATATTTAACTGAATATGTTACCTTGGCTTCACCGTTTTCACCGTCTTTGAGAACCTTTGTTTTGCCCTCTTCAATGGTGTTATCTTTAATTTTTATTGTTTTATATTCAACCGTTTCGGTTGCTTCTTCTGTTTTGTACTCAACTCTTTTAACCTTTACAACAAGGTCTTTTTCAAGCTTTGTGTCGAGTGACGGCTCGGTGTAATCGTCCTTGCCGAGGGTTACGCCTGCTGTTTTGATAAGGTCTGCAACAGTACCGTCTGTCAAAACATACTTTGTTTCGTTGCCGTCTGCTTCAAGCGTTACATACTGAGCCTCATTAATCTTAATTACCATACCGTCGGTAATTTCGGTATTAAGGCTGTAATTGAGTTGGTCATTGCTTTTAATGCTTAATCCGATTTGTGAAAAAGCATCGCCGATTGTATGCGAATAAACTTGATACGCTGTAATGTTGCCGTCAAATTCAACATAAATTGTGCTCAATCTGTTTACTACAATACTACCGCCTTCCGATTCTTTAAAATCGGTAATGTCCAGCTTATCGCCGGCAGATAATGTAATACCTGCGGATTTGAGAATCTCGATAGGTTCCGTCTCAGTTGTAGTAACGGCAATGCTTCTTGAACCGTCTGTAATGTCAACACTGTATTCGTCCGAAGTTTGTGCGAATGCTGTGCCGGCAAACGTTGTAATAAGAAGTACAAGCGCAATTACTATTGTCAGGATTGTTCTGAAAGAACGTTTACCTGCAAATGATTGGTTAGTCATCTTAAATCTCCTTTTATCTTAACAAGTGAATTGGCAGTTGTGCCGAATATTTCCGCACCGCCTAATATCAGTTTGTCACGAACGTTGCCTATTATAGCAGTTTTTCACAATGAGTCAAGTTTTAACTATACAAATTTTTGTGCAACATCAACAAATGGTTACAGCCGTAATATTATTGTAATCTTTAAAATGTCCATATGTTGTGGTTTTGGACTTTTACGCTTTATCACGCTAAACTAAATATTTGGGAAAGGTGACGAACTTTTTACAAAACCTTACGATTTTGTAACATTTTTGCGTTTCCAAAATTTGGTAACTTCTATATATAGTATAGTTTTTGAATTTTTGTGGATTTTATGCCCATATATAGAATTGCGCAAAATATTTGTTTGATAACTTTTTCACAAACTTTTTTCGCTTTTTTAACTTGTTTTTTTACCTCACTTTTTGCCCTATATATTATAATATATAAATTATATACATTAATAAGAAAAACCCGTTCGACATAATTCGTCAAACGGGAATTATATATCATTCTGCAAAAAACCAATTATAATTTTTGCAACTTTGCATAGTTTGCCATAAGCTTTTTGGTGCCTGCTTTATCAAACGCAATTTCCATAAGAATATCATTGCCCATAGGCTTTGCAGAAATAACAACACCTGTACCGAATGAAGCGTGGCGAACCGTATCGCCCACCGCATAAGAAACACCGCTTGCCTGTGGCTTTGCACCGCCTACCTGACCGAATGCGTGAGCCGCCGTAGAACTGCGTTTTGCATCGCCGATAGGAGTTGACCTGCTGTACTTGTGCGGCTTTGCCGGTGAGCCGAAATGGTCGCCGTAACCGCCGGCGGATGTGCCGAAGGTCGATTGCATTCTTACCGTCTTATCCTCGCAAATATCGGCAGGAATTTCTCCCACGAAGCGAGAAAGCATATTTCTGTTTGTTGTGCCGTAAAGCATACGCTGACGGGCAGACACAAGGTAAAGCTTCTCTCTTGCACGGGTAATGCCGACATAAGCAAGGCGTCGTTCCTCTTCAAGGTCCTCATCGCTGTACATACTTTGGTTGCCGGGGAAGATACCTTCCTCCATACCCGGAATAAAAACAACCGGGAATTCCAAGCCCTTTGCCGAGTGCAAAGTCATAAGTACAACGCTGTCCTCATCCTCATTGTACGAATCAATATCCGACACAAGAGCAACATCCTCAAGGAAGGTTTGGAGTGTGAAGTTTTCGTCCTCCTCCTGATACTTGACGAACATTGACGAAAGTTCCTGAACATTGGCTTTTCTGTCGTCTGCTTTTGTAGGATCGTCCTCTTCAAGATATGCAAAATACTCTGTCTGCTCCAATATTTCCTGAAGCAAATCGTTTACGCTCATTCCGTCCTCTAAATCCTCACGGAAGCCGTTAATCATATTGCAAAACGCCTTGAGCTTATTTGCACTTCTCTGTGTCTTTGCAAACTCGTCCGCCTGCTCGCACACCTCAAAAGCCGTCATTTTGTTTGCGGCGGCAATTTCCAAAATATAATTGAACATAGTGTCGCCGATGCCACGCTTAGGTGTGTTGATAATACGCTGAAGTCGAACATTGTCGGCTGTGTTGTTGATGAGTGCAAAATACGACACAATATCCTTGATTTCCTTGCGGTCAAAGAAACGGTTGCCGCCGATAATTCGATAAGAAATACCTGATTTTGCCATCATAATTTCTATATTTCGGCTCTGTGCATTCATACGGTAAAGCACCGCATGGTCCTTGTAACTCATTCCGTTTTTAACATTTTCGTTGATTTGGTCAATAATGAACTGTGCCTCGTCAAGCTCGTTATTTGCGGTATAAAGCACAATTTTGTCGCCGTCTTTGCCTGCATATGAGCGAAGTCGCTTATCGGCAAGTCTTGTCTTGTTGTTGGCAATAACTGCATTTGCGGCGTCAAGAATATTCTGCTTTGAGCGATAATTTTCGGCAAGTTGAAGCTGAATAACCTTTACTCCCTCGTCCTCGTATCTTTCCTTAAAGCGCATAATATTCTCGATTGTAGCGCCTCTGAAGCGGTAAATGCTTTGGTCGTCGTCACCTACAACGCAAATATTGTGATATTCGCCTGCAAGAAGATAAGTAAGCACATACTGTGCATAAGAAGTATCCTGATACTCGTCAACAATTATGTACTTAAATTGATGCTGATAAGTTTCCAAAACATCGGGATTTTCCTTGAGAAGTCGAACCGTGTTGAAAATCATATCGTCAAAATCCATTGCGTCCGAACGCAAAAGTTCCTGCTGATAATCACGGTAACATTCGGCAATTTTGGATTTTCTGAAATCGTTTTGATTGGTATGCTTGTATTCTCTCGGGTCAATAAGGCTGTCTTTTGCACGGCTTATCTCCGTCAAAATCGCACGGTGATTGAGGAACTTGTCATCAATTCCGAGATTTTTCTGCACACGCTTCATAACACGCTTTTGGTCGTCGGTGTCGTAAATTGTAAAGTGCTGAGTATAACCGAGCCTGTCACCGAAGCGGCGAAGCATACGGCTGCACATACTGTGGAAAGTCTGCGCCCAAATGTCGTTTGCTTCAGGACCGATTGTGTTTTCAAGTCTTTCTTTAAGTTCGCCTGCCGCCTTGTTGGTAAAGGTGATTGCAAGCACCTGCCACGGACGGGCATAGCCGTCTTTGATGATATGTTCAATTCGCTTTACAACAGTTGCGGTTTTGCCCGTACCGGCACCTGCAACAACAAGCACAGGTCCGTCAACAGTGTCGATAACCTGCTGTTGCTCACGATTTGGCTTTACTGCGTCTTTGTTCATAATAAATATCCTTTTACTGTTAAAAACAGAGGTGGAACATATGCGCCACCTCTATTTATAATCGTTATATTGTGTTTAATTTAACCGAGAAGGGTAAGCAAAATACCTGCGGCAACGGCTGAACCGATAACGCCCGATACATTTGGACCCATAGCGTGCATAAGAAGGAAGTTTGAAGGATTTTCTGCCTGACCAACCTTTTGTGATACACGAGCCGCCATAGGAACCGCAGATACACCTGCCGAACCGATAAGCGGATTAATCTTGCCCTTGGTGATGACATACATCAACTTACCGAAGAGTACACCGCCGGCTGTACCGAATGCAAATGCGATAAGACCGAGAAGTACAATCTTCAAAGTGTTGAGGTTGAGGAATGACTGGGCAGATGTTGTTGCACCTACCGAAAGACCCAAAAGAATTGTTACGATATTCATAAGTTCGTTTTGAGCCGCCTTTGCGATACGCTCTGTCTGTCCGCTCTCTTTAAGAAGGTTACCGAGCATAAGCATACCTACAAGAACTGCGGCATCCGGAAGAAGAAGCGAAACGATAACTGTTACCATAATCGGGAACAAAATCTTTTCAAGCTTTGAAACCGGACGAAGTGTGCCCATAACAACGCTACGCTCTTTTTTGGTTGTGAGTGCCTTCATAATAGGCGGTTGAATAACCGGTACAAGTGCCATATAGCTGTATGCCGCCACGGCGATTGTACCCAGCATTGCCGGAGCAAGTTTTGATGTTACGAAAATAGCCGTAGGTCCGTCTGCACCGCCGATGATAGCGATTGAGCCTGCCTGTTGAGGGTCGAAGCCCAAAACAATGGCGATAACATAAGCAACGAAAATACCGAGCTGAGCAGCAGCACCGAGAATAAATGATGACGGGTTTGCGATAAGTGAGCTGAAGTCGGTCATAGCACCGATACCAAGGAAGATAAGCGGAGGATAAATACCCGCTTTAACACCGAAGTAAAGGAAATCCATAAGACCCGGCGTCAGCGTGTTGCCTGCCGCATCTGTCATTCTGCCGGCTACCAAATCAATAAATCCCTGCAAATCGTGATACTGTACGGCAAGGTTTGCGCCCGGCAGGTTTGCAAGGAGCATACCGAATGCGATAGGTATCATCAAAAGAGGTTCAAAGCCTTTCTTAATTCCCAACCAAAGGAAGAAGAAAGCCACAATAAGCATAATTAAGTTTTTGTATCCGCCGTCTGCGGTAAAGAAGTAAGCGTATCCGCTGTTAACAAGGATACTTTTAACTACTTCCCATACACCTTGTAATATTTCCATAAAACCTGTTTGTCCTCCTTAAAACGGTCTGGTATTGTCCACAACAGCCGCCTGTGCCCAAGGGTTACGGGTGGTAATAGGACTTGTTTTTCTTGTTACGCTGCGAATAACCGCAGAACTGCCCTCCATTGAATAAACGGCCGCGCTGATTGCCGCAACAACTTCGCCGCTTATGCCTTCTTCAACAACGGGAGCAGGTGCACTTACAGGAGCAGGAGCCGCCGTTTTTGCATTTGACAAATCCGCCTCCATAGCACTTTGCATTTTTTTAGCTTCATTTTTCTTTGTCTTTGCCTGCGACTTCGACACGATTGCGCCGAATGCGTAGAAAACACCGATTAATACAAGAAGTGTGCAAAGAACAATTCCGATTCCGGCAACAATAACGGTTGCGGTAAAAGTTACAGACCTGTCCGCAATAATGCCTGTTGCCAATGTTATAGTATCCATACAACAATATCCTCCGTATAAATTTTCATACATCACTCATTATATAGCATTGCCAAACTTTTTTCAACAATTATTTTATATAAAAATATTAAAAATACTTAAAATTACTATTGATTTTCTTATCAAAAGTGTATATAATAATATTATCGATCCTTTGGAGGTGGGTTATGAGCAAAGAAGCACTTATAATTGCAATCCTTATAGCGCTTATCATCCTTTGGTTTACAGAAACTTTAGGGATGCAAAAAACCTCACGAATTCTCGCCGGAGCGATTGATCTTGGTTTCGCAGTATTGCGTTGACAATACTATATTTAATAATTAATAAAAAAACGCATTCTTCCCAAATCGGATGCGTTTTTTTATTTTGTCCAAAAGCAACAAAAAAGAGGCGAACTGTGTTCGCCTCAGTGATAATTTAAATGTCATCTTGTTCTGACAGTGATTTCGCCCGAGCGGAGAACATCGCGTGTGCCGTCGGGAAGAACAACCTCAAGTCCGCCGACATCATCTATGCCAACCGCAGTTGCAGGAGTGGTAATTCCGTTTTTGATAAAATTAATGTCCTTGCCCACAATCATACTGTGAGAACGGTAGTAATCAATAAATGCACTGTAATCACCCGTTACGATTCCGTTGAGTTCGTTTGCAACGGTTGCGATAAATTCGGCTCTTTTAACCGGTGCTTCAAGGCAAGCCGCATTTTGAACATCCGACGGGAAGCTGTGAGTTTTGAGATTAACCCCTATGCCTATCACAACCGACTCGACCGTTTGCGTTTCAAAATTTGTTACGGCTTCGGTCAATATGCCGCAAATCTTTTTGCCGTATACATAAACATCATTAACCCACTTGATTTGCGGGGTAATATCGGTCAGCTTTTCAATAGCCTTGCACACGGCAACCGAAGCGGCGGTTGTAGCCGTTACGGCATTTTGGAGTTTTGCCATTGGATGAACGACAAGGCTCATATAAATCCCCGTTTTTGCCGGAGAATAAAAACTCTTGCCCTGTCTGCCCCTGCCTGCCGTTTGCTCCTCACCCACAACAAGAAGCGGCTTTGTGTCACCGTCGGTGATAATACGCTTTGCCTCGTTGTTTGTGGAATCTATACTTTTGTAAAAAGCCACATTGCAATCAAAATCTATATACTTTTTAAGCTCGTTTTCATTTAAAATATCATTATTTGCGTCAAACATATATCCACGATTTGTAACTGCTGTAATCGTGTAACCGTCTGCCTGAAGCGCCTTGACGGCTTTCCACACGCCTGCACGGCTTTTGCCGAGATTTTGTGCAAGCTCCTCACCGCTGATGTAATCTCCGCTGTGTTCGGACAAATAATTCAAAATTTCTTCTTTAAGTGCCATAATATTAATTACATTATATATAAGTGTTTACAATCATTTTTTGATATAAAATATTGCAAATGTTTTAGGTCCGCAATGAGATGAAATAGTACAGCCCGCATCTGCCACAATCACCTGATTGAACTTGTCCTTGCCCTCGATAACGCCCTTTGCAAAAGCTATTGTCTGCGACGACACTCCGCCGCTTTCGGCAATAACAACACGGTCGGGCTGAATCCGTTTTATCTCGTTCATACGGTCGGCGATATACTGCTTGTACACAAGTTCGATTTTGCCTCGGTATTTTTTTGAAACCTCAAGTTTGCCGGTTTGATTGTCAACGGCGATTGACGGCTTAATTCCGAGAACATTTGCACCGAACCTTGCAACAGACGAACATCTGCCGCCCTTGTGAAGATATTCAAGTCCGTCAAGGACAAAAGTTGCGCTCACCTTTGGCACAAGTTTTGTAACCCTGTCAGCTATTTTTTTTGCATCCATACCCTTTGCACGGTAATCGCAAGCCTTGAGAACCAAAAGTCCCTGTGCTGTGCAAAGTGTTTTTGAATCAACGCAAAAAACATTGTCAAATTCACTTGCCGCAACGCAAGCATTTTGAAACGATGACGAAAGTCCCGAAGAAAATCCGATGTGAAGCACCTTTTTGCCTTCATTGGTCAACTGTTTAAAAACCTCAAAGTATTCGGCAGGCGTTACTGCCGAGGTTTTTGGAAGCTTACCCGTTTTTTCAACAAACGAATAAACATCATCGGGTTTAATATCGACACCGTCACGATACACCGTATCACCCAAAAGAACGGTAAGAGGCACAACGGTTATATCATTTTCGTCTATAAACCTCTGCGGCAAATCGCAAGTGGAATCGGTTGTAATTGCAATATCTTTAACATTAATCATCTATTACTTAACTCCGAAATTAATTTTTATCTTATCTATATTATCCCTCTTATAAGGCTGATCAAACTTAACGGTTAAAATTTCCGCACCCTTTGAACTATGCGAAAGTGCAGCCGTATATGAAACATCAAAATTGTTTGACTCACCGTCTGTAATTGTCATAGGAACAGAAAATTCATTGTTCTTGATGAGCGACTTTTTAAATTTAAAGCCCTGTTTTGCATAAAGAACAACCCCGTCCTGCTGCACGGTAATTTTTGACAATTTATTCAAATCACTTGTATTTTTTGAAAAATCATCGGTATCCAGGTCAGATTTAACATCCATATCATACTGAATATAATCTATAACCTTATCGCCGCCTGTGGAGGAATTGGCGTTTTTGCACACCGATTTCCATTCCTTATCGTCATAGTCATAGTTATATGCACCGTATTCCATATTAGGCTTGAAAGTCATTGTTTTGTTAACAACATATGTTTGGTTAGTGCTGCTTACCGAAAGCATACATTTTACATATCCGGCATCTTGCACAACATCGGAATTTTTATATTTTATTGTTATCGGGAACGAAACAAATATACCGTTGTCCTCAACCGTATATTCGGCAGCACCTCTTTCCCAAGTATCAACAGTGAGATAATCGCCGTTTTCATCCTGCAAAGTTTTAAACGAACGGTAATATCCCTGCGGAACGCCTGTTTTACGGTCATAATCCATCTCGTTGTAAACATAATAAAGAGCAACATAACCGATTTTTTTGCATACAGGTGACTGGCTTATTTCTATATTAACCTTGTCATCAATAATTTGCTTTGTCGTTGAACGGGTCATTGCGTTGACGGTGTACTTGATTGTGCCGTCTTCTCTTGCAATTTCATTGATAACATAAGCACCGTAAACATAAGTGCCGTCGTCGTTGACATCGCTTACAAGCTTTATAATCATTTCAAGAGGCTTATCCTTATCAAGTTGCCTAAAATAAAGCTTTGGCTTTTCAACATCGATATACGAACTCCAATTTTCAAATGTGTACTCCACACCTTTATGTACCATAATAACATCGGTGTCCTGCTTGTAAAAATGATAATCTCTTTTGTTGTTTTCAACAAGCAAAGTTCTGTCGCTGCCTTTTTCTGTAACGGCAAGCTTTGTGGCAGTGGTTTGCGAGGCAGAGCTTCTGTCATATTTTACCGCCTTTTCGGACACTAAATATGAAGAAAACACTGCACAAACAACAAGCAAAAATACCAAAAATATATCTGCAAATTTTTTCATTAACAACTCTCGTTTCTATTTTGAATAAACTTCTTCGTAATCAAACGGAACTTTTTCTCCGTGTTCGATATGATAGCATTGATTTTTTGCAAGTGCAAAAATGTACTTATCATGCCTGTAAGAATCGGAATAAACATCCTCAATTTCCAAATCTTCGGGCTTATGTATCTCATAAAGTCGGCGTACCTTTTCCTCGCCCCTGCAATTTTCGCCTATTATAACACCTGTTTTAGGATTGTGGCGGGTGCATATCAATTCGTCAAAATCAAGTCTTTTTGCAACTTCACCAAGCAAAAAATCGGGGCTTGCACTGATGACAACACTGTATCTTTTTCTGTCATAAAACCACGGGTGCACTTTTTTTATATACTTGTCCCAAAATTTTTTGACTGCCTTCTCTTTTGGAATAAGCGGCAAGAAAAGGTAGCAGGTGCGTTTGAACAGCGTAAATCTGATAATTCCGAGCCCCATAAGAAGTCCGGAAATTGCAACAAGCGGCAAAATAATCATACACCACGGATAATGCACCATACAGTACACAAAAAACAGCGTACCGCTGTCAAACGGCACTATTGTTTTGTCAAAATCATAAATATCAATTCGCATATTATACATCACTTTCGTCAAACGAAATTTCTAACTTTTTGTGGTTAGGCACAAATTTTGTAAGCTTTACACCTGCGGACAAAAACATTTTTTTGCTGGCAAGAGTGCTTTCTGTTTCGGCATACTTATCCGACATATAAACAACCTCTTTTATACCGCTCTGGATAATGGCTTTTGCACACTCGTTGCACGGAAAAAGTGCAACATAAATTCTTGAACCGCTGAGATTGTGACCGCCCGAATTTAAAATAGCATTAAGTTCGGCATGGCAAACAAACGGATATTTTGTATCGTTTGACTTATCGCCCGAACGCTCCCACGGATATTCGTCATCACTGCATCCACGAGGGAAGCCGTTGTAGCCAACCGACATAATTTTGTTGTCGTCGCTTACGATACAGGCACCGACCTGCGTGCTGGGGTCCTTACTTCTCATAGAAGAAAGAAGTGCAATACCCATAAAGTATTCATCCCACGAAATATAATTCTCTCTTTTCGGCATAATTTTTCTCCTTAATCAAGTGCAGAAACAAATTCGTCAAGCTGCGGACATTCCACATCCTCAACTCTGCCCTCATCAACAAGCTTTGCAACCTCGGGGTCAATCGGCAACTTTGCAAGAACGGGAACACCGAGTCCCTTTGCGGTTTCGTCAATTTGACTTTCTCCGAAAATGTTATGCTTTTTGCCGCAATCCGGACATTGATAATAACTCATATTTTCAACAAGACCGAGGACAGGAACATTCATAATCTTTGCCATATTAAACGCTTTGTTGACAATCATTTTTACCAAATCCTGCGGAGTTGACACAATAACGATTCCGTCAACAGGGAGGCTCTGGAACACGGTAAGTGCAACATCGCCCGTTCCCGGAGGCATATCAACAAAAAGATAATCAAGTTCGCCCCAATTAACATCGGTCCAAAACTGCTCGATAACGCCCGAAATAACAGGTCCTCTCCAAACAACAGGGGAGTTGACATCCTCAAGCAAAAGATTGATTGACATCATCTTTACGCCTGTTTTTGTAACCGTTGGCAAAAGCCCCGTGTCGTCCTGCATGGCTCTTGAAGTTATACCAAAGGATTTTGGCACGGAAGGTCCTGTAATATCGGCATCAAGAACGCCGACCTTGAGTCCTGCCTTTTGGCATTTTGCGGCAAGAAGACAGCTTACAAGACTTTTGCCTACGCCGCCCTTACCCGATACAACGCCTATAACTTTTTTGATATTTGAATTTTTATTCATAGGTTTAAGAAAGCTCTGCGGCTCTTTTCTCTCTCCGCAGTTGCTCGAACAAGTCGAGCAATCATGTGTACATTCGCTCATATTTCCACTCCTAAATGACATTAGTATTTTCTGATTACCATATTGACCTTGCCCAAAATCGACACTTCATCGACAATAATAGGCTCATAAATATCGTTTTCGGGTTGAAGCCTGAAATGGCCTTTTTCTTTGTAAAATCTTTTTACGGTTGCCTCATCGCCGATAAGTGCAACAACTATTTCTCCGTTTGTCGCAACCGGAGTTTTTTCAACTATAACCGTGTCGCCGTCTAAAATTCCGGCATTAATCATTGAATCGCCCCTGACTTTAAGAGCAAACATATTTTTGCCTTTATTCTTTACAGGCACCGGAATATAATCCTCAATGCTCTCAACCGCCAAAATAGGCTGACCTGCCGTAACTGTGCCTACAAGCGGCACATGATAAGCCTTTGTGTCAAAACCTTTTATGCGAACCGTTCTTTTCATCAAAGGGTCACGCTCAATATACCCTGCTTTTTCAAGCAAGTTGAGCATATACTGTGCGGATGACGGCGAATGGTAATCCATAGCCGTTTCTATTTCCCTTACTGTAGGAGCAACTCCTCTTTCATCAAAGTACTCTTTGATAAACTCCAGGCATTGCTGCTGCTTGAGATCCATCTTTTTCATTTGGCCCTCCGTTACTATAATTATAATATAGTTATTTTTATACATCTTATATATTCAATATACTATCACCGAGAAGTGCCAAAGTCAAACAAATGTACCTTTTTTAATAAAAAGTTCAAAAAAGATAATCGTAAAGGGACGAATTTTACACTTTTAAAAAATTTTTTAAAAAAAGTGTTGACAAATGCCTCGTTTTACGCTATACTCTTGCTTGCAAGTCTAAATGGCTTTATAGCTCAGTTGGCTAGAGCACGCGGTTCATACCCGCGGTGTCACTGGTTCGAATCCAGTTAAAGCCACCAATTTGGCCCGGTGGTCAAGCGGTTAAGACACCGCCCTTTCACGGCGGTAACACGGGTTCAATTCCCGTCCGGGTCACCAAGGATGAGGTTTTCCCTCATCCTTTTTTCTTTTTATACATAATTAAGCTTTTAAAAACAAGGTTCTTTACTTTTATATATAAATATGCTACAATTACGCGAATTAAAAATGTGGAAAGTTTAAACTAACACGGCGCGCTCGGGGGTTATCAAAGTTTGAGTGTGCAGCTTGAGAGGGAATGGTGTTAAAATGAAATGCGGACCGACACTCACCGTAATGCTGACGTATAACGACATGACCGTTTGCAATGCACATGAGATTTTTGAAAAATGCAAAAATTCATCTGCGGAGCATTGGGGCTTTAAAGAAGAACCTCTTGCGCGCGACGAAATGAAAAAATTGTTTGCTTATATGAAAGAGTGCGGCAAAAAAACCGTTCTTGAAGTTGTTTGCTACGATGAAAAAAATTCGCTGGCAGGCGCGCATGTCGCGGCGGAGTGCGGATGCGATTATCTTATGGGCACGGTCTTTTTTGACTCGGTGAATGAATTTTGCAAGGCGCACAATCTAAAATATCTGCCGTTTGTCGGCAAACTGTCAGAGCGCCCCTCTGTTCTTGACGGTGATATAGACGATATGATTGCCGAGGCAAAAGAATACCTTGAAAAGGGTGTTTACGGAATTGACCTTCTCGGCTATCGCTATAACGGAGATGCGTCAAAGCTTATAGAGCGTTTTGTTAATGAAGTTGACGCTCCAGTTTGCGTTGCGGGCAGTGTTAATTCTTATGAAAGACTTGATGAAATTAAAAAGATTTCGCCGTGGTCTTTTACTATCGGCGGCGCGTTTTTTGAAAAAGTCTTCGGCGAAGATTTTGCCGAGCAGATAAACACCGTGTGCGATTATATGGCAGAAAACAAAGAAGCTGCCTTGGTTAAATAATATGTTGAAAAAATATTTCCCTTATGAATACTGCCGCAGTGCTTACGATATTGACTATAAAAGGCTTTTTGACATCGGCTATCGCGGAATTATATTTGATATTGACAACACTCTTGTACCTCACGGTGCCGATGCCGATTTTGCTGCCGAATCGCTTTTTTCGCGGCTGAACGAGCTCGGATTTGCTGTAATTTTGCTTACAGATAACGATGAGAGCCGAACCGCGAGGTTTAACAAAAATATCGGCGCTCTTTATATTTGCAATGCCGAAAAGCCTGATCCTGCTCCTTATAACGAAGCGGTTAAAATGCTCGGTTTAAAAAAAGATGAAGTAATTGTAATAGGCGACAGTATGTTTAAAGACATACTCGGCGCATACAACGCTTCGATTGCTTCGATAATGGTGAAGTATATAGGCGACGGCAAAAAGTGGCTCGGCTGGCACAGATATATGGAATATGCATTGCTTTTTGTTTGGCGCTTTGGCAGATATTATAAAAGACCCGGTGGAATCGGCTTGACGGAGAAATCATCTTTTTTTAAAAATTTTAAGCTCTTTTTAAAACATGAGATGCTGTTTTGCGATATAAGCCCTGCCTGCTATAAGATTTCGGGCAAAAAAGAAGTGGTAAAACGTCACCTGAAAAATATATCAAAACGTGAAAACTATCTTAAAACCCAAAATGCGGAACCGCTTGACTGCGTGGTTTATTCCTGCCAATCGGCACTTATAAAAAAAGGAAAAGATATTGACCCTGCCACGCAGTATGCAAAGGCAGAGAATATTTTGATTGCTTCCAAAAAGCTGAACGGCAAGATTATAAGACCGGGCGAAGTTTTTTCTTTTTGGAGGATTATAGGACCTATAACATCTAAAAGGGGATACCAAAAAGGGCGCGTAATAGAAAACGGAAAGCTCATAACCGGCATAGGCGGCGGACTTTGCAATTTAGGCAATGTCGTTCATTTGCTTACGCTCCACAGCCCGCTTGATGTTACTGAGGTGCACTACCACTCCGACGCGCTTGCGCCCGACCACGGCAAAAGAGTGCCCATGAGTTCGGGGACATCTGTCAATTACAATTATTTGGATTTTCGCTTTAAAAACAACACCGACCAATCCTTTCAGCTTTTGACCGAAGTGAGGGACGAAACTCTTTTTGCCGAGCTTAGGAGCGAAAAAGATATTCCGTTTGAATATTCTATATCCGAAGAAGACCACAGATTTGTCAAAGAAAACGACAAATATTACCGTATGTCTCGCATATACAGAGACACCTCCGATAAATACACGGGTGAGCTTTTAAAGCATGAGCTTATAAGAGATAACCGCTCCGAAGTGATGTTCGATTATTCTCTTATTCCGAAAGAACTTATAAAACAGTAATAAAAGAGATTTAAGGGTGGGAAAATCCTCATCCTTTCTCTTTTATATGACCGCCTGCTTTTAGATATGCCGATAGAAGCGGTATAATAAATAATATATTAAAGACATATATTCTAATGATTTAAAGAAAAGGGTTGATTATATGTCTGATATTATTAAGTCCGTTATTTTCGGCGTTATTGAGGGTATAACCGAGTGGCTTCCGATAAGCAGTACTGGGCATTTGATAATTGCCGAAGAATTTTTGCGTTTTAAAGATGTTTCGGCACATTTTTATTCGGTATACTCGGTTGTTATACAGCTCGGCGCCGTGCTTGCGGTTGCCGCTGCATATTTTAAAAAGCTTTTTCCATTAAAAAAAGAAGAGGGAAAAGTGAAACTCAGAAAAGACGCCCTTAACATTTGGCAAAGCATAATAGCAGGCTGTCTCCCTGCCGGGGTAGTCGGCATTTTGTTTGACGATGTTATAGATGCGTATTTTTATACATACAAAACCGTATCTTTCACCTTGATTATTTACGGTATTTTATTTATAATAGTAGAAAACTTTAAGAAAAACTCCGCGGCAAAGTATGAACTTGTTGACGAGATTGACGGCAAAACGGCTTTGATCATAGGTGCTTTTCAAATGCTCTCGCTTATTCCGGGCACATCGCGTTCGGGTGCGACAATACTCGGCGCAATTCTTTTGGGCGTGGGCAGAACGGCGGCGGCAGAATTTTCTTTTTTTATGGCGATACCGGTTATGCTCGGTGCGTCTGCCGTGAAGATTTATGATTTCGGCTTTTCTATGAGCGCATATGAAATTGCCGTTTTGCTTGTCGGCTTTTTGGTGTCGTTCGCAGTGTCACTGATTGTTGTGAAAAGCCTTATAAAGTTTGTCAAAACACACTCGTTTTCATCATTCGGAGTTTACCGAATTTTGCTCGGCGCAGCCGTGCTGATATATTTTACGTTTAAATTTAAAAGTTGAGGTTAAAAATGGAAGGATTAAGAAGGCTGTCACTTGAAAATATTGTAAATTGCCGCGATTTGGGCGGTTATCCCGGCACATTCGGCACAACAAAATTCAAAAGATTTCTCAGATGCGGAATACCTCTCACTCCGACTCAGGACGACATTGTGGAGCTTTTAAAATACGGAGTCGGAACTGTTATCGACCTTCGCGGAGATTGGGAGAGTGAAGAAACACCGTCGGTTTTCAGATTCTTAGACAGTGTTGATTATCACCATGTTTGCCTGTTTGAGATAAACGCCGCAATAGACGCGGAGTTTGACGGAACACTCGAAAAATCTTATGAGATAAGCATAGATAATTATAAAGAAAACTACGCCAGAGTGCTGAATATCATTGCCGACGCAAAAGAGGGCTGCGTGCTTTATCACTGCTTTTTCGGCAAAGACAGAACGGGTATGCTCACGGCTCTGCTTCTTCATATTGCAGGCGTTTCTCCCGAGGATATAATCGCCGATTATCAGGTGTCTTACACCTATCTCGTGTCGTTTATTCAGCGCGAAAAAAATAAATCCGGCAGTACCATGTGGGAGACGGACGAATCCAACTTTTTAAGCGAACCTAACAATATGGCGTCGCTCTTAAATTATATAAATCAAAAATACGGCTCGGTTGACGGCTATCTTAAAGAAATCGGCATTACCGAAGAGACAAAAGAAAAAATCAGAAAAAGATTTTTGGCATAATAAAACGTGCAGACATCAAACGATGCCTGCGCTTTTTTATTTCCGGAGTAATAATCAAAAAAACGGGAGCATATATTGTCAGTGAAAATAACTTAAAAAGGTGAGGACTTATGGCTTTAGAGTGTTTGACTGACAGCATGGGAATATTAAATAATATATTTGAGGGCTCTTGCGAACAGGCGGTGGACTGCGACATCACCCTGCCGGATTATTGCTCCGAGATACTTCGTGTGCTTAAATGCACTGCCGAACCGTGCATTGTGTCATCAAAAATTTCTGGTGACAGAGCCTGCGCCGACGGAAATGCTCTTGTCAGAATAATTTATTCGGATGAAAACGGCAAAATATGCTCTTATGAGCAGGAGTACGCTTTTTCCTCTCACGCAGAGCTTGGCTCGGATATGAACGGCACGCTGTTTTGCGATGCAAAAACCGAATATGTCAACTGCCGTGCGGTCAGCCGCAGGAGAATAGAGGTGCACGGAGCTGTTCGCATATCGTTTAAAATATGCGCTCTTCAAAGCAAGGAGCTTATAAGCGGAGTTTCGGATTCATCGGTTCAGATTAAAAAGAAGTGTATAGAATTTTCGGATATAGTCTCTTGCGAAAACAAGCAGTTTTCTTTAAGCGAGACGGTAACGCTCCCTGCCGATTATTTGCCCGCGGAAAGAATTATAAACGTCAGCGCGGTGCCGATACTCTCGCAAACCAAAGCCGTAAACGGCAAAATCCTTTTAAAAGGCGAAACAGCTCTGTCAATTATATACTGCCCGTCTCAGGGGGAGGAGTGCACCGTTAAGTTTGACAGCAGTGTGCCTATAAATCAGGTCGTTGACGCAGAGGGAATAAGCGACGAATGTATTGCCGACATATGCTTAAAGCTCATGTGCTTTGAGTGCAATATAAAGTTCGACGAAGAAGAGAGCGCAAGAATGTTTGATTTTTCTGCCTGCGTAAATGCAGAAATAAGGGCATATCATCAAAAGAGCGCAGAGGCTGTAACAGACGCCTATTGTGTGAGCGGCGATTTGTCGGCAGAGTATGAAAAAATCAAATTCTTCAATGTCGCAGAGCAGATTGAAGACAGCTTTGTGTTTAAAAATTCTCTTGATTTTTCGTCTCTTGAGTCTCAAAAAATCTGTGCACTTTGGTTCGGTAATATAAAAATAAAAAAAGGCGCTTCGGGCGGCAGACTAAGAATAGAGGGCGCTGTGCCCGTGTATGCAATAGTCACAGATTCCGAGGGTAAACCCGCCTTTTGCGAGAGAGAGTTTGAATTTGAATATTCGAGGGCTTGCCCGCAGACGGATTCGGACGTACTTTTTGAGCCGCGCGTTATAATGAGCGGTTATACCGTCGGCCCCGTCAGCGACTGCAAAGCAGAGGTCAAGGCGGAGTTTATTTTGAGCGCAAACGTATTCACCGTTTACACAGAGTCGGTGCTCGTAAAGGCGGATGTGCAGGAGGACTCAAAGAAAAAGTGCGGCGGCTCGTCAATGGTCATATATTTCCCCGACGACGGCGAAACGGTGTGGGATATTGCAAGAAAATATAACACAACAACCGACCTAATAAAAGAAGAGAACCGAATATCCGGCGACACCGTCACAGACTGCGCCGCATTGATTATACCTATAATATAAATCACACGACAACGGGGCTGTGCTATTGCGACAGCCCCGTTTTTATGAATAAAAAATGTGGGCTGCAGTTTCTCGTTTTCACGATTTTTTACAGCCCCACATTAAATTTTATTTTGATAGATTGATTTTCATTCTGCCGATAAGAGAGGCAAGAAGCTTTTTGTCGCTTATGCTAAAGCCGTTTGTCAGTGCCTTGTCAGCACAGCTTTCGCGCGCGGCAAATTGTTCTGCGATTTTTTGCCCCTTTTCGGTCAAGGTCAGCTTCTTCAGTCTGCCGTCTTCGGGAATATGCTCGCGGATTACAAGACCGCGTTCAACCAGTGCGTCAACGGATTTTGAGGCGGAGGAACGGTTTATGCCGAATTCCTTTTCAAGATCTCTTTGATATACCGCCCGCTTACTTGAAAAAATATATTTTATTATCCATCCGTTTGAGCCGGCTTCATCTGTGATATTGCTGTCGGTTATGTTGTTTCTCATATAGCGTTCGGCAGAAAGCTGCAAATCCTGTAAAGCAGAGTATACATTGATATTATCCATAAAAACACCTGTTTCTTTTTGATACAATAATTATATTAGAGATTTGACATAAATCAACAAATTTAACCAAATCTTAATATAATTCTTTGCGTCGGTTCGCATCTGTTTAATAAATGATTTACAAATGGTTCACAATATTCAGAATTTGTTTACCTAAAAGTACCTTGTTTGTTAATAATCGGGTGTTAATATATAAACAATCCAAACGGAAATAACAAACAGGCGGTGAATCCGATGGCTTAAAATCTTTAAATTCATTAACATCCTTTCCTAAAATATATCTTTCCTCATTGTGTTTTCTCTAATTTACCTCAATACGGTAATCTAAGCTCCCCCAAAACATTTTCATTTTTTCCTTCAATAATACAAAACTCCTTAAAAATTAAAACCCTTTTCTCGGGGAGCTGTTTTTTATAAAAGCGGCGGCAGACAATCGTTTGCCGCCGTGTTTCTATTTTATCGCAAAGCAGAGTCTGCTTAAAATTTTGAAATGCAAAGAGAAATTTGTTGAAAATCGTGCTTTGTTAAGCTATAATGAATTTAAATATTAAAGTTGCGGAGGGGAAACAATGGATATTTCCGAAAAAATTTCAGAACTTAGAAAGCGCGGCGGATACTCGCAAGAACAGCTTGCGGAAAAGCTCGGCGTTTCGTGCCGGTCTGTTTCTAAATGGGAATCGGGCGGAGAGATACCCGACACCGATAAAATTATTGCGATGAGCAAGCTTTTCGGCGTGCCTGCCGATTGTTTGCTGTCGGATTCGGAAATACCCGAAGCCGAGCCGCCCGAAGAAAATTCGGATGTCGAAATAACAAAGTCGATTCCGATAACAAAAGAATACATCTCTTCCGAGCGGACCGAAGACAAAAAGCCCAAAAAGGGGATAGCCAAAAAGATAATCGCGGCTGTTGTCTGCGTATGCGTTGCCGTTGCCGCGGTTGCCGTTCCGCTTCACTTCGGCGGATTGCGCGAGACATGGTGGGCAATCTGCGGCGGCAAGGTGCAGTACCCTTATGTTTTGGTGCACGGTCTCGGTGGTTGGGGAGACAGCTCCGGCATGAACAGCGTGAGCAAATACTGGGGCGCGAGCACGGGCGATCTCTCAGCTTATCTTGAGGGTGAGGGATACACTGTGTACGAACCCACTGTAGGACCAATCTCAAGCACTTGGGACAGAACCTGCGAGCTTTATGCCGAGCTTACAGGCACAACGGTTGATTATGGCGAGGCGCACTCAAAAGAGCATAATCACAAACGCTTCGGCAGAAATTATTCCACCGCACTTTTTGAGGGCTGGGGAACTAAGAAAAACGGCGGTCAAATTCAAAAAATAAATCTTGTCGGTCATTCGCTCGGCGGTGCAACCGTCAGAATGTTGGCATCTCTCCTTGAATACGGCAGCGATGCGGAAAAAAACGCGAGCGGAGATGATGTTTCTCCTCTTTTCACAGGCGGAAAAGGTGACTGGGTCAACAGCGTAACCACTCTTTGCGCGCCGCACAACGGCTCGTCGCTGACTTGTGTTATAGATTCCGTCGGCAGTGTCGCGGGTATAGATAACGCCACAGAAATGCTCGCTGCTCTTTGTTTTGCGGCGGCAGGCGTCAGCAAGCCCGTCAGCGGAGTATATGATTTTATGCTCGACCAGTTCGGTGTTGGGCAGGTTACCGGCGGTTACAGCGAAATAGTAAAGGCAATTTCGGCAGCTACCGAGTCCGGCAATGACCACGCCGGCTATGACCTTTCACCCGACGGAGCGGCAGAGATAAATAAAGGCATTAAAACCGTGGACGGCGTTTATTATTTCTCATACGCTTATCTCACCACCCAAAAGGGCAAAGTGCTGCCGGGTCAGGTTCCGATTCCGTCAACGCTCCCGATTCTTTACCCGACCGCGCTTGCAATGGGCAGCTTTAAGGGCACAACACCGGGCGGTATCTCGATAGACGAATCATGGCAGCCGAACGACGGACTTGTAAGCGTTGTTTCGGCAAAGTACCCGACGGGCGATAAGTATGTGGATTTTGACGGCGACGTTAAAAATATTAAAAAGGGTATTTGGAACTATATGGGTACGAGCGAGGGCGATCACGGCACGGTTATAGGTCTTAATGCCGATACGCAAAAGACGCATGATTTTTATGACAACTTGTTTTCTATGATAGATTCACTCAAAAGATAAAAAATCCCTGCGGGAGTCAAATTCCGCAGGGATTTTTCTGTATGTCGCCCTACGCGAGAGTGAAAGTACCTTGTAGGGCGGTGTGCCCACACACCGCCGGCAACATCATACCGCGAGACTTCACCTCATCAGTCACTTCGTGACAGCTTCTCCTCGAGGAGAAGCCGATTGCAGCCTTCGCCCGGGGGAGAAGGTGGCGCAACGCGCCGGATGAGAGCGAGTCTTACCGTTCGCTCATTCATTTGCGTTTATATTTCGCATGAAATATATGTTGTAAATGTACACGGGCTGTGGTATAATAATTCTGCCACGCAAACTGAATACTATCCCGTGATAAGTGTGTATTTTTGTCTTCCGATAAAAATACAGGCTCTATTTTCGCGCACTTATAGCGGGAATAGTTTGCGTGGCAGCAATCGAGCCGTGTGTTTTTGGTGCGCGGCTTCGGCTGCGCACTTTTTATTTTTAGAGAGGACGGATATCAAAATGAAAACAAAAACGAAACAAATCTTATCTGCGCTTTTGGCATTGCTTATGCTCTTCGGCGCACTGCCTGCGACGGTATTTGCGGCAGAAAAAACGAACCCGCTCGATTATCTAACATATGAAATATCCGACGGCGAAGTCACCATTACCGACTGTGATACGTCAATCAGCGGAGAATTAACCATATCCGAGACAATAGAGGGTTATCCGGTTACGGGTATTGGATATTGGGCATTTGAAAACTGTACCGATTTAACAAATGTAACAATTCCTGATAGCGTTATATATATCGGTAGCGGTGCATTTAGAGATTGCACCGGTTTAACGAACGTAAAAATTCCTGATAGTGTTATAAGTATAGGCGATAACGCATTTGATGGTTGTGGAAATTTAACAAGCATAACAATACCTAATAGTATTACAAGCATTGGTAATTGCACATTTGAATCTTGCGCCAAATTAACATATATAACGATTCCGAATAGCGTTACAAGCATAGGAGATCATGCATTTGATGGGTGTACTGGTTTAACGGGTATAACGATTCCTGGGAGTGTCATAAGTATTGGTGACGGTGCATTTGTGCACTGTGAAAATTTAACAAGTATAACAATTCAAAATGGCGTGACAAATATTGGCATGTCTGCGTTTTATGGTTGTTCTGGTTTAACAAATATAGTAATTCCAAATAGTGTTACAAGCATTGGTGTTACTGCATTTCAGGATTGTATTGGTTTAACAAGTGTAACGATTCCGGATAGTGTGACGAGTATAAGCGAAGGTGTGTTTGCAGATTGCAAAAGTTTAACAAGCATAACAATACCTAAAAGCGTTACAAGCATTGGTGATGATGCATTTTTGCGTTGTAGAAATTTAACAAGCGTAACAATTCCGGATAGCGTTACAAGTATCGAAAATAATGTGTTTGGAGAATGTGTCGGTTTAACAAGTATAAAAGTTTCAAAAAATAATAAAGTCTATGACAGCAGAAATAATTGTAATGCAATAATCGAGACAAAAACGAACAAATTAATTTCCGGTTGTAAAAATACAGTACTTCCGAACGATATTACAAGCATTGGCGCCTGTGCATTTTATGGTTGTAGAAATTTAACAAGCATAACAATACCTAATAGTGTTACAAGCATAGGTATTAGAGCTTTTTATGGTTGTACCGGTTTAATAAGCGTAACAATTCCAAGTAGCGTTACAAGTATAGGCGAAAGTGCTTTTGGATACCGTATAACATTAGATTACAAAGAAATAAAAATACCCAACTTCAAAATCTATTGCTATGCAGGTACGGCAGGTGAGCAGTACGCTAAAGACAACGGCTTTGAATATGAAATATTAAAAGAAGAGTGCGCGCATAAATTAAAGCACATCACCGTTCCTGCCTCCTGCACAGTCAATGGCATGGAATATGACCTTTGCACCGAGTGCGGTGATACGTTTAATTCAAAGGTTATAGCCGCTTTGGGTCACAGTTGGGGGAACTGGTACGTCAGCAAACAGCCTACGG
>OJAW01000353.1_pt1 | contig 34460 bp, 32 predicted proteins | sample 1589151 | NCBI WGS metagenome assembly OJAW01 (sample SAMN03283290) | human gut metagenome | biome: human-associated habitat; material: feces | host: Homo sapiens | place: Peru | collected 2012
AAATAAGATATATTCAATACAATAATTTAAATAAGTATAATTAATAAATAGTGCTTGTTAAAATAACTAAAATTTCTATGTTTCACGTGAAACATTGTGGATAAAATTATTTCCCGGGAAATAATTTTACCTATTTTTCCATAATTTTAACCACTTTTTCGGATAAATTTATAAATTTTAAACAATAATATAGTGTTTCCTATAAAAAATCAAATATTTCAAACTATTTATTAATAATTTGAATTTTTATAAATTAAGTTAAATATCCGTATAATTAAATTATAACAGGAAGTTGTGTAAAAAAAATATTTCCCGGGAAATAATTTTAAGTAAAATATTATAAATAATATGTACTATATAATAGTTTAATATTTTGCATTAAATGAGTAATTATATTACTAATATACTTGTCGATGCAAACTATGAGTACTTTTTTTTATAATTCTAAAGGATATAGTTTATAATTTTAATTAAAAATATAAGTTATATTATACAATGTTTCACGTGAAACATTGTGGATAAAATTATTTCCCGGGAAATAATTTAAAAAAAGAATTGTACTTTTAGTACAATTCTTTTTCACAGTTTATTAGTTATTATCTTCTGATTCATCAGGAGAATCAATTTCTTTTTCCACAAGAGCAACAGTAGAAACTTTTTGATTATCCTTAAGGTTAATTAATCTGATTCCTTGTGTATTTCTATTTAAGGTTGAGATTTGTTGAGTATCAATTCTGATAATAATTCCACTATTAGTAATTATTAATAAGTCCTCATCACCTTTTACTGTTTTTAATGATACCAAATTACCATTCTTTTCAGTAACATTTAATGCTTTTACACCTTTGCTGCCTCTATGAGTTAGACGATATTGATCTACGTTAGTCTTCTTACCATAACCCTTTTCTGTAACAATTAGTACATCTTCATCTTTATTAACAACTTCAGCACCAACAACATATGAATTCTCAAATGAAATGCCTTTAACACCACTACTACTTCTACCCATTACTCTGATTTCATTTTCATTAAATCTAACCATTCTACCATTAGAAGCACCTATAAGTATTTCATTTTCACCAGTAGTCTTACGAACACTTATCAATTCATCATTATCTTTAAGAACAATAGCTTTTTTACCATTATTTCTTATATTTTCAAACTCTTCAATTCTAGTACGTTTAGTTAATCCATCCTTAGTAAAAAACATCAAATATTTGTTCGAGTTTTCCTCACTTTCTACTTGAATTATAGAAGTTATCTTTTCATCATTTTCAAGAGGTAATAAGTTAATAATTGGCAATCCTTTAGATTGTCTGCTAAATTCTGGAATTTCATAACCTTTCATCCTATAAACCTTACCCTTATTACTAAAGAATAATATATAATCATGAGTAGACATATTGATCATTTTTTCAACATAGTCTTCTTCATTAGTAGACATACCCTTAATACCTACACCACCACGATTTTGAGTACGATATGTATCAAGTAGCATTCTCTTTATATATCCCTTATGTGTAAGAGCAATTAAAGTTCTCTCAACAGGAATTAAAGATTCATCTTCAATATATTCAATAGCTGTCATATCTATATTTGTTCTTCTTTCATCTGCATATTTATCCTTAATTTCAAGTAATTCTTTTTTAATCACAGCCAATATATTTGCATCGCTACTTAAAATTAAACGCAATTCATCAATAAGTTTAAGCAAATCTGCTAATTCATTTTCTATTTTTTCCCTTTCTAATCCAGTTAATCTTCTTAATTTCATTTCAAGAATTGCATTAGATTGTGCTTCACTTAAACCAAATTGGCTCATTAATGCCGCCCTAGCTTCATCATCACCCTTTGAACCTCTGATTAATTTAATTATCGCATCTATATTATCAAGAGCTATTTTTAATCCTTCTAAAATATGAACTCTTTTTTCAGCTACATCTAATTCAAATTTAGTTCTTCTAATAATAATTTCCATTTGGAAATCTATATATTTAGATATAATATCTTTTAAACCTAAAGTTTTAGGAACTCCCTGATCAAGCATTAAGAAAATAATACCATATGTAGTTTGGAACGAAGTATGTTTATATAATTTATTTAAAACAACCTGCGCATTAGCATCTTTCTTTAAAGTAATAGTTATTTTTATACCTTCCTTTAAATCAGAATGATAGTCAGCTATACCATCAATTGTTTTATTATGAACTAATTCTGCAACCTTATTTTTAAGTTCCAAAGTATTAACTCCATATGGAACTTCATCTATAATTATATATTGCTTACCGTTTTTTTCCTCTATACGGGCTTTACTACGTATTGTAATACTACCACGACCAGTTTCATAGGCCTTTCTTATACCACTATTACCTAAAATAGTTGCACCTGTAGGAAAATCTGGTCCTTTTATATAATGCATTAAACCATTTAAATCAATTTCAGGATTATCAATGTATGCAACACAACCATCAATAACCTCACCTAAATTATGAGGTGGAATATTAGTGGCCATTCCAACAGCTATACCAGTTGTACCATTAACCAATATATTGGGAAACCTTGAAGGTAAAACAACCGGCTCTTTTTCTGATTCATCAAAGTTTGGAGTAAAATCAACTGTATTTTTATTAATATCACGTAACAATTGAAGAGAAATCTTTGAAAGTCTAGACTCAGTATAACGCATTGCAGCAGCACCGTATCCATCTATATTACCAAAGTTACCATGACCATCAACTAACATATATCTATATGAAAAGTCTTGTGCCATTCTTACCATCGCTTCATAAATAGAAGAATCACCATGCGGATGATATTTACCCATAACATCTCCGACTATTCTTGCACTCTTTTTATGAGGCTTATCAGGGGTATAACCAGATTCATACATAGAATATAAAATTCTTCTGTGTACAGGTTTTAATCCATCCCTTAAATCTGGTATAGCACGTGCAGTAATAACACTCATTGAATAATCCAAAAATGAATCTTGTACTTCTTTAACTATATTATTTTGTTCTAATTTATCCATACTGAAACCCTCCTATATATCCAAATTTGCATACGTTGCATTTGTTTCAATAAATTCTCTACGAGGTTCTACTTCTTCACCCATTAGTTTTGAGAATACCTCATCCGCTCTAACAGCATCTTCTACTGTTATTTGTCTTAAAGTTCTTTTATGAATATCCATAGTGGTTTCATTTAATTCCTCAGCATCCATCTCTCCTAAACCTTTCATACGCATAATATCATATTTAGTATTAGGACTTAATGTGGCAAGATATTCATCTCTTTCTTTTTCATCAAGTACGTATTTAATATTTTTACCATGTTTTATAACATATAAAGGCGGTTGAGCCGCATAAACATGACCAGCTTCAACGATAGGTCTAAAGAATCTATAGAATAAAGTTAATAGCAATACTCTAATATGTGAACCATCAACATCGGCATCGGTCATTATAATAATTTTATGATATCTTAACTTTGATAAATCAAAATCCTCACCTATACCAGTACCAAATGCAGTAATAATTGTACGGATTTCTTCATTTGCCAAAGCCTTATCAAGTCTTGCTTTTTCAACATTTAAAATTTTACCCCTCAAAGGCAAAATAGCTTGAGTCATACTATCTCTACCCTTAAGTGCAGAACCACCAGCAGAATCTCCCTCGACTAAGAAAATCTCACTAATTGTTGCATCTTTACTCTTGCAATCAGATAATTTTCCATAGAAATTAGTAACATCCAAATCACCTTTCCTGCGAGTTAATTCACGAGCTCTTTTAGCAGCAACTCTAGCACGAGCAGCAGTCATGGCTTTTTCAACAATTACTTTAGCCTGTGCTGGATTTTCCATCAAAAATCTTTCTAATGACTCAGAAAAAATCTTATCGGCAATACTTCTAACTTCAGCATTACCAAGTTTTGTCTTAGTTTGACCCTCAAATTGTGGATTTGGATGTTTACAAGAAATAATCATAGTAAGACCTTCCCTAACATCATCACCACTTAAAGGATCATCATTAGCCTTTAACATTCCTGAACTAGTTGCATATTTATTTAAAACTCTTGTTAAGGCTCTTCTTACTCCTTCTTCATGTGTTCCACCTTCTGGTGTAGTGATATTATTAACGAATGAATATATATTTGAAGTATAGCTTTGATTATATTGAAGTGCTACCTCTAAAGATATATCATTATCCTTTCCCATAACATCAATAATAGTATCGTGAATAGGGCTTTTATTTTTATTCAACATTTCAACATATTCACGAATTCCACCTTCATATAAGAATTCATCACGTTTATTATCTTGTCTTTCATCCATTAAAATAATTCTAAGACCTTTATTTAAAAATGCTAATTCACGTAGTCTTTGTTGTAGTGTTTCATAATTAAATATTGTTGTCTCTGTAAAAATATCTGGATCTGGTTTAAAAGAAACCGTTGTACCTGTCCTATCTTTTGCACAAGTATCAATAATTTTTAAATCTCCCTCAGGATGTCCACCATTTACGAACCTTTGAAAGTATACATTTCCATCTTTATATACTCTAACCTCTAGCCATTCGGATAAAGCATTAACAACACTAGCACCAACTCCATGAAGTCCACCAGATACTTTATATCCTCCTCCACCGAATTTACCACCAGCATGCAAAACCGTAAATATTGTTTCAACTGTACTCTTACCTGTTTTAGGATGTATACCAACTGGCACACCTCTACCATCATCTTTAACTGTTATTGAATTTTCTTTACTAATAATTACTTCAATATCATCGCAATATCCCGCTAAAGCTTCATCTATTGAGTTATCAACGATTTCCCAAACTAGATGATGAAGTCCTCTCTCACTAGTAGTACCAATATACATACCAGGTCTTTTTCTTACTGCTTCTAATCCTTCCAAAACTTGAATAGAAGAAGAATCATAATTATTCTCATTTGCCATTACTATCACCTTTCTCCACTATCTTTTTGTCTTTTATTTCAAATATCTTTGAACTCTTAATTTTTTTCTTATTTATGTCCCTAATATCATTGGTTGTAATTATAACTTGCCCTGCATCATTTATATATTCAATAAGCTTATTCTTTCTTTTTTTATCCAATTCACTAAAAACATCATCTAAAAGTAATACCGGTGTTTTTCCAAGTTGTTCCTCAAGCAATTGTAAAAAAGCTAATTTAAACGCTATTACAGCTAATTTTTGCTGTCCCTGAGAGCCGAAATACTTTATGCTGTTATTTTCTATGCAAAATTCAAAATCGTCTCTATGAGGCCCATAAACGGTCATTCCAAGCGTTATTTCTTTTTGCCTATTTTTATAAAAAGTGTGTTTAATCTTTTTTCTGAGTGCCTCAGAATCATAATCAACTAAGTCAATATTTGGTACATATTTAACCTTTAGTCCATCAATACTTATTATGTTATTATAAATATCAGTAATTTTATCATTAATAAAATCAATTATTTTTTTTCTAGATTGATAAATAAAAATTGCTCTTTCCACAAGTTTATCAGTAATAATATCTAAATATCGAAAATCAGCTATACTATTCGTTTGTAATATTTTTAAGTAATCATTTCTCATTTTCAAAAGCTTATTATATTCATTGTATATTTCAATATACTCTTTTGAAATCTGACTAAGTTCAATATTAAGAAGATTTCTTCTTATTTGTGGTGAACCTTTAATAACTTCAATATCTTCAGGAGATATCATAATAACATTAAAAATTCCGATATAATTTGAAAGCTTTTTAACTTCTTTTCCATTTAAAAATATCTTTTTCTTATTAGTAAAATCAATTTCAAGCTTTTTAACTAATCTCTGGTCATGTATTTTGCCTTTAATTTTAAAAAAATTCTTACCATGATTAATTAGATTTATATCTTCATTAGTACGATACGACTTTGTAATAGATAAAAAATATATGGATTCTAATATATTTGTTTTACCTTTAGCGTTGTCCCCAATAATTATGTTTATATTTTTATTAAATTTAAGATTAATTTTCTCATAATTTCTATAATTTTGAAGACTGATTTCATCAATTCTCAAATTAAAACCTCAAAAAACCCCATAATTTCACCTATTTTCATTTTTTAATAGTCCTATACATACATATTAATTATATCACAAATTTGCATTAAAAAAAGGCTTTTTAGCCTTTTTTGTCATTTTATTTGAGTTTTGAACGTTGTTGAAGTATATATCCAAGTTTAGTAGATCTATAAATCTGATTTTCTAATGATAATTTAGATGAATCAACTACAATTTGTTCATTATTTTTTAAAGTTATTAATGATTGCTTGCCATTTTTTTCTATACTTTTAATAGTATTACAATTAAACCAGCAACAATCTTCATCTTGAGCAGATTTTGTTGGAAAAAAGATTAATTTCCTTGTTTCCTCAACTAAAATTGGAGTCTTGTAAGCACATTTTAGGATATCTTTTGCGGCAGTAACTCTACCAGAATAGCTACTTCCATAATACTGACAACTTTCATCCATAATATTATATGCTGATTTACTAACAATATATTGATTATCCCCTTCTATAACCTTTGAATTCTTGCTATCAACAGGTATTATTGCAAGTGTATCCTCATTAATTTCATAAAAATTCATAATTCCCCCTTAATCATTTCAAATTTCTAGAAATTTCTTTGTAATTTAACTAAATTACGACAAAATATTAGCACATTGGTATGTCGAATTAAATCGAATTTTGTAGGTTGAATATTTTTCCACAAAAAAAGCCCCATTTAGGAGCAAAAACAACTAATATGTTCTAATTGGTAACACTAATTGTGTTAAATTTGGATCCTCAACATCTTTTATAATAATAGGCTTAACTTCACCCTCAAATGCTAATACAACAGTGTCTCCTTCAAAAGATCTTAATGCATCCATCATGTATTTTGCACTGAAAGATATTTTAATTTCTTCTTCATTATCCTTAGTAATATTCATTTTTTCCTCAACTCTACCAATTTCAGCAGAAGAAGATCTAACAATTAATAAGTTTTTATTTGTCTCTAAAGTAACAATATTTTTTTCCTTATCAGAAGTTAATATACTTGCCCTATCTATTACATCATATAAATTTGATAGGTTTGCAGTAATTTTTAAGAATGAATCAGAAGGTATTAAATTATTAACATTAGGATAATTTCCACTTACTAATCTAGATTGGAACAATAAATTATTTTGTTTAAATAAAACTTTATTACTAAATATGTGAATTTCTAATTCTTCATTACCCTCATTCAATATTTTCATAAATTCAACTATATTTTTACCTGGTACTATAATATTGTACGTTTCTCCTGCTATTTCATTTAATTTAGCCTGTTTTTTTGCTAAACGATATGAATCAGTTGCACTACATTCTAAAATATCACCAGTTATTTTAATATTAATACCTGTTAATATAGGACGAGATTCATCTGTAGAAGTTGCAAATGCTGTTTGGTTAATAATAGTTTTAAATAACTTAGTATTTATTTTAACAAAGTTTTTACTGTTTTCTAATGCTACATTAGGATATTCTTTTTGATTTATTCCATTTAAATTAAATTCACTATTTTCTGCATATATTAATATCTTTAATTCATCTATTACTTCAATATTAATAAATTCATCAGGAAGTTTTCTTACAATATCCAATACATATTTACCTTGAATAATAATACTACCCTCTTTTTCTATTTCCATATCCTTATTATCTGCAGGTATAAATGTTTGAATTGTAATATCATTATCAGATGCAGTTAAAGTTAATCCTTCCCTAGTTAAATCAAATTTAATTCCTGATAAGATAGGAATTAAGTTTTTAGTTGAAATTGCTTTTGATACTTTATTTAGATTTTCTAAAAGTAATTCCTTTTTAATTTTTATTTTCATGTGTATTCCTTCTTTCTTTTAAATATATTTTTTATATTATTACAGTGGAAACTGTTAATAACTTATTTTTTCCTTATAATTATTGATATTTTTAAATAATTATCTGTGGATAACTTGTTGATAAGTTGTGGATTTATAAACAATATCAGTGGATATCTTTTTCCAATTTGTCAATTGTATCAGCTAAATCCTTGTTTGTTTTAATTTCTCTTTCTATTTTTTCACAAGAATGCATAACAGTTGAATGATCTTTACCACCAAACTCTATTCCTATTTTAGGAAAAGATTCATCAGTAAACTTTCTGCACAGGAACATAGCAATTTGCCGTGGAAATGAGATATTTGAATTTCTCTTTTTTGATTTTAAATCCTCAACGGATATTTGAAAATATTCCGCGACAACCTTTTGAATTTTATTTACATTATTTTTTTCACTGACACCTTTATTAATATAGTCTTTAAGAGCTTCAATTGCAAGATTCAAATCAATTTCAGAGCCCATAATTGTTGAATATGCAACCAATCTAGTGACAGCACCTTCAAGTTGTCTTATATCACTTCCTAAGTTAGAAGCCATATACTCAATTACTTGATCAGGGATTTCTTTATTTATTGCTTCCCCTACTATTCTCTTCTTTAATATTGCTACTCTAAGTTCAAAATCAGGTGGATAAATATCAACTGGCAATCCCCAACAAAATCTAGTCCTTAAACGATCTTCTAGTATCTTTAAATCATCTGGAGACCTATCTGATGAAATAATTATTTGTTTATTATCACCATATAAAGTATTAAATGTGTGGAAAAATTCCTTCTGAGTTTCAGTAGCACCACCTAAATATTGTATATCATCTATAATTAATACATCAATATTACGATATTTCTGTTTAAAGAAATCAACATAAGTAAAATTAGTACCATTTTCATCCTTTTTATTAATTCCAATAAAGTCCGAAACAAATTGTTCACTAGTGACATATAAAACTTTTTTATCACTATTTTTACTTATGTAATTACCGATTGCATGCATTAAATGAGTTTTACCAAGACCACTATTTCCATATATAAATAGCGGATTATACATTTTTCCAGGGTTTTCCGCAACCGCAAGTGCCGCGGCATGTGCAAATTTATTACTATTTCCTACTATAAAGTTTTCAAATGTATATTTTGAATTTAAATTTGATTTTATATAAGGCATTTCAATTGAATTGCTAGTAATATTACTAGAATTTTCACTAGTAGTATTAACTTTAGGTTCTGTATCTTCAATAATTTCATCTCTTAATAACAACTCAAGCTCATAATTCGTATTAGTTACTTCATATAATCCTTCAACTATAATATCTCTATAATTGTTAATAATATGGGTCTTGTGAATCGCAAATGGTACTATAATTTTGGCAACATTTTTTTCTAATCTATATAATTCTGTTTCTTCAAACCAAGTTTGAAAAGACAAAGAGTTAATTTCTTCCTTAATTTTAGAAAGAACAGATGTCCAAATATCTTTTTCGTCCATATTATCACCGCCCCCTGGATAAAGAATTTAAATCTATTGATATTGTAACTTAAGTTGTTGAAAAAATAAAGCACAAATATTAAATAAATTTTTATTCACAAGAAATTCACAAAATTATGCACAGATAATACTTAATAAAATAAATGAAAATATAACTTATCCACACTTTCCACAGATTTTAAATCACAACAGAGTAAAACTTTTTAAACAAGCCTGTTAATTCTGTGCATAAAATAAAATTAAAAAATAGATTGACAAAAATGTATAGTCACTATTATAATAATGGAGACTTTTAGTTTGGAGGTGTTATTAGTGAAAAGAACTTATCAACCAAATAATAGAAAAAAAGCAAAGAAACATGGATTTTTTTCAAGAATTAAAGGTAATATAATTAATAGTCGTAGAAAAAAAGGTCGTAAAAAATTAGTTTAAATTCCACTATAAAAGTGGCTTTTTTTTTGGTACAATGTAATAAAGGAGCATTCTATGAAAAAAATTAACAGAGTAAAGAAAAGCTATGAATTTGATAATATATTAAAATCAGGTAGAGTAGTGAAAGATAAATTTTTTGTTATATATTATAAAAATAATGAATTGGATAGATATCGATTTGGTATATCCGTAGGGAAAAAAATTGGTAATGCAGTATGTAGGAATAAATTTAAAAGGCAAATAAGAAATATTGTTGATAAAAACAAAAAATACTACCAAAATAATATGGATTATATTATAATATTAAGGAAAGCATCATTAGAAGTAGAATTTGATACTTTAAAAAGAAGCTTTGAAAATTTAATAGCAAAAATTAATCAAGGAGACAAAAATGAAAAAAAATCGTAAAAGTCTAGTAGTAATATTGCTAGTATTAATATTATTAACTGGATGTACAAAAACACTAACAACCCAAGATAAAAAGGCAGTAAGGAATCCAGAAACAGGGCAGAGTCTTACTGAAAACATATTATGTAGACCAAAAGATAAAGATACAATAAAAATATATGAAGATAATAAGGTAAATATAGAGAAGCTTCCTGAATGTGAAAGCTTTAAAGTAAATTCTGGTGGATATGAAGGATTATGGACTTCAATATTTGTTAAACCACTAGCATGGGTAATTATTCAAATTGGTAATATTGTTAAAAATTATGGATTAAGCTTAGTAATAGTAAGTTTAATAATAAGATTAATTGCATTCCCAGTAACTAGAAAAACAGCAATGCAATCAGAAATGTTAAAAAATGCTAAACCAGAACTTGATAAACTTGAGAAAAAATATAAAGATAAAACAGATCAAGAATCATTAATGAAAAAGAATCAGGAAATGATGCTTATATATAAAAAATATAATGTTAATCCTGTATCTGGATGTTTGTTCTCATTTATACAATTGCCTTTATTTATAGGATTCTTAGAAGCAATAAATAGGGTTCCAGCAATATTTGAAGAACATTTTATTGGTTTCCAACTTGGAACAACTCCAATTATTGCATTACAACATGGTAACTTCTTATACTTATTATTAACAATAATAGTAGGACTAACAACATATTATTCATTTAAAAACAATGCTGCTGCAATGGGCGATAATAAGCAAGCCGTAACTATGAATAGAACTATGGTTATAATGATAACAGTAATGTCATTATTTATGACTTCTGCACTAAATATTTATTGGATAACAACAAACTTATTTACTGTAGTTCAAAATTTGTTAGTGAAAAGAGGTAAAAAACATGAAAAAAAATAATTTTTCAGGAAAAACTTTGGAAGAAGCAAAGCTTTTAGCATTAGAAAACTTAAAGTGTAATGAAGAAGATATATACATAAATGAGAAAGAAACTAAAGGTGGACTTTTTAAAGCAAAAAAAATAGAAATAGAAGTAATCACTAAAGAAGAAATACTAGAAGAAATAAAGAGAGAATTAACAAATATTATTAATTTAATGGGAATAAAAGGTAATTTTGAAATTAAACAACGAGATGGAATGACTACAATAACAATATTTAGTGATAATAACAATATATTAATAGGAAAACAAGGAAGAACAATAGAGGCATTAAGTTTAATTTTAAAACAATATTTATACAATGAATTAGGATTTTATTTTCCGTTTACTTTAGATGTTGGCGAATATAAATTAAAACATCAACATCAATTAGAAAGACTAGCAAAAAGCATCGCAAGAGATGTAAAAAGAACAAAAATGGATGTTAAACTTGATCCAATGAATTCTTACGAAAGAAGAGTAATTCATACAATTCTAGGCGAATATAAAAATATAAAAACTGAAAGTACAGGAGAAGAACCAAATAGATCAGTAGTTATTAAATATGTGGAGAGCGAATAAAGCTTTCCATTTTTATTGACAAAATAGCTTTTAAAATATAATATATAGTAAATTTTAAATAACTATAATTTGATGGAGTGAGTTATATGAATGATACAATTGCGGCAATTTCAACTACATTAGGAGTAGGTGCCATATCAATAATTAGAGTAAGTGGTTCTGATGCAATAAAAATAGTAAATAGTATTTTTAAAGGAAAAGACTTAGAAAAAGTTGAATCACATACTATTTCTTATGGGCATATAAAAGATGGAGATAATTTATTAGATGAAGTTTTAGTAAGTGTAATGAAATCACCAAAAACATTTACAACAGAAGATATTGTTGAAATTAATTGCCATGGCGGTATTGCTACTACAAATAAAGTATTAGAAGCAGTATTAAAAAATGGGGCAAGACTTGCAGAACCAGGAGAATTCACAAAAAGAGCATTTTTAAATGGAAGAATAGATTTATCACAAGCAGAATCAACAATGGATTTAATAAATGCTAAAACAGAATCAAAAAGAAAAGCTGCACTAAATGGATTAGATGGGTATGTTAGTAAGCTAATAAAAAATCTAAGACAAGAGATATTAGAAATTCTAGCAACCATAGAAGTAAATATTGATTATCCAGAATATGAAGACATAGAAACAATGACAAATGAGAAGCTAAAGCCTAAAATAGAAAATGTCATTAAAGAAATAAAAAAAATAATAAAAGAGTCCGAAAACGGAAAAGTTTTAACTTCTGGAATAAAAACTGTAATAATAGGAAGACCTAATGTAGGGAAAAGTAGTCTACTTAATAGATTATTAGATGAAGAAAAGGCAATAGTAACAGATATTGAAGGAACTACAAGAGATACAGTAGAAGGAAGTATAACAATAAATGGTGTAATGTTAGATATTATAGATACTGCAGGAATAAGAAAAACAAACGATATAGTAGAAAAAATAGGTGTTAACAAAAGTTATAGTTTAATAGAATCTGCAGATTTAGTAATAATTGTATTAAATAATAATGAAAAATTAACTGAAGAAGATAAAAATATATTAGAATATTGTAAGAATAAAAAAGTAATAGTGGTAATTAATAAAAGTGATTTAGCAGATAAAATTGATATATCAAATATTACATATGAAAATATAATACGTACTAATACAGTTGATTTAAATGGATTAGATGAGTTAAAGGACAAAATAGTAGAATTATTCAATTTAGAAGAATTAACTAAAGAAGATTATAAATACTTAAATAATGTTAGACAAATTTCATTAATTAAGGAAGCAAAGGACATATTATTAGAAGCACTTAATGGAATAAATAATGCTACACCAGTAGATTTAGTAGAAATTGACATAAAAAGAGCCTGGGAAAAACTAGGTGAGATAATTGGCGCAACATATACTGATGAATTATTAGACCAATTATTTAGTCAATTTTGTTTAGGAAAGTGATTTGAAGCCACACAAAATTGAATTTAACGCAAAAAATTATTTCCCGGGAAATAATTTTTGTTTGAAAAAAGATAATTTAAAATAAAAATAGTAGTGTATAATGATATAAAAGAGGAAGTGAAAAAGATGGAGTATGAAATAATAGTAGTAGGTGGTGGTCATGCAGGATGTGAAGCAGCACTAGCATCTGCAAGAATGAATAAAAAAACACTTATGATAACTATGAATAAAAACAATATTGCAGATATGCCATGTAATCCATCAATTGGAGGCCCTGCCAAAGGAATAGTAGTAAGAGAAATATCGGCATTAGGCGGAGAGATGGCTAATAATATAGATAAAAGTTTTCTTCAAATGAAGATGCTAAATACAAAAAAAGGTCCCGCAGTACGTTCACTACGTGCTCAAGCCGACAAAACAACTTATAAAAAAGAGATGCTAAAAACCTTAGAAAATCAGGAAAATCTAGATATTTTAGAAGACATGGTAAAAGAATTACTTATTGAGGATAATAAAATAATAGGAGTATTAACAGAAAATAATAAAGAAATCTATAGTAAAGCGGTAATTTTAACTACGGGAACTTATTTAAAATCAAGCATTTTAGTTGGTTCATCAAAAACATCAAGTGGACCACATGATGAAAAAACTTGCAAAACACTAAGTGATGATTTAAAAAAATATGGATTTACTATAAAAAGGTTAAAAACAGGTACTCCACCAAGAATAGAAAAAAGCAGTATTGATTATTCAAAAGCAACAATACAGCCTGGAGATGATACATGTTGGAATTTTTCAGTTTATAATGAACTAAATTATGAAACAGACAAGCAAATTCCATGTTATTTGATATATACAACGACAAAAACACACGAAATAATAAAAGAAAATTTAGATAAATCGAGTATGTATGGAGGATATGTAGAAGGTGTAGGTCCTAGATATTGTCCATCCATAGAAGATAAAATAGTAAGATTTAGTGATAAAGAAAGACATCAATTGTTTTTAGAACCAGAAAGTATTTATTATGATGATATCTATATTCAAGGATTTTCTACAAGTATGCCATATGATGTACAAGATAAAATGATAAGATCATTACCAGGATTAGAAAACGCTAAAGTAAATAAGTATGCATATGCAATTGAATATGATGCAATAGACTCAATGCAGTTAAAGCCATCTTTAGAAACAAAAATTATAGAAGGATTATATACCGCTGGACAAATAAATGGAACAAGTGGATATGAGGAAGCCGCAGGCCAAGGATTAATCGCCGGAATAAATGCAGCATTAAAAATATCAAATAAAGAACCATTAATTTTAAAAAGAAATGAAAGTTATATAGGAGTATTAATAGATGACCTAATAACAAAAGGAGTAATAGATCCATATAGATTATTAACTTCACGTGCAGAATATAGACTCTTATTAAGACACGATAATGCAGATTTAAGATTATCAAAATATGGTCATGACATTGGATTAATAAGTGATGAAAAATATAAAATTGTAACAGATAAAATAGAAAACATAAATAGATTAGTTGAAACATTAAAAACTATAAAAGTGACTCCAACAAAAGAAGTAAATGAATACCTTGAAAGTTTAAATTCTGCTAAAATATATGATGGAATATATCTTTATGACTTATTAAAAAGACCTGAAATTAGTTTAAAAGACTTAAAAAAATACATTCAAAAAGATTACTCACATCAAGTAGAAGAACAAGTGGAAATTATTGCAAAATATGAAGGATATATATTAAAAGCCGAAAAAGAGGCAGAAAAAATGCTAGAATTAGAAAAAATATCAATTCCAAAAGACATTGATTACAGCAAATTTACTAACATTGCAAAAGAAGCAAGAGAAAAACTAGATAAAATTAAACCAATTTCAATTGGACAAGCAATAAGAATAAGTGGGGTAAACCCATCAGATATTTCTATGCTAATGATGTATTTAAAAAGAGGAACTAAAGATGAATAGAGAAGAATTTCTAACAGCAGTAAAAGAATTAGGTATAAGTATAACTGATAAACAACTAGAACAATTAAATGAATATTATAAAGCTCTAGTAGAATGGAATAAAAAGATAAATCTAACATCAATTACAGAAGAAAAGGATGTATATTTAAAACATTTTTATGATAGTTTAACTCTCTTTAAAGAATATGATCTAACTAAAGATATTTCACTATGTGATGTAGGAACAGGTGCTGGATTTCCAGGAGTAGTACTTAAAATTGTATTTCCTAATTTAAAAATTACTCTTGTTGATTCACTTCAAAAAAGGCTTAAATTTTTAGATTATGTAATAAAACAATTAGATTTAAAAGATGTTGAATTAGTACATGAGAGAATGGAAGATTATTCAAAACATAACGAAGAAAGATTTGATATAATAACATCAAGGGCAGTTGCTAAAACCAAAATTTTAGTAGAAATATCATTTAAAGCATTAAAAACATCAGGACATTTAATACTAATGAAGTCTTCATTTGAAGAAGAATTAAATGATGCCAAAAAAATAATAAGAGATATTGGTGGGGAAATAATAAATGTTAATACATTTAAATTACCAATTGAAAACAGCCAAAGAGCATTAATAAATATTAAAAAAGCAAGAAAAACAGAAGCAAAATACCCAAGAAGTATTGATAAAATAAAAAAATCGTTGTAAAAAAAAAGAGAATAATGTATAATTATATAAGAATAAAGAGTAAAAAAGAATAATGGAGGTTGTAAAATGGAAAACGAAGTAAAATACTTATATTTAGATGACATAATACCAAATAGATTTCAACCAAGGGAAAATTTTGATGAACAAGCATTAAAAGAGTTAGCAGTATCTATAAAAGAGCATGGTGTTATTCAACCAATAGTTGTAAGACAAATTGGTGAAAAATATGAAATAATTGCAGGAGAGAGAAGATATAAAGCATCAACAATGGCAGGTTTAACAAAAATACCAGCAATTATTAAAAATTTAGATGATAAAGAAAGCTCAAAAGTAGCACTAATAGAAAATTTACAAAGAAGAGACTTAACTCCAATAGAAGAAGCAAGAACATATCAAAAAATTCTAGAGTTAGATGCATTAACTCAAGAGGAACTTGCTAAAACAATGGGTAAATCTCAATCTGCAGTTGCAAATAAATTAAGACTTTTATCATTAACTGATGAAGTACAAGATGCATTACTACATGAACAAATTTCAGAACGTCATGCAAGAGCATTATTAAATGTAACTGATCCAAAAAGACAAGTGGAACTATTAAATAAAGTTATATCTACAAGAATGACTGTAAGAGAATTAGATGAAGAAATAAAAAATGGTTCAAGTAGTACATCAAATAATGAAAACTCAATTGGTACAATGCCAAATTTAAGTAATGCTGATTCAAAAGTGAATAATTCATTTACTGGATTTACTGGAATTAAGGACATATTAAAACCAGCAACACCATCAGAACCGGTTCAATCACAATCACCAGTACTAGAACCTACAACTAACTTTAGTGAACCTCCAAAACCAAAAGAGGAACCAATAGGTGGAAGTGGATTTTTAGCAGGTATGAACTTAGAAAGTTCAATGAAACCTTCTACTCAACAATCAAATGGAATTGGCTTAGAAAATAACTTATATAAGAACTTTAATGTTCCACCAAAAGAAGAAAAAGCACAAGAAAAAGAGCCAGATCAATTATTTCCAAGTTTTAGTGGTATAGAAAGTATTCAAACACCAAGTCCAAAGAAAGATGTCACTAAAACTGTAACTGATATAAAAAATACAATAGAAAATATGAAAAAAGCTGGTAATAAAATAGAAACTGAAGAATTTGATTTTGAAGATTTCTACCAAATAGTTATAAGAATTGATAAAGATTAATAAGATTTCTGAGAAAGATAGTTATAAGGCTATCTTTTTTAGTCAAAATTAAATTTAAATATTTAACATAAAATCATTTAAAAAACATTCTTTTTCTGATAGAATAGTAATAGATGTTTAAAGAAAAGGTGATAAGATGGGAAAGATAATTTCATTAGTTAATCAAAAGGGTGGAGTAGGAAAAACAACTACAAGTATAAATCTTTCTGCATCCCTAGCAGTATTAGGTAAAAACGTACTTTTAGTAGACTTAGATCCACAGGGTAATGCAACAACTGGTATAGGAATTTGCAAAGGTGACATTGATAAAAGCGTATATGATGTTTTAACAGATAAATGTCCAATAGAAGAAGCAATTATAAGAACAAAATTTAAAAGGTTAGATGTATTGCCAGCAACAATTAATTTGGCAGGTATTGACATAGAATTAATTGAAAAAAGTAGAGAAGAACCGACATTCAGTAAAGGTAATCAATTAAAATCAAAGATAGACACAATTAAAGATGGATATGATTACATAATTATGGATTGTCCACCATCACTAGGATTAATTACTACCAATGCATTAACGGCATCAAATTCAGTAATTATTCCGGTACAATGTGAATTCTTTGCCTTGGAAGGTATAATGCAATTACTTAATACAATTATGATGGCACAAAAGAACTTAAATCCAAATCTGGATATAGAAGGCGTTTTATTAACAATGTTAGATTCTAGAACAAATTTAGGATTTGAAGTAGTAGATGATATTAGAAAATATTTCAAGGAAAGAGTATATAATACAATTATTCCAAGACTTATAAGATTAACAGAAGCACCATCACACGGGAAACCAATTGTAGTATATGATCCAAAAAGTAAGGGAACAGAAGCTTACTTAAACTTAGCAAAGGAAGTGATTGAAAGAAATGGAGCAAGTTAAAAGAAGAGCCCTAGGAATGGGACTAGAAGAACTTTTTAATAACGAACAACTAGACTTAGATAAATTTGAAGAAAAAATAGTTAGTGTTACTCCTAAAGAAGAGGTAATTGAATTAAAATTATCAGAGTTAAGACCAAATCCTTATCAGCCAAGAAAAGTATTCGACGCAGAAAAACTACAAGAATTAGCAAATTCGATTAAAGAGCATGGTGTTTTTCAACCGATAATAGTTAAAAAAAGTATAAAAGGTTATGAAATAATTGCAGGAGAACGAAGATACAAAGCTTCGCAATTAGCCGGAAAAGAAACAATACCAGTAATAGTACGTGATTTTACTGATGAAAACATGATGGAGATAGCACTTCTTGAAAATCTACAAAGAGAGAATTTAAACTCAATAGAAGAAGCAACAGCATATCAAAAGTTATTAGCTTCATTAAAAGTAACTCAAGAAGAACTAGCAAATAAATTAGGTAAAAGTCGTAGTCATATAACAAATATGCTAGGATTACTTGAACTTCCTGAAGAAGTAAAAAACTTGATAGCTGAAGAAAAAATTACAATGAGTCATGCAAGAGTATTAAGTAAAATGAAAGATAAAGACGAAATAATAAATCTTGCTAACAAAATAGTGGATGAAAACTTAAATGTAAGAGCTATTGAACAAGCATCTCAAAATCCAACAGTAGAGAAAAAGCATAAATTAAAGACAAAAGTAAAGAAAGAATCCGAATATAAATATATAGAGGAAAGCATTTCAGAAAAACTTGGTACAAAAGTTAAGATTAATAATAAAAAAATACTAATATCATTTACTAACAATAATGATTTAAATAGAATTCTTGAAATATTAGATGTTAACGAATAATAGAGGTTAAGTATGAATGATAAGAATTACACAATAGGTACAAAAGTAATAATGAAAAAACCTCATCCATGTGGTAATAATGAGTGGACTGTTGTAAGAACAGGGGCAGATATAAAAATACAATGTACTAAATGTAATAGATCAATAATGATACCAAGAATTGAATTTAATAAAAAATTAAAAAAAATAGTAAATGAGGAGTAAGTATGAAAAAGAAAACACTTAAACTTAAGAAATTTAATATACATCCAATATTTATGTTCATAATATTGAGTTGTATAACTGTTCTATTAAGCTGGATTCTATCAGTTTTACAAGTACAAGTTACATATAACAAGATAAATCCGAATACTTTGGAATTAGAAGCTACATTACTTACTATTGAAAATCTATTTAATTATAATGGACTAAAATATATAATAAGTAGTTCAGTGAAAAATCTTGCCGGATTTGCTCCACTAGGAAATTTATTAATATCACTATTAGGAATATCAGTTGCATATGCTACTGGTTTAATAGATGCGTTTGCAAAAAGAGTAACCTTAAATATTGATAATAAAAAGTTAACATTTTTAACAATATTAATAGCTACAATATCAAGTTTAGTTAATGATGTGGGTTACGTTGTATTAATTCCACTTAGCGCATTAATCTTTAGCGCAAACAAGAGAAATCCAATGCTTGGTGTAATAGCAGCATATTGCGGAGTTGCATTTGGATATGGAGCAACAGTATTTGTTGGTTCAATGGAAGTAAATTTAATACCAGAAACTACAGTAGCTGCAAGATTAATAGATAAAACATTCCATGTAAGCTTAACTTCAAATTTAATTATAATAATAGCCGCAACTATTATTACTTCAATAGTTGGAACTATAATATTTGAGAAAATAATAGTACCAAAATTTTCTAAAGTAAAAGAAAAAGAAGTAGATGGCAATACAAAAGAAATTAACCTAGAAGAAATAAAAGAAAGTGAACAAAATAAAATTGAAACGGATTTTAGAGAGAAAAAAGGATTAAAGAAAGCACTAATAGTAGGTATAATATTTGTAATATGTTTCATATATATGTTAATTCCATCCCTACCATTTTCGGGATTATTATTAGATATGAACGAAAAAACTTATTTAGGTCAAGTATTTGGAGAAAATTCTTATTTTCAAGATGGATTTACTTATATGATATCACTATTCTTTATAGCAACAGGACTTGCATATGGAATAAGTACTAAATCAATTAGGGATAATAAAGATTTAATTAATAGATGTTGTATATACTTAAGTAATTTAGGAATGTTAATCGCATTAATGTTCTTTGCATCACAATTTATAGCAATATTTAGAAAGACTAATATAGGTCCTGTAATAGTTGGATTATCTACAAAGTTTTTATCACAACTATCATTCTCAGGTATTCCATTAATAATAACTGTTGTCTTATTAATTGTAATTTGTAATTTGTTTGTAACTACACCAATAGGAAAATGGGAAATAATGGCACCAGTAGTAGTACCATTAATGATGCAATCAAATATAAGCCCACAATTTGCACAGTTTATTTTAAGAGCATCTGATTCAATGGCAAAAGGAATAACCCCACTTTTAGCATATTTTGTTATTTACATTGGATACTTAAACATATATAATACAGAGAAAGAAGTAATAACTGTTAAGAAAGCAATTGGCTATATTATGCCATATTGTCTATTAATGGCAGTATGCTGGTTATTAATAATAATTGGTTGGTATTTATTAGGAGCACCAATAGGAATAGGTGTATCACCAACATTATAGGGGGAATGAAGTAATGGCACTTAAAGCAGGAATAGTTGGTTTACCAAATGTAGGTAAATCAACTTTATTTAACGCAATAACAAAGAAAAATATATTAGCTGCGAATTATCCATTCGCAACTATTGATCCTAATGTAGGAACAGTAACAGTTCCTGATGAAAGATTGCAAAAATTAGAGGACATGTATATTCCTGAAAGAACAATTCCAACAAGCTTTGAATTTACCGATATAGCTGGTTTAGTAAAAGGAGCATCCCTAGGGGAAGGATTAGGAAATAAATTTTTATCTCATATAAGAGAAGTAGATGCAATATGTCATGTAGTAAGATGTTTTGATGATGAAAATATAATCCATGTAGAAAATGGTATAGATCCAATAAGAGATATTGAAATAATAAATCTAGAACTATCTATATCAGACTTAGAAATTATAAATGGAAGAATATCACGTATTGCTAAAAAAGCACAAACAAATAGAGATAAAGATGCACTAAAAGAGTTAGAAACACTAAACAAAGCAAAAGAAGCACTAGAATGTGGGAAACCATTAAGATTAGTTGATTTTACCGAAGAAGATTTAGCACTACTTAAAAACTTTAGTTTAATAACTTTAAAGCCTGTCATATATTTAGCAAATGTCTCAGAAGAAGATTTAACTAATGATAATAACTATGTACAAATGGTTACAGAGTATGCTAAAAAAGAGGGTGCACAAACAGTAAAAATATGTGCGAAATTAGAGTCAGAACTTAGCGAACTTAATGATGATGATAAAAAAGAAATGTTAAGTGTAGTTGGAATAGAAGAATCAGGTCTTGATAAATTAATTAAAATTACATATGACATATTGGGACTTGCAACATATTTCACTGTAGGTAGTGATGAGGTAAGAGCATGGACATTCAAAAAAGGAATGAATGCTAAAGAATGTGCAGGAATAATACATACAGATTTTGAAAAAGGATTTATTAAGGCAGAAGTAATATCTTATGAAGATTTAATACAATGCGGTAGTGAATTAAAAGTAAGAGAAGCAGGACGTGCAAGACTAGAAGGAAAAGATTATATAATGCAAGATGGAGATATCTGTCATTTTAGATTTAATGTTTAAAAATAGAAAGAAGATGCTTTACAAAGTGTCTTTTTTTTGATATAGTACTTACGAGTATTTAGGTACTCCTTGTTTCATAATGTATGAAACCATAAGTCCAAAAGGAGGTGTAAAAATGAGAAAATATGAAATTATGTTCATTGTAAGACCAGATTTAGAAGAGGCAAATATTAAAGAAGTTGCTAATAACATGAAAGAAGTTCTAAAATCAGAAGGTGCAACAATCGTTGAAGAAAAAGCTATGGGTCAAAGAGAATTAGCATATGAAATTAAAAAATACAAAACTGGATACTATTTTCTATTCGTAATCGAATCAGAAGATCATTCAGCAGCAAAAGAATTTGACCGTGTTGCTTTAATTAATGAAAACATCATTCGTCATTTAATAGTTAGAGTAGAAGAAAGATAAGAGGTACCCTATGAATAAAGTTTTTTTAATAGGAAGATTAACTAGAGATCCTGAATTAAGATATACTAGTAGCAATTTACCTGTAGCAACTTTCACAGTTGCAGTAAATAGAAATTTTGCTAACCAAGCAGGAGAAAGAGAAGCTGATTTTATCAATATAGTTGTTTGGAGAAAACAAGCAGAAAATGTTAAAAATTATTTAAATCAAGGAAGCCAAGTAGCTATCGATGGTAGACTTCAAACTAGATCATATGATGGCGAAGATGGAAAGAAAAGATATGTTACTGAAGTAATTGCTGATAATGTTCAATTTTTAGACACAAAGGCAAGCCGTGAAAACATGAATAATAACACTGGATTCAATAATACTCCAAGTGATATGTCACCAAGTTCATTTTCTGATCAACCAAGTAACTCAGTAGATGTAAAATCTGATCCTTTCGCAGATTTTGGTTCAAGCATTGAAATTAATGATGATGAATTACCATTCTAAAAAGGAGGATTAAGATGGCAGAGTTTTATAGAAAAAAGAAAAAAGTATGTTATATGTGTGCTGGTAAAACAGTTGATTATAAAGATGTTGATGTACTAAGAAAATATGTTAACGAAAGAGGTAAAATCCTACCAAGACGTGTAACTGGAACTTGTGCTAAACATCAAAGAATAGTTGCTGAACAAATTAAAAGAGCAAGAGCTATCGCACTTTTACCATATACAAACTAGAAAAGAGACAAATTTGTCTTTTTTTTTGTAAAGTTTTGTTAAATTACGACAAAATACTATTATAGAAATGATTAGAATGATATAATAAACTTGATAAAGTAGGTGATGATATGGCTAAGAAAACTATTAAAAAACAAAAAGCAAAAAAAAGTACGCTTAGATTTTTAGTATTTGGAGTAGCATGCATAATTATATCTGGTACCGTTGCTTTATCTATTTCAAAATTATGGTCTGAAATATATCAAAAATATAAAGAAAAGAAAGACCTAGATCAAAAGTTAGTAGAATTAAAAAGTCAAGAAAAAGAATTAAAAGTAGATGTAGAAAAAATGCAAGATCCAGAGTATATTGCAAGATATTTAAGAGAGAAATATCTATATTCAAAAGATGGAGAGTATATTATTAGAATTCCTGAAAAATAATTAACTCTTGAAGATATTGATTAAATGCTATAGAATATAGAAACAGGTGGTAAAATGGATAAAGTTATTAACTATCTAATGAATGATTTAAAATTAAAAGATAAGGATATAATCGTAATAGGAAATTCCGCAGGGCCAGATTCAATGGCACTTACAGATATACTTTTAAAACTAAGAGAAAAAATAGATATAAAAATAATATGCGCACATGTAAATCATAATGTAAGAAAAGAAAGCAAAGAAGAAGCAATATTTCTAAAAGAATACTGTGAAGAAAATGATATAATATTTGAAAGTATGATTATAGAAAAATATGGTGATGATAACTTTCATAATGAGGCACGCGCAATAAGATATAGTTTCTTTGATAAAATAGTAAAAAAATATGATGCAAATTACTTAATGACCGCTCATCATGGAGATGATTTAATGGAGACCATACTTATGCGTATTGTAAGAGGTTCATCATTAAAAGGGTATGCTGGCTTTAAAACTGTTGTAGAAAAGGATACATATAAAATAGTAAGACCACTTATCTTTATGACAAAAGAGGAAATAAAAGATTATGATGATAAATTAGGTATTAAATATGCGATAGATGCATCAAATTTTAAAGGAAAGTATACTAGAAATAGATATAGAAAAGTAGTTCTACCATTTCTAAAAGAAGAAGATAAAAATGTACATATGCATTTTTTAAAATTCAGTAAACTACTATTTGAATATGACAATTATGTTGAAAAAGAAACACAAAATAAACTAAAAAAAGTATATGCTAACAATAAACTAAATATAGAAGAATATAAAAAACTAGAAAACCTTATCAAATATAAAGTAATATGTAAAATATTAGAAGATTTTTATCAAGATGATTTAATGCTTATTAATGACTCACACGTAGCGTTAATTGAATCCCTAATTAATTGTAAAAAATCAAATTCATATGTATATTTACCAAATGATGTAATTGCAATAAAATCATACAATGAGTTAACCGTGAAAAAAAATACTGATGATTTATATGAATATGAAATTGAGTTTGATAAATATGCTGGATTACCAAATGGTCACATGATTGAAAAAATTGAAAGTATTGATTCAAATGACAATAACATCTGTAGAATAGACAAAACAGAAGTTGCTTTTCCACTACATATAAGGACAAGAAAAGCAGGAGATAAAATGAAACTAAAGAAACTAAATGGCTCAAAAAAGGTAAAAGATATCTTTATCGATTCAAAGATTCCAATAGACCAAAGGGATAAGTGGCCAATAGTAGTAGATTCAAAAGATGAGATAATTTGGATTCCTGGAATAAAAAAATCAAAATTTACAAAGTCAAAATCAGAAAAGTATGATATAATACTAAGATATCGATAAAGAGGAGGAAATATGAATAAAAAAGATATTAAAAGAAGTTTCTTGCCATATGTTTTTTTAGTACTATTATTAATTGGTATATATTATATGGCGGTAGTAGGAAACCAAACAGTAAATAAAATAACGTATGATAAATTCTTAGATGAATTAAATAATAATAGAGTAACAGAAGTAAGTATTACACCAAGAAGTAGAGCTGGTATTTATGAAATAGAAGGTAAACTATCAACATATGCTAAGAATGAAACATTTACACTTAGTGTTCCACTAACTGATAGTGTAATCAAGCAAATGTTAAATACAGACTCATCTGCACTTAGCTATAAATTAATAACTAACAGTGATCCAGGATCAAGTTCTGTCCTATTAATTCTTATGAATGTTGTACCATATGTATTGCTTATAGGAGGAATCTTCTTCTTATTTACAAAACAAATGAATGGCGCAGGCAAATCAATGGATTTTGGTAAAAGTAGAGCTAAATTATCATCAGATAATAATAAAACAACATTCAAAGATGTTGCCGGTTTAAAAGAAGAAAAAGAAGAAGTTCAAGAATTAATTGACTTTTTGAAAAATCCTAAAAAATTCCAAAAATTAGGAGCAAGGATTCCAAAAGGAGTACTTTTAGTTGGACCTCCTGGTACAGGTAAAACATTACTTGCTAAAGCAGTTGCTGGAGAAGCAAATGTACCATTCTATTATATAAGTGGTTCTGATTTCGTAGAACTGTTTGTTGGTGTTGGAGCAAGTCGTGTACGTGATATGTTTAAACAAGCTAAACATAATGCACCATGTCTAATATTTATAGATGAAATAGATGCAGTAGGTCGTCAAAGAGGAACAGGACTCGGCGGAGGACACGATGAAAGAGAACAAACTCTAAATCAATTATTAACAGAAATGGATGGATTTGGAGCAAATGAAGGAATAATAATAATTGCTGCAACAAATAGAGCGGATGTATTAGATCCAGCATTGTTAAGACCAGGAAGATTTGATAGACAGGTAACCGTTAATTTACCAGATGTTAAAGGTAGAGAAGAAATACTTGCCGTTCATGCCAAAAACAAAATTTTTGCGCCAAATGTAAAATTAAACAATATCGCAAAACGTACAGTTGGATTTAGTGGTGCTGATCTAGAAAACTTATTAAATGAAGCTGCACTTCTAGCAGTAAGAAGAAATAAAGATGCTATAACAATGACTGAAATAGATGAAGCACATGATAGAGTATTAATGGGACCAGCTAAAAAGTCTAAAAAATATACTGAACATGAAAAGAAAGTTGTTGCATACCATGAAGCAGGTCACGCTGTAGTAGGAATTAAATTGGATGGAGCAAACGAAGTTCAAAAAATCACTATTATACCAAGAGGTACTGCAGGTGGATATAACTTAATGTTACCAAAAGAAGAAACGTTCTTAGAAACAAAGAAAGAGTTATTAGAAACAATAAGTGGTTTACTTGGAGGAAGAGTTGCTGAAGAACAAGTATTTAAAGAAGTTACAACAGGAGCACACAACGACTTTGAAAAGGCAACAAAAATAGCAAGAGCTATGGTTACTGAATATGGTATGAGTGATTTAGGACCAGTTCAACTAGAACAACAAGAAGGCGGAGTATTCTTAGGAAGAGACTACAATAAAACTAAGAACTTCTCTGACGAAGTGGCTCATGAAATCGATATAGAAATGCGTAAGATAATTGATAAATGCTACAAAAGAACAGAAAAAGTAATCGCAGAGAATAGAGATTTATTAGACTTAATCGCAAACGCATTACTAGAACATGAGACTTTAACTAGAGAACAAATAGAGTATTTAGTAGAACATAAAAGAATGCCAGAAGAAAAAGATGAACCTTCTATTACTAGTTTAAAAGAAAAAGCAAAAGAACTTGGAGTTAAAGGCTATACTAAAATGACTCGTGAAGAGTTGTTAGAGGCAACTAAAGAAGATTAATAAAGCACACATTTGTGTGTTTTTTCTATTAATGTTATAATAAGCAAAAGGTGATTACTATGTGGAAAATAAAAGATGTAGAAATTAAAAATCAAATAGTTTTAGCGCCTATGGCAGGAATATGTAACTCAAGCTTTAGAAAAATCATAAAAGAAATGGGTTGTGGGTTAATATATGCAGAAATGGTAAGCGATAAAGCAATTTTTTATAATAATAAAAAAACAATAGATATGCTATATATGGAAGAAAGCGAAAGACCTATTGCACAACAAATATTTGGAAGTGATAAGGAATCATTTGTAAAAGCTGCAAAATACATAGAAGAACATATGAAACCGGATATTATAGATATAAATATGGGATGTCCAGTTCCAAAAGTCGCATTAAAAGCTCAAGCAGGTGCCGCACTACTTAAGAATCCAGAAAAAATAAAAGAAATTGTAAAGGCGGTAGTAGATGCGGTAGATATCCCAGTAACGGTCAAAATAAGAAGTGGTTGGGATATGAACCACATAAATGCAGTAGAGGTAGCTAAAATTTGTGAAGAAGCAGGGGCAAGCGCTATATGTATTCATGGAAGAACTAGATCACAAGGATATAGTGGTAAAGTGGATTTAAATATAATAAAACAAGTAAAGGAAGCAGTGAATATTCCAGTAATTGGCAATGGAGACATTAAAACAATAAAAGATGCAGAAAGAATGCTTAAAGAAACGGGAGTAGATGCAATAATGATTGGTAGAGGAGTACTTGGAAACCCCTGGTTAATAAAGCAATTAGACAAATATTTAAATGAGGGTATAATAATACCTCCTCCAACCAATGTAGAAAAAGTCGATATGGCTCTAAAACATTTTAAAAGTCTTTGTACTCAAAAAAGCGAAAAAATTGCAGTATTAGAGATAAGAAATCACATTGCATGGTATTTAAAAGGAATAAATGGTTCAAGTGAAATTAAAAATTTAGTCTACAAAACAACTAACATTAATGATATAATCACTATATTAGAAGATTTTAGAAAAAAATTAATGGAGGAAACAAATGCCAGCACAATTTAATAAAAGGTTTTTTGCATATATAATAGATATATTTATAGTATTAGTAATCGCAAACCTAATAACAATGTTTATTCCAATAAGTGAAAAAACACAAGATTATTATAAAGAACTACAAACAACACAGAAAAAAATGTATGATAAAGAAATAGATGTAAAAGAATATACAGATATAGTATTAGAAGATAATTACAACATTTCAAAAGGCACAGTATTAATAAGTTTAACAAGTATTATAATATATATTCTTTACTTTGTAGTATATCAAGTGTATAATAACGGACAAACCGTTGGCAAAAAGTTAATGAAAATAAAAGTAAAATCAATAACCGATGAACCATTAAGTATAAATACTATGTTATTTAGGGCACTAATAATATATGGAATAGCTGCCAATATAATTAATTTAATATTGATATTATTATTAAAAAAAGAACTATATTTATCCATATCTAATACAATAAGTATTATTCAATCATTAATTGTTATAATATCAGTATTTATGATACTATTTTCAAAACAAAAAAGAGGTATTCATGATATAATTACAAAAACAGAAGTTGTAAATAAGGAGGACTAGTATGAGAGAATTATCAGAACAAGAAATAGTAAGAAGAAATAAGTTAGATGAAATAAGGAAAGTATGCAATCCATATCCAGAAAGATTTGAAAAAACTCACGCATTAAAAGAAGCTAAGGTATTAGAAGATGGTGTAGATAATGTAAGTGTTGCAGGAAGAATCATCTTTATGAGAAAAATGGGAAAATTAAGCTTTGTTCGTATAAGAGATTTAGAAGCAGATATGCAACTTGAAATAAAAATAGACATGGTTGGAGAAGAAAACTATGACTTCTTTAAAAAACAGATAGATTCAGGTGATTTTATAGGTGCAACTGGTGAAATATTCACTACGCAAACAGGAGAAAAAACACTAAGAGTAAAAGAATTTAAATTTCTAGGTAAAGCACTAAGACCACTTCCTGAAAAATTTCATGGATTAGTAGATACAGAATTAAAATATCGTCAAAGATATGTTGATTTAATCACAAATGAAGAATCAAGAAGAATTTTCTTAGGAAGAAGTAAATTTTATTATTTCCTACATAAATATTTAGGAGAGCATGGCTTCTTACAGGTTGAAACTCCAATAATTCAAACTGCAGTATGTGGTGCAAGTGCAAAACCATTCTATACTCATCATAATGCTCTAGACTTAGATTGCAACTTAAGAATAGCACCAGAAACTTTCTTAAAACAATGCATAGCTGGTGGTTTTGATAAAGTATATGAAGTAGCAAAATGTTTTAGAAATGAAGGAATGGATTCAGAACATTTACAAGAATTTACTCAAGTAGAGTGGTATGCATCATATTGGAACTTTGAGGATAACATTAAATTCTACACAGGATTTATTAAAGCATTACTAAAAGAACTAGTTGGAACAACAGAAATTGAATATCAAGATGTAGTACTAGATTTTGGAAAAGATTCATGGAATCGTGTTAATTATTGTGAAGAACTAGAGCGTATTCTAGGATTTGACTTCTTAAGTATTGATGAACCAGACGAATTAAAACAAAAAATTGTTGAAACAGGATTATTTACTTACGCTGATTTAGAAGACTATAAGTCAATGAGTCAAATAATTGATTTTGTTTACAAAAAGAAAATAAGAGCAAATATTGTTCAACCAACAATTATATATAATTATCCTGCATTATTAATTCCACTAGCTAGAAGAAATGATGAGGATTCAAGAAGAATAGACGTATTCCAAGTAGTTGCTGCAGGAACAGAATTATGTAAGGCATATTCAGAATTAGTTAATCCAGCACAACAAAGGGCAGCTTTTGAAGATCAATTAAAAGCCAAAGCACAAGGTGATGACGAAACTATGGATCTTGATGAAGACTTTCTACTAGCAATGGAACAAGGAATGCCACCAATATCTGGATTAGGATTTGGAATAGATAGATTAATGATGTTAATTTATAATGTACCATCAATTAGAGATGTAGTATTATTCCCATTGATGAAACCAATTGATAAAGAAAATTAATTGAACGGAAATCTTTTATGATTTCCTTTTTTTTATGGGCATTTTTCATCTATTTTTCACCTAAAAACCTTGTAATTGAATAGAATTATTGTATAATTAAGTTATGGAGGGTGAAAGAATGAAAAAACACAATTTGTTTAAGGTTGTTGGAATTACTATATTAGTAACAGTTCTATTAACTTGGATACTTCCTACAACTTACTATCAATATAGTTTAGTAAGTGATGGAACACGTTCACAAGTAGGATTATTTGATTTATTCAATTATCCAGCTGTTGCATTATCATATTTTGGAAATATAGTATTATATATTCTAGCAATCGGTGGATTTTATGGAGTTCTACATAAAATCGGAGCTTATCGTACATTACTAGATAAGATTGCTAAAAAAATGAAAGGAAAAGAAGCAATTGCATTAGCCGTAATAATGTCAGTATTAGCAATTCTAACTTCAGTTTGTGGAGCATCATTAGGACTACTAATAATTGTTCCATTTATCGTTTCATTAGTATTAATAATGGGATATGATAAAGTAACTGCAGCACTAACAACAGTTGGCGCAATCTCAGTTGGTTTAATTGGTACTACAGTATCTTCAACTTACGTTCAAACTGGATATAATTCAGTAGTACAAAATGGTATGGGTGTTGTAAATACAATACTTAATACAAAAGCAACAGACCAAATAGTAGTAAAAATAATACTATTAGTATTAGGTTTAGCATTATTAATATTTAATACATTAAGATATGCTAAGAAAACTAAATCATCAAAAGAAGACAGCGTTAAAGAATTAATACCAGTAGAAACAAAAACTGGAAAAACAAAAACTTGGCCAATAGTACTATTTATGGATTTAATGTTTGTAATTGCTATGCTTTCATTAGTTTCATGGAGTTCAGTATTTAAACTTAATTGGTTTACTAAAGCAACAGAAGCAGTATTAGGACTTAAGATTTTTAAATTCCAAATTTTTGGAAAACTTCTTGGAACAGTAGGAGCATTCGAAGAATGGGGAGTAGTACAAATTGGCGTATTACTAGTCCTTGTATCATTCGTATTATCAAAGATTTACAAAGTTAAATTCAATGACTATATAGATGGAATAGTAAGAGGTGCAAAAAAAGCTCTTAAACCAGCAGTATTAGTAGCACTAATCTATGTAGTATTAATTATAGTAAGCTATCATCCAATAATACTTACTATTACTAAACCATTGATAAAAGTGGGAAATGGATTAAATGTATTTACAATGAGCTTAGCTGCATTGATATCAAGTATATTTAATGTTGACTTATATTATGCTGCAAGTGGTGTATTACCATATGCAATAACACTATTAACTGATTCATCAGTATATTCAATAATTGCTGTTATATGGCAAGCAATCTATGGATTAACAACATTATTTGCACCAACTAGTATAATTTTAATAGCTATACTTTCATACTTAGATATCCCATATGGAAAATGGTTAAAATCTAATTGGAAATTAATATTAGAATTACTAGCTTTATGTTTAATATTATTCACAATAATATTAATGATATAAACTATTAAACTGGCATAAGCCAGTTTTTTTGTGCACAATTAAATAAATTATTTAGAATGTATATTTTTTACTTGCGTTAAATTAATAGATAATGTCTCGAAAGAAGTATTATCTATTTTTTATTGGTAAAGTAACATATTTAAAGTAAAAAAAGAATAAAAAACTAGATTTTTTTATGAAAAAATGATAAGATATTATCGATTTAAGTTAAATTTATGCATTCAAAAGGAACGAGAAGTTGTAAATTTTTTTTTGGATAGAGGTAACGTCTCGCTTATTGTTAAATTATATTGGAAATGTATTTTGGCTTAATTTAAGATTATTTTCTTAATAATCTATAAGATAGATCTATGTCATCATAGTCTATCTTTTTAATTTTAAATTTGTTTATATTATCATTACCTAGGAAAAGTAATGAAGCTTCATAAGGAGAATGATTATTTAAAGATAACCTAGGAGTAGAATTAATGTGAGAAGCAATTAAATAACAATCATCTTGAGTAAGAGAAGCAAAAGAAGTCCCTTTAGGAAGAATATATCTAATATATTCATGATTTTTTTCAATAGATCCTTTTTGCCATGAACAATTAGGATCACAATAAAATACAGAACATATTTTTTCGCCAGTATTCATATCAAATTCGATAGATTCAGGATCAGAAAATTCAGTACCATTATCAGTTAAAATGACTTCAAATAATCTTTTGAATTCATCAATTCCAAGAAGTTGTTTTAACTGATTAAATATTTCTGAAACATATCTAGATTTTTTATATGGAAGTAAATAAATTAACATAAAATTATATTGTCTAAATAATAATGTTAAGAAACATTTACCACCTTTACCACCATGAGTACCAATAACAGTATCCATTTCAACAATAGAAGAATTAGGATTAAACTCCATATAATCTTTGAAATCTGTATAAAATCTACCAACTTTAATAGAGGTTTCAACTTTATCTTTGTGATAATCATATTCTTTTTTAACTTTCCATTTAACTTTTCTTTGTAAATCAATATTTTTAACATTTAAAATACCTAAATCAATGTATTTATAAAAAGTAGATTTAGAAAAAGGTAAAAGTTCAGGATGAGAAATAAAAACTTGATTAACAGAATGATTCTTTTTAATCATTAAAGGAGCGATAATTTCATTGATAGAAGCAATTTGATCTTTAGTAATATTTAAATGAGCTCTTTCAGATATTAAAGTTTGCTTATACTCATTATAAGCAATATGAGAACTATAAGAATATTTTTGCTTTTTACAATGATTAAAATTATCACAATAATTACAGACATAGGGAGGTTTAGATTCAAAACAACAAGGTCTTTCGGGACCAGCAGAACCACGTAAGAATCTATGTTTTAAAATTTCTTTAGAGATAGCAGTTCTATGTTTACCTAATCTGTTTGAAATTTGAGTAAAGGAATATCCATGATTAAGATATTCTTCAATAACGCATCTATCTTCAAAAGATAAATGTTTGTATTTTTTAGCATTCATAATAAAATCCTTTCTATAAGCCAAAATACAAGTTATTATTATACATCACCCCATTGAAAGTTAAAAGTTAAGTTCTCATATTGATTAAAACGAGACTTTAAGTAAATAATTTACAAAAAAAGTGCATTAGTCAAGTAAAAGTAGACAACTATTTAATATAATTAATATTTTTAAATTGAATAGGTGTTAAATAATTAAGAGCACATTGAGGTCTTTCATTATTGAAATAATAAATGTAATCCTCAATGGATTTAAAGATATCATTACAGTCATTTATTTTAAAATCAATGAATAATTCTTCTTTTATCCAGCCGTTTATAGCTTCCATCGCACCATTTTCGGTAGGAGAGCCTGGCTTAGAAGTAGAATGTATGATATTATATAAGTATAAAGATTCATTGAATCTTTTGGAACAGTATACGGAACCTTGATCGGAGTGAAGAATCATTTCAAGGTCTGTATACTTTTTATTTTTTTCTTGAATAACTTTTGCCATAGCGATGTGATAAGATTCAGGATTTCCTTTTTTATTTGATAAGTAATAAGCAATTATTTCATTATTAAACAAATCCATATAAAGTGTAAGCTCATAATAGTGTTTGTTTGCCCAAAAAGCAGTCATGTCAGTAACCACGATTTGAAAGGGTCTTAGTGGATTTAATTCAGCTAAAATATAATTGGGGAATTTTTTAAGTTCACGATTAACTTTCTTACCATATCTTCTGAAATGTTTTGATTCAGATTTAATATTAAGGAATTTACATATTTTGTGAGCAAAATTATCAGAGAAAACAACACCCAAATCAAGTTTTATTTTGGCATTTAACCACCTGTATCCATGTGAAGGGAATTTAGCGTGATATTCATTAAATAACTTACAAGAATAATTTCTGTTAAGTTCTCTCTGAGAAGGAGTAGTACGCCTGTTTAACCACTTATAAAAACCAGAGCGATTAATATTCATTTCTTTACATAAGATATTGATTGAATATTTGCTTGAAAGTTCAAGTATTACTTCGTATTCTTTTTGGAGAAAGTAATGAATACCTTTTTTTCCATACCACCTCCTTTCACAGTGTAGGCTTTTTTTAATCTTGCGATTTCTATATCTTTTTTCATAATGATTTTTTTAAGCTCTTCGCTAGATAAATTGTTATAATCAATGAAATCTGAATTATCAAGAAGAGAGAAATCATTAACTGTTTCAATTATAGGATCAAAACAATGATTATCCTTATTAAAAGCGGTAACCCATTTTTCTAAAGTTTTAATAGGTATGTTATATTCATCAGCAGTCTTTAAAGTTGAAGAATGATTAATACATATATCTTCACATAATTTCTTTTTAAGTTCACGATTGTATTGCATATAATGCCTCCTTATTGTCTACTTAATAATATAATTGTATAAATAAAATAAATAATTGTCTACTTAATGGTTTCAATTGTATATTTTCCCCCTCTCAGTTGTCTACTTTAAGCTTATCACTACAAAGTTCCTTTTTTAATACCTTTTTATCGAACGAATATTCTATCTTGATTTTCAATGGGGGGGGGG